>OIZA01000141.1_pt1 | contig 42320 bp, 39 predicted proteins | sample 1588381 | NCBI WGS metagenome assembly OIZA01 (sample SAMN03283277) | human gut metagenome | biome: human-associated habitat; material: feces | host: Homo sapiens | place: Peru | collected 2012 | reverse complement strand
GTCTGTCTACATAACAAAATCGCATATTTTTGTATTTTTTTCGCCAATATTGGCGTTTTAAATACAAACAGAATTCTCCTCTTGAATTGAAAGATAATTTTTTCCACAAAATTCACCATTTTGGAGTCCTTTTCAAGAAACCAGTAGCCCACGTTCCACTAACTTCCCATTTAATCTCCGACCCGATTCAGTGTCACATCATCCAGCGTTCCCCAGCTGTTCACATTACAGTGATATCTCACTCCGATGGTCAGGGTGCCGTCGGTGACCTGGATACCGTAGACGGTGGGATTCTGCCAGTCGGCGTAGGTGGTGAGCAGGAAAGGAGCCGTCAGTTCTGTGCCGTCTACGACTGCATATAATTCCATGGAAGCATCCGCAGACAGATCACCGCCCTGGGAGAAGGCAGACAGTTCGTAGGTACCGGGTGCCAGATCCGTGAAGCTCTGCTCAATGGAGAAGTCCATATCGGAAGTACCGGACCAGAAGTGGAAAGCCACCTCGCCGCTGTGAGCATCGGCCTCCTTGACCTGATAATCAGTAGGATCCGTCTCGCCGGAATCGGTTACCGTCCACATGGAAGTATCCGCATCCTCAAAGCTGGGATTCTGCACATAATTGACCCGGTCTACCGTGACCGTAGCGGTAACTTCGGTACCGTCATCCAGAGATCCGGCCACCGTGAAAGTACCACCGTTTTCCGTATCGATAGCAGCTACATCCTCAGCATTCCAGGTGACGGGAACCTGTTCTTCGGAACGATCATTATAGATGACGCTTACGGTCTCCGGAAGCTCTGCTTCCGCGCCGATATTGCAGGATACCTCTACCTCGGGAATGGTATCCACTGCCAGAGGCGCGGTGGCTCCGTATTTCAGATATTTGAATACATTCAGAGAAGCCAGAGGATGACCGGTGAAATCAAACATGGCCTGATTGTCCCAGGAGCTTCCGCCGTAATATTGTCCGGCATCCTTCGGGTCATACCCACCGGCATAACTGCTGGCCCAGCCGCTGCCGTATTTCTCCCAGATGGCGGAATTGTCAGCATTCGCGGGACCTACCGGAATCCAGGTACCTTCCCAGTAGAATACACCTTCCGCACCGGCTTCACTGGCTGCTGCGCAGACATCCCGAACTTCGTTAGCCTGTCCCTGCACACTGGCGGAATATCCTTCGGCCAGATCATCGGTTCCCTGGATGCTGTTGGCGGAGCCATCGCCGTCTTCCGAAGTATAACAGTAAGCGTTTTCCGCTACATAGACCTTTTTGCCGTAAGTATCTCGGACATGGGTAATGGCGTTTTTCAGATCCTCCATAGTGCCGTGCCAGTAGGGATAGAAGGAAAGGCCGACAATATCATAATCGATCTCCTTTACCTGCAGGCCCGTCAGCAGCGTATCCAGCTTTTTCATATCATCAATATTGGTGTAATGCACAGCCACCAGAATATCTTTGCCGGAGCCTGCAGCAACTTCCCGGACAGCCTTGCTGCCGGAAGCTAACAGCTTTCTGACATTTGCCACATCCGTCTCACCGCACATGCCGTTGTTGATCTCGTTGCCGACCTGTACCATGCCGACGTCCACACCGGCATCCAGAATCTGTGTCAGACTCTCCAGAGTGAAGTTATAGAGTGCGTCGGATTTCTCCTCGATATCCATGCCTTTCCAGGCCTTGGGAACGAACTGCTTCTTGGGATCCGCCCAGAAATCGGAATAATGGAAATCAATGCAGACCTTCATGCCGTACTGTGTGGCACGCTGGCCCAGAGTGATGGCAGTTGCCACGTCATTGTTACCGCCGCCGTAACCGTTGCCGTTCTCATCATAGGGATCGTTCCAGACCCGGAGACGGATATAATTCACACCGGCCTGTGCCAGCGTCAGAAATACATCCTGCTCCTCCCCGTCAAAGTTATAATATTTCACACCGCTGTTCTCCAGAGCCAGTACCGCGGAAGTGTCCATGCCCCGGTAAAAATCGTCGGAAATACCGTCGACCGGTTCCACATAAATGGTAGATTCTTCCGGACCCTCCGGCAGGGCAACAGTGGTGACCTCCGTGGTGTTCGCAGTAGTGGAAGCAACGGTTTCTGCCACCGTATCGGCGACGTTCTGGTCCTGACTGCCACATCCGGACAGTCCTCCCATGACCAGTCCGGCGCTGAGACACAGAGCCAGCAGACGTGTACGTGAATGTTTGTTAAAATGTTGCATAAGTAATCCTCCCGTAAAATATAATTGCACAACCGATTGCGCATCTATATTATACCATCTTAGAACGAATTAGAGATAAAAATGTAACAAAAATTGCGCAACAATTTCAAACTGAATTGCGCAAGAAATTTTTAAACTAATATTTCAGGACCATAACAAAACGCCATCGGAAAGAAAAACTTCTCAATGGCGTTCAGGTATTAGAAACAACTCAATTATACAAACAACTCGATCACAAATACCAGCAGGCAGCAGATCACAGACACCGGGAACAATCCGGCACCCAGCCAGGCGGCGATGATTCCGGCAATGAGGGCCACCAGCCCGGAGATGGGAGTCTGGGTAGCGTGGATGATGGCCGGGAAGGTCATGACAGCCAGTGTCACATAAGGTACATAATACAAAAAGGACTGGATAAACCGGTTCTTGATGGGCTTGCGGATCAGTGTCAGGGGTAAGACACGGATCGTATAGGAGACAGCGGCCATAACGGCAATATAGAGATAATTATTCATTTACGTGGTCTCCTTTCTGCGCGGAAGCGTTAGCTTCCTCAACGGTGTTTTCGGATGTTTCCTGCTTTACCGGGAACAGGACCGCTGCGGCACCGGAGATGATCACGGTCAGCAGGATAGTTCTCGTACCCTCTGACAGAGAAGAGATCCCGGGCAGATAGTTGCAGGCAAAGCTCAGGGCAAAGCTGATCGCTACCAGAGCTGCCACAATCTTACTTTTTCTGGCAGGCGGAATGATAATGGCCAGGAACATACCGTATAATGCAACACTCAGAGCACTGACAGCCCGAAGGGGCAGAGCATTGCCGGCAATGATACCGCAGGCGGTTCCTCCGGCCCAGGCCGGGGCGGCCAGCAGGATCGCACCGTAAGTGTAATAGGGATTCAGGATGCCGGGTCTGGCAATGGTGATGCCGAACAGCTCGTCCGTGACATCATAGGCGATGATCAGCCGGTGGAAAAAAGGAGTATTCGGCGAAAACTTCTGAGCCAGTGCACAACTCATGAGCAGATATCTGGCATTGGCGATCAATGTGATGATGGCCACCTCCAGATACGTCGCCTGCGCTGCTACCAGTGTAAATGCGGCGTATTCGCCGGCGGAAGCATTATTTAACAGGCTTGCCAGAAAACCCTGCATGGGAGTAAAGCCCGCATTCCTTGCGGCGATTCCCAGAGAGAACGATACTGCGAAATATCCCAGAGCAATGGGAAAGCCGTCCCGCATACCATCGCAGAAGACTTTCCTGCTGAATTTATCATTCATAATCTTGATTCCTCATCTTTCTGTAAGGCGCCTTTTGACGCACATCTCCTATTATAACGCACATTCCCGTAGGAGAAAAGGATGAAAATTAATGAGATGGCCGGAGAACAACGAGTATATTTCTGCATTTTTCCACATAAATATGGAATAAACAAGTCTTAACGGTGGATGAGAAATGAAAAGCAAACGGGGACAGTGGAAAATCATAATGGCCGCAGCGCTGGGGGCATTGCTGCTCACAGGCTGCGGTCTGCTTTCGGAAGAGAATGTAAAACTCCGGGATCTGGACTTTACGGTGCTCAGTGAAGAAAAAATTCCCGAGGAATTAAAGACGGTGATCGCCGAAAAAGGAGCGGAGCCCTTTCAACTGACCTACAGCGATAACCAGAATCTCTACATCAGTATCGGCTACGGCGAACAGAAGAGCGGTGGCTACAGCATTGCCGTGGATGCCCTGTATCTGACAGACGATGCCATTCATGTCAGCACCAGCCTCTTAGGCCCGGACATCACCGGACAAAAGGAAGGCGTAGGGAAACCCTCCACGCCTTACATTGTGTTAAAAACAGAACTTCTGGATAAAACCGTGCTTTTTGAATAACCGGAAACCGCTTACAGATCCATCAGGATCTCCCGGCGCCGCCAGCGTCCACAGGATCCAGAATCGGCAGATTACGATGACAGATCTCCCGCAGGTAATTGCAGAAGGTCGTGGTAGCCCTGCTCTGACTGCGGCTTTTGTCCCACAGCATTTTCACTTCGCGGGACGGCAGCGGCACATCCAATGTCAGGGGAACGAGACTGCCGTTTTCGAAAAAGGGCGCGGCCAGAGGTTCCGGTACAAAACCGACTCCCAGATTGTTCTGGAGCAGCGGAATGACCAGATCGGCAGTGGCGACTTCCATGGCGGGTTCGTAGTCCAGATGCTGCCCGATAAATACTTTCCGGTAATATTCATAACTGGCGGTGCCGTAGCCAAGACCGATGATGGAATGGAGCCGGAACTCTTTCAGCGTCATGGGACGATCAGACAATGCGGCATAGTCAGGACCACCGGCAGGAACTTCCCGGAAGGTCATCAGATCCTCACAGCACAACGTATCCCGGAGCTCAAAAGGGGTCGTCACAATGGCCAGATCCAGCCGGCCGTTCTGCAGAGATTTCAGAATCTCCGGCGTGGTATTGTTCTGGATGCGTATTTTGATCTCGGGATAGCTGTTCTGAAAATCATGCAGATGCTGCAACAGGAATAAATGCAGGGCAGTCTCGGTGACACCCAGTTCGATGGTGCCGCTGCACACATTTTTGTCCCGGCACAGTTCAGCCTCTGCATCCAGCAGATGCTGACAGGCGATGGCCACATGGGCGTAGAGACGTTTTCCCTCCTCCGTCAGCTTTAACCCCCGCGGCTCTCTGAGAAAAAGACGGCAGTCCAGTTGGTCCTCCAGCAGATGAATGATCCGGGTCACATTGGGCTGGCTGCTTTTTAAGACCATGGCAGCCTTGGTGATATTTTCGTATTTTGCAACATAATAGAAGATCCTGTAGTATTCAAAACTGATATTCATATAAAAAAATTATGCCTCACATATAAACTATATATTTTTCGTATCTGTCTGGATATAGTATAATACGCGTTTGAAAAAAAGTAAACAGAGGAGAAAAGGTTATGCGACATTTGATTGATTCACTAGACCTGTCGGTAGCGGAGACACAGGAGATCTTAGACCTGGCAGACCGGATCGCAGGAGATCCCGCTGCATATGCTCATTGTGCAGACGGAAAAATACTGGCAACCTTATTTTACGAGCCCAGCACCCGTACCAGACTTTCTTTTGAGACTGCCATGCTGAATCTCGGCGGCAGGACGCTGGGATTCGCCGGGGCGGAGCAATGCAGCGCCACCAAAGGCGAGACGGTGGCAGATACCGCACGGGTGGTCAGCTGTTATGCGGACATCATCGCCATGCGGCATCCCAAGGAGGGCGCACCGCTTCGGGCTTCCATGTATTCCCGAATCCCGGTGATCAATGCCGGAGACGGCGGGCATAACCATCCGACCCAGACCATGATCGACCTGCTGACCATAAGGCAGCGCAAGGGGCATCTGGATCATCTGAAGATCGGCTTCTGCGGCGACCTGAAATTCGGCAGAACCGTACACTCTCTGGTGAACAGTCTGGTGCGCTATCCGGGCAACGAATTCTACTTTATCTCCCCGGAGGAACTGAAGGTTCCGGATTATCTGGTGGAGGATACCCTGAAACCGGCGAATGCTCCCTACCATGAAGTATCCAGCCTGGAGGACACCCTACCCGAACTGGACGTGCTCTACATGACCAGAGTCCAGAAGGAACGTTTTTTCAACGAGGAGGACTACATCCGGTTGAAGGACATCTATATTCTGGATCAGGAAAAACTGAATCTGGCGAAAGCGGACATGCCGGTGCTGCATCCGCTGCCCAGAGTGGACGAGATCGCTCCGGAAGTGGATGCGGATCCGCGGGCCGCGTATTTTCAACAGGTATTGAACGGTAAATTTATCCGTATGGCACTGATCTTAAGTCTGTTAGACCTTACGGATCCGGTGACGGGAAAGAAGGTGCTGGTATGTTAAACGTAGAATCCATTCAGAATGGCATTGTGATCGACCACATTCCCGCAGGAAAGGGAATGGACATTTACAGACTGCTGGAACTGGAGTCCAAGACCCAGTCCGTAGCTTTATTGCAATCGGTAAAAAGTCAGAAATACGGCTGCAAGGATCTGATTAAGATCGAGGGAGAGACCCTGCCGGAACGGCTGGACGTTCTGGGATATCTGGACAGCCAGATCACCCTGATTGTGATCCGGGACGGAAAAGTCGTAAAAAAGTACCATCCGGTTCCTCCACAAAAACTGGTAAATGTGATAAAATGTAAGAATCCTCGTTGTATTACCAGTATAGAGACGAATTGTGACCATATCTTTGAACTGTCACCCTCCGGAAGATATCGTTGTTTATACTGTAATCAGGAGATGCCTGTAGGCACAAAATCTACAGGTCACTGAAAGGAATGAGAACCACTATGCAGCGTAAATTACACGGACAGATGTCAGAGTCATTTCTGATCGCCGGGATCCTGTCGGTCTCCGGCGGTCTGCAGGATGCTTATACTTATATGTATCGCGGAAAGGTATTTGCCAATGCCCAGACCGGTAATATCGTGTTGCTGGCCCAGAATCTGGTAGACCGGAACTGGTCGGTGGCACTTCGGTATTTTTCTCCGTTACTGTTCTTCGCTTTGGGCGTGGCAGCAGCAGAGTGCATTCATATGCGATACCAGAAGGCCCAGAGGATCCACTGGCGGCAGCTGGTGCTTGCCATAGAGATTATTTTGCTGTTTGCTGTGGGATTTTTCCCCAATGAGATGGATCTGCTGGCCAATGCCATGGTTTCCTTCGCCTGCGCCATGCAGGTACAGGCCTTCCGCAAGGTGAACGGCTATGCCTTTGCCAGCACTATGTGTATCGGCAATCTGCGCAGCGGCATGGAATCCCTGTGTGCCTATGGCAGGACCAAGGACAAAAAGATTCTGCGAAAGTCCGGTAACTATTTTGGCATCATTTTCCTGTTTGCCATCGGTGCGGCGCTGGGCGGACATATGATCGGCTACATAGGAGCGCGGACCATCTGGATTTCCTGCATCATTTTGCTGATCAGCTTCCTGTGCATGTTTATTAAGGAAGAAAAGGAAGAACATCCCGAGATCGCACAGGAGGAACAGGAGATTCGTGAAAACCTGCAAAACATCCGCAAAGAAGCAAAGGATGTGGAACAGATTCTGGAGGACGATATCCGTTCCCAGATCGAAAAGAAAAAATAAAAGCTGGAACAAAAAAGGCCTTCGGCAGAAAAATCTGCCGGAGGTCTTTTCGGTATCCGTTAAAAATTATTATAGTGCTTCCACATCGTTTCTCAGAGCACCGGTCATTTCCTGGACAAAGGTGGTCTGGGAGGAGATCTCTTCGGTGTTGGCAGCAATCGTTGCCACCTTTTCCGTCATCTCGTTCATGCGGTTCACCAGTTCTTCGATGGAACTCATGCTTCCCGCTACCTTGGGCAGGATCGCCTCCGCCTTTTCATTGTTCTGGGACAGCAGATCCTTGGTGGAATCGGACAGCTGTCGGATCTCTTCGGCTACAACAGCGAATCCACGGCCATGTTCTCCGGCCCGGGCAGCTTCAATAGAAGCATTCAGGGACAGAAGGTTGGTCTGACCGGCAATGGAGGAAATATCCGCATTGCTCTGCTTGTACACGTTGATAAAGTCGGAGATCGTGCCAAGAGACTCATTCAGTTCATTGCACAGATTGGAAATGGACTGGATGTGCTGTGCCAGTGTGGTGGCCTCGTTAGCGGAGGCTTCATTGGCGGTGTTCAGTTCGCTGATGTTGTCACTTAAGGTCACGAAACGCTCCGTGATATCCGCCAGTTTCTGTTGATGGAGTTCCTGCTCCGCCTTTTCCTGCTCCCGCAGATGGGCGATGGTCCGGGTCTCTTCTTCGGCAAGACTGCGGACATAGTGGACACAGTTTTCCTTCACGTTTACATTGTTGTAAATGGCACGGACCATATTTTTACAGGTGGAATAACCGCAGGATTCGCAGTCGCGGTGCTGTTCCTCACGGGTGGTCTTGTTCATGCCGTCGAAAATATCCTTGATCTGCTGCTCGGAAGGCTCCTTGACGGTTACCGCCTTATTGGTATAGTGGCGGATGAAGTCATCCAGCTTCAGCCCGGAGAAAGCTGCCATGAGATTCTTCAGACGCTGATCCGGTGCTTCGCCGGCGGCCCAGGGACTCTTGCTCTTTTTCCCGAAGGGCTTTTTGCCGGAGCCCTGTTCCAGCTTGGAGTTACGCATTTTAGCCAGGGTCAGCATGACGTCATCCGTATTGCGCTCCGGCTCGGTGGCAGTACCATAGATACAGCCTTTGGAGCAGTTCAGGATATCCACCATGAAAGGCTCCTGTTTGTGCTGTCTGATCCGTCCGGCATATTCGGTAAGATAGTGATAGGCCTCGTGCTCGCCCTCTACCTGACGGACGATCTGTTCCTTGCCCAGAAAATGTTCCACGTTCTCTCTTAAGCCTCCGGGCATGGGATAGAGGGAGCCGAGACCGTATTCCAGCTCATCCGTGTAGGGGGCGCAGGAGTTATACTCGCTGCCGATCTTTTTCATTAATTTGTCAAAGGTTACATTATAGGAGACATAACCGCCGCAGTTGGGATCAGTGATCTCCAGTTTCTTCGCGATGCAGGGACTGATAAAAGCGATCTCGTCCGTGACATTCATGTATTTCTTCATGTAGATGGCGGTACACATCATGGGACTGTGGACGGGCATCAGGCGGGGGATCAGTTCCGGAATATACTTCTCCACATAAGTCACTACGGCGGGGCAGGGCTGGGAAATGCCACCCGTGAAGTTATGCTCCGTAATGTACTTCAAGTACCCCCAGGTGGTGATATCCGCACCGAAGGATACACTGCAGATGTGATTTACCCCTTTTTTCTTCAGGTACCCCAGAACCTTCTGATATTCCCCAGGGTAGTTGGCAAGGAAGGCAGGAGCCAGGATCACAGAGATCTTTTTCCCGGCGGCGAGATCCGCAAAAAACTTTTCCGTATCATCGTAGAAATCTCTCGCCTGATGAGGGCAGGCATCAAAACAGGCTCCGCAGGCAATACATTTGTCACTGTCAACCATTACTTTACCGGCTTCGGTCGCAATATTGGCAGTGAGCACAGGGCAGGACCGCACACATTTGTTGCAGCCCGTGCAGGAATCGTTGGTATATACTAATTCCATGGTTCACCTCTCCTTATGCACTTTGGCATAAATTAATGATTTATTTTCTCAATATTTTACCATATTATGCAAAAAAACACAATTTTCTACACTGTAGTATTGCCTTGTTAACAGGGTAAAAAATAGCCGGAAACCGGCACAATTTGTCGTTTTCCGGCACTATGGACGAAATTCTGCGGTGAAAAAAGTTTTACAGCGACATCCCGAATTTCTGCAGGTCCACTTTGTTGTCTGTGACTTCGATGCCGTCGGCCCGGAGACGGTTCGCCTGTTCGTCGGCGCCGCCGAAGGCAAAGGCACCGGAGAGTTCCCCTTTGGAATTGACTACGCGGTAGCAGGGGATATGTTCGGGATCCGGGTTTTTATGCAGGGCATTGCCCACTGCTCTTGCCATCTTTGGCTCCCCGGCCATGGCAGCGACCTGCCCGTAGGTGGCGACACGGCCTTTCGGGATCTTTTTTACTGCTTCGTAGATCCGTTTCGTGGGGCTGTCGGTGACGAGATCATAGCTTTCCGCGATCATGCGCCGGATGTCCTCGTCAGGGATGGATCCGTCTAAGATAATAGTGTTCCAGTGCTCCTTGTTCAGATGGTAGCCGGGGATGACGGAGGGAAAGGTGGTGCGCCAGAAATCCCGCCAGGCAGGATCTGTTTTTACATTGAGATTCAGATAGCCGTCTTTTTCATAAGTCCACAGAAAAGCCTTTTTGCTGCCCTTTACCCGCACCAGCTGCCAGTTGGGATCGTGGAAGGGCATTTCCAGATAAGTATCCGGAAAAGACAATCCGTATTTTAAGGCTTCCTCTCTTGTTTTCATGCTGCCGTACCTCCGTTTTTTCCAAAGAATTCTTCCCCATTATTTTACTATAACTCCCTTTTCTTTTCTATGAAAACATGGTAAACTTTTCCGAGAAACAGGTCATGGAAGCAGGGGGCGGAAGCCCCGGAACGGAGACAAGATGATACTGATACAGGATGGTTATATGATCGACCCGAAGTCGGGCAGAGAGGGCAATTTCGATCTTCTGATCGACGGGGATAAAATAGTGAAGATCGCGGAGAATATCGAACCGAAGGGAAAAGTGACCCGGATCAACGCGGAAGGGCTGCTGATCGCCCCGGGACTGGTGGATGTGCATGTGCATTTCAGGGATCCCGGATTCACGGCGAAGGAAGATATCGACACAGGTGCGGCGGCAGCGGCCAAAGGCGGCGTGACCACAGTGGTCCTGATGGCCAACACGAAGCCTACGGTGGACAGTGAGGAGACGCTGCATTATATTCTGGACAAGGGAGCGAAGACCGGTATCCATGTGACCACCTGTGCCAACGTGACCATGGGCATGCAGGGAAAGCAGCTGACGGATATGAGAAAGCTGGCAGCGGCCGGTGCCGTGGGATTTACAGATGACGGTGTGCCTCTGCTGGATGCGGAACTGGTGCGCCGTGCCATGGAGATCTCCGCAGAACTGGACATGCCCATCAGCTTCCATGAGGAAGACCCGAAATATATCGAGAACAACGGTGTGAACCGGGGAAAGGCCAGCGAATATTACAGTATCGGCGGTTCCTCCAGAGAGGCGGAGATCGCCCTGGTGGAGCGGGACCTGAAGCTGGCGGAAGAGACCGGAGCCTGCATCGACATCCAGCATATCAGCAGTAAGGAAGCGGTAGAACTGGTGCGTCAGGCGAAAAAGAGATGCTCCAATATCCATGCGGAAGCCACCCCCCATCATTTCACCCTGACCGAGGATGCAGTAATAAAATACGGCACGCTGGCGAAGATGAACCCGCCCTTACGGGAGGAAGCGGACCGGCAGGCCGTGATCCGGGGACTGGTGGACGGTACCATTGACATGATCGCTACGGATCATGCGCCCCATACCGCAGAGGAGAAGGCCAAGCCCATCACAGAAGCTCCCAGCGGCATCACCGGACTGGAGACCTCTCTGGCGCTGGGCATCACGGAACTGGTGGATGCTGGGTACCTTACCATGAAGCAGCTGTTACGTCTGATGAGTACCAATCCGGCGGCCATGTATCATCTGGATGCCGGGTATCTGGCGGAGGGAGGTCCTGCGGATGTGATTCTGATCGACACCGCGGCAGATTTCGTTCCGGAGACTTATGCGTCCAAGGCGGCCAACACCCCCTTTACCGGCTGGAACTTAAAGGGCGAAGTGAAGAAGACCATCTGCGGCGGCAAGATCGTATACGAAGCGTAGAGAGCCAGAAAGAGAGCATTTATAGTCAATAACGTTATTGTTATAAGTTATAATAGAAGAGAAAAGGACAACAAAATGAAAAAGAAAATCACAGCAACCGTGCTTTCTCAGAAGGAGATCGCACCCCGAATTTTTGATATGTGGATCGCTACGGATCTGGCGGCATCCGCGAAAGCCGGCCAGTTCATCGGCGTATACCCCAAGGACCGGAGCACCCTGCTGCCCCGTCCCATCAGCATCTGTCAGGTAAGCGACAACAAGGATGCCCTGCGCATCGTGTACCGTATCGCCGGACAGGGCACTGCGGAATTTTCTTCCTACTGGGAAGGCGACAATATAGAGATTCTGGGAACTTTAGGCAATGGTTTCCCTATTGAGGCAGCGGAAGGCAAAAAAGTATTCCTCATGGGCGGCGGCATCGGTATCCCTCCCATGCTGGAACTGGCGAGAGAGCTTCCGGCTTCCGCGGAGAAACAGATTATTGTGGGTTACCGTGACAACCAGCTGTTCTTAAAAGAGGATCTGGAAAAGAACGGCACCGTATATATCGCCACCGAGGACGGCAGCGTCGGCACGAAGGGCAATGTCATGAATGCTATTGAGGAAAATGCTCTGCAGGCAGATGTAATCTTCGCCTGCGGCCCCATGCCCATGCTCCGTGCCATCAAAAAATATGCGGAAGAAAAGGGTATCAGGGCCTATATCTCTCTGGAAGAGCATATGGCCTGCGGCGTGGGTGCCTGCCTGGGCTGCGTGGTAAAGACCAAAGAAGTGGATCATCATTCTCATGTGCATAACGCAAGAATCTGCACCGATGGCCCCGTATTTGACGCTGAGGAGGTAGAGATCTGATGAATACACAGACAACGATTGCAGGAGTTACTTTTAAAAATCCCGTAATGACAGCTTCCGGAACTTTCGGCTCCGGTATGGAATATGAAGAGTTTGTTGACCTGAACCGTCTGGGTGCGGTAGTGACCAAGGGCGTAGCCAATGTGCCCTGGCCCGGCAATCCCACGCCCCGAGTGGCAGAAGTATACGGCGGTATGCTCAATGCCATCGGCTTACAGAACCCCGGCATCGACGTATTTATGGAGAGGGACATTCCTTTTCTGAAAAAATACGATACGAAGATCATCGTAAACGTCTGCGGTAAGACCGTGGAGGATTACGTGGACGTGGTGGAACGGCTGGGAGACGAACCGGCGGTCAGCATGCTGGAGATCAATGTGTCCTGCCCCAATGTCAAGGAAGGAGCCATTGCCTTCGGACAGAAAGCGGATGCATTGTACAACATTACTTCCGAATTGAAAAAGCATGCAAAACAGCCCATTATCATGAAGCTGAGTCCCAACGTAACGGATATCACGGAGATGGCGAAGGCCGCGGAGGCAGCAGGTGCGGATGCCCTGTCCCTGATCAATACCATCACCGGCATGAAGATTGATATTCACCGCAGAAAATTTGCCATTGCCAATAAGACCGGCGGCATGAGCGGCCCTGCCATCAAGCCCATTGCTGTCCGCATGGTCTACCAGGTGGCACAGGCGGTGCAGATCCCCATTATCGGCATGGGCGGTATTGCCACGGCAGAGGATGCCATCGAATTTATTCTGGCGGGAGCCAGTGCCGTCAGCGTGGGAGCCATGAATTTCGTGGATCCCTACACCACGGTGAAAGTCGTGGAGGGCATCGAGAAATATATGCAGACCTATCATGTGGAGAACCTGACAGAGCTCATCGGCGCAGTGCAGTAGGATCCGGAGAACGGAATAGGGTATAAGAACACAGAGACCTTCATATATATAGATATATCTGTATATATGGAGGTCTTTATTGTGGAATTGATCAGGAGAAATATACATATGGATCGGGTAAAACGGTCCACCGTCATGCAGTTTACCATGGAGGAGGATCTGAATCTTCCGGAAGATAAGCCGGATATCAGTACCCTGAATCTGGAAAAAGGGGAGATCGTCATCGAGGAGATCCGCCCCGGAACGGACGAGGTGACGGTGCGGGGAAAACTGGGCTATGCCATCCTGTACCATACCCAGGAGGCGGGGAGCAATCTGGTGCTTTTAAGCGGGGCACTGCCTTTTGAGGAGAAGATCCACATGGAAGGGACGCTTCCTTCGGATACGGTGGCAGTGGAGGGATGCGTGGAAGATTTTACGGTGACCATGATCAATTCCCGCAAGCTGAATCTGCAGGCGCTGCTATTGCTTAACGCCCGGATCGAGGAGATCTATGATGAGGAACTGCCCGTGGGGATTCAGGGAGACAATGGGGGAGACGGTGTGGAATATAGGATCGCCCCCATGGAAGTGACAGAACTTGCCATCTGTAAAAATGATATTTTCCGCAAAAAAGAGGAGATTCCGCTACCCTCCAGCTACCCGAATATCTACCAGATCCTGTGGAGCAATGTGTCCCTCCGGGACGTGGAATTCAAGCCACAGGAGGAAAAACTGGCGGTACAGGGAGATATTCAGGTCTTCGTGCTCTATGAAGCGGAAGGGGAAGAGCGGTCGATCCGTTCCTATGAGACGACGATCCCTCTGGACGGTACGTTGGAATGTCAGGGCTGTCGGGAAGAATTGCTGCCGGATATCCGGTATGCGCTGGTAAGACAGGAACACGGAACTCCGGAACTGACGATTCAGCCGGATCTGGACGGGGAAGAGCGCATCCTGGGGCTGGAATGTGCGCTGGAACTGAATATCCGTCTCTATGAGGAGGAGCAGATCGACGTTTTAAGGGATATCTATGGGGTGACGAAGGAAGTGATCCCGGATACCAGAGAAGCCAGCCTGCGCCAGCTCCTGGCCAGGATCACCGGCAAGACCAAAGTGACGGATCACAGAAAGACCGGCATCGGTTCCCCGGTGCTGCAGGTGCTTCACAGTGAGGGAAATGTAACGGTGGATCATAAAGAGATCACAGAGGAAGGGATCCGCCTGCAGGGAGGTATTGACCTTACGGTGCTGTGTATCACGGAAAATGATGAGACCCCCTATGTGAGCACCAGAGAACAGATCCCTTATGAATATACCCTGAATGTGCAGGGGGTAACGGCGGCGGATCAGGCGGAGATCCACAGTGAACTGGAGCAGCTGCAGGTGAATCTTCTGGAGGGAGAGGAACTGGATGTGAAGGCTGTACTTTCGCTTTCCACCACTGTGATGAAAAATATTCCGCTGGAAGCCATTGAACAGGTGACGGAGCAGGAGATCGACAGCAAAGTGCTGGCGGGGCTGCCCAGTGCGGTGATCTATATCGCGGCGCCGGGGGATGATCTGTGGAGCATCGGCAGAAAATATCATATGCCGGTGAAGACAGTGCGGGAACTGAATGCACTGGAAAGCGATGAACTGCGGCCGGGACAGAAGGTACTGTTAGTCAAAGGCCTGGCATAGATTTACAGAAAAAAGAAAACCATGTGGTACACATCCGGTATCACATGGTTTTTCTATAGGAGTCTGGCCGGGAGAACCGGCTGCTCTGAAAATTTATGCTTCTGTGGTCAGACCTGCATCGGCTGCCAGCTTGTCGAATTTCTCCATAACGGCATCGTAGGTCTTCTGGGAGATCTCGGGAAGAGAACCGCCCCAGGTCTTCTCTGCCTGTGCGTAGCCCTTCTTGAATGCTTCACGCATGGACTCGATCTTACTGGGATCACCGCCGGTCAGAGCATTGGCAAACTGGATAATACGGTCGGAGGTCTGGTTGACACCCCAGTAACCGTCTTCGGCGATATCTGCCTGCGCCTGCGCCTTGGTGGCAGGATCTACGGTGAAATTGCCGGAACGTAAGAAGGACCAGATATCATTGGCATTGCCATAGGTGTCTGCCTGCTTGCCCATCATCTGCTCTACCAGAGAACGAAGCTGACTGGCACGGTTTTCTGCATCTGCCTTTAATTTGTTGATCAGATTGGTGTCCGGTGTATAGGTTTTTTTCGTGGAAGAAGTCTTGCTGGCGGTGCTGTGCTCATAGACAACGCCGGTATCTTCCGCGGTAGTTGTAGTTTTTGCTTCCTCTGCGGAAGTTTTCTCTTTTGCTGCACTTGTGCCGGTATAGCTGTAGGCCGCAGCCGCCTGGTTTACTGTAACTCCGTTTACGCTCATAGTTTCCTCTTTTCCGGTACGGTTCTGCTGTCCGTACCTGTCTGTTGTCATCCTTGACTATACATTGTTTAACCTTTTGAGGGTTTTTGATTTCACTTGTTATATCGTCCCGGTACAGTGGATACTTTAGGCAGTTTTGAGAAAAACAGTGGAAAAATCCGGTGAAAGGACCACACTCCATTGACAAAATCCGCAGGATTGTATAAAATTAAGTACAATTATTGTATACAAGCTATTATACTAACGTATTGGAGACAGAAATGAACGAATATCGGATAAAAGCGTATGCCAAGATCAATCTGGGTCTGGATGTGGTCAGAAGACTGGAGAACGGCTATCACGAAGTGAAGATGGTCATGCAGACCGTAGGAATCTATGATGTGCTGGATTTTCAGCGGACGGAGGGCGGAATCGTTATCACCACGGATACCGGTGAACTTCCCACGGATGAGAATAATCTGATCTATAAGGCGGCAAAGCTTATGATGGAGACTTATCACATCAGCGAAGGCGTGAAGATCCACCTGGAGAAACACATTCCCATTGCAGCGGGAATGGCGGGGGGCAGTACGGATGCAGCGGCGACCATGAAGGGCATGAACCGTCTGTTTGATCTGGGCTGCACGTTGAAGGATCTGATGGAACTGGGGGTAAAGATCGGAGCGGATGTTCCCTACTGTGTCATGGGCGGCACGGCTCTGGCGGAGGGCATCGGCGAGAAGCTGACACCGCTTGCTCCGGCACCGGACTGCTATGTGCTGGTGGCGAAGCCCGACATCAATGTTTCCACGAAATATGTCTATGAGCATCTGGATGCACAGGAGATCGTAAAGCATCCCGATATCGACGGCATGGTGGAAGCCATTGCCGAGGAAAGCTTACAGGGAATTCTGGACCGGATGGAGAATGTGCTGGAGATGGTAACGGTGAGTGCGTACCCCGTGATCCAGACCATCAAGGACCGCATGAAGGAACTGGGAGCCATCAACAGTCTGATGAGCGGAAGCGGTCCCACGGTATTCGGTATTTTCGTAGAGAAGGATATGGCCCGCAGGGCCTATGATAAATTAGAGGAGGAACAGCTGGCGAAGCAGATTTTCCTGACGGAATTCTGTGAGTAGCGACAGATAAGAGGTATGCAGGATAATTTACAGGTGACAATGGATGAATTTCTGCCACTCAGAGATGTGGTATTCAATACTTTGCGGCAGGCCATTCTGACGGGAGAACTGAAGCCCGGAGAACGACTGATGGAGATCCACCTTGCCAACAAGCTGGGAGTCAGCCGTACGCCCATCCGGGAAGCCATCCGTAAGCTGGAACTGGAAGGACTGGTGACCATGATCCCCAGAAGAGGTGCGGAAGTGGCGCAGATCACGGAGAAGAGCATGAACGATGTGCTGGAAGTCCGCCGGGCCATGGATGCGCTCTGCGTGGAACTGGCCTGTGACCGGATCACGCCGGAGGAACTGCAGGAGCTGAAAAAGGCCTGCGATACTTTCGAAGCGGCGGTGAAGAACGGTGACATCAAACAGATCGCCCAGACGGATGTGGCATTGCATGATATCATTGTGCAGGCTACGGGGAATCAGCGTCTGATCCAGCTGGTCAACAATCTGTCCGAGCAGATGTACCGTTATCGCTTTGAATATATCAAGGATTCCAGCCAGCATAACCGTCTGGTGGAGGAGCACAAGGTCATCTATGAGAGCATCGTGAAAAAGGATAAGGAAACGGCATCCAATATGGCCAAGGTGCATATCGATAATCAGAAAAAGGCCATTATACGCCAGATTCGTCTGGAGCGGGAGAAAAATAAATAGTTTTCAAAAGTATAATCTGTCCGGAAAGCGGTAATGATTTCCATATGATTTTCATAGAAGAAAAAGGAAATTCATGGAAAGAGGAACGCTGATGGATAGATTATATGTTTCTTATGAAAAATATCGTAAAATGGTCTCAGAGAAGAAAGTATTGCACCGGCTGGCGCAGGGGATACGGGTCATGACTGTGGCACTGGCCTGTTACGGCTGGTGGGGTGTGATCTACCCGGAACTGACCATGCTGCCCTCCACCTACGAGATCGTGTACGAGGAAACGGAAGCTATGGAGGCAGAGACTGTACAGACCGGTCCGGAAGTGGTAGAATGGAATTCCGACAGTCAGATCTACTGGAAGATTCTGGAGGCGGATCCGCAGCAGATCCGGTTCAAAAGCAGATTGCTTACGATGTTAAAAAAATAAAAGGAGAAATCCCATGTATCAGGAGAATGTTACTGCGCTGAAAAAAGATGCTCCCATCGGGGTATTCGATTCCGGCATCGGCGGACTGACCGTGGCCCGGGAGATCATGCGGCAGATTCCCAATGAGAAGATCATATATTTCGGAGATACGGCAAGAATGCCCTATGGCAGTAAGTCGAAGGAGACCGTGACCCGTTTCTCGAAGCAGATTGTACGGTTCTTAGAGACTTTTCAGGTGAAGACCATTGTGGTGGCCTGTAATACGGCAAGCGCCTACGCTCTGGATGAACTGGAAAAAGAGATCGACGTGCCGATCATCGGCGTGATCAAGCCGGGGGCAAAGACCGCGGCGGAGGTGACACGCAACGGCCGGATCGGAGTTATCGCTACAGAAGCGACCATCGGCAGCCAGATGTACAACAAATACATACAGGAACTGAATAAAAATGTTACGATCTACGGCAAGGCCTGTCCGCTGTTTGTACCTTTGGTGGAAGAAGGCCTGTGGGAAGATCCTGTGACCGATGAGATCGCCAAGCGTTATCTGACGGAACTGATCGATATCGACATCGACACGCTGATCCTGGGCTGTACCCATTATCCGCTGATCCGTTCCACGGTAGGACGTGTCATGGGAGATCAGGTGACACTGGTGAATCCGGCATACGAGACCGCCAGAGAACTGAAGGAGCTGTTACAGCATTATCATATTCTCAACGATGAGCAGCCTCATCTGGGAGAGAACAAGTACCAGTTCTACGTCAGCGATGGTGCGGAGAAGTTCAAGAGATTTGCCAATTCCATTATCAAATACGGGATCCTGTCGGCCAAGACCATCAAGATCGACGAGTATTAAAGAATTAAAGGACAGTAGAAAATGAATCGAGAGGTAGAACTTGTTCTGTCCGGTCTGCATGCTTCCGGACAGGATCAGGAGAGCGACGCGGTGGAGACTGCGCAGCCGGCACAATATTTTAAGAGAAACGACAGTCACTATCTGCTCTATGAGGAACAGATGGAAGGGCTGGACGCACCCTGCAAGAGCCGGATCAAGTTTCGGGATCATCTGCTGGAACTGACCAGACAGGGGAACTCGGAGATGCATATGATCTTTGAGGAAAATAAGAGACACATGATTCCCTACAATACGCCTTACGGCCAGCTGCTTCTGGGAATCGAGACCGGTAAGGTGCTGGTGGAGGAGCAGGAGGATCAGATCCATGTGACGGTGGAATATACGCTGGATCATGAGGGCGAACCTCTGAGCGAAAGCTGCTTGAAGATACATATTCGGGAGAAATAAAAAGACAGACATAAAAAATTCCGGGAGGATTTTGATCCTTCCGGAATTTTTACTGTTCCTAATTTACTTGACGGGTTTTGCTCCGGCCTTTTCCTGAGCCGTGGCAACCAGACGCTTGAAGAAGCCTTTCTTTTTCTCGGGAGCAGCTTCGGTCTTGCCGTGCAGTCCCTTGACATCCAGTACATAGATACCGCTGACAACGGCCTTTACTTCCTTTTTCACAGGAACGTTGTCGAAGATCTTCTCGTCACAGATCAGGGATACGATCTGGGGTCCGACCTTTGCCTTGACGATGGGAAGCTTGGATCCACGCATCATCTTCGGGGTCTGGTCAATGACCATCTGCGGAAGACCGGCATCTTTCAGCTTCATGCGTTTCTTATCGATGATCAGCATGGATACGGTCTGTTTGTTGGCTTCCAGCAGTTCCTGCTGTTCTGCCTGTTTTTTCTGTGCTTTCTTACCTAAGAAATATAATACTGCAATGATAATCGCAAGTACTATTACAATAACTAATAATGTGATTGCAACCGGACTCATTTTACAGTCCCTCCTTCAGTTAATCGGAACAAATTCCTATTGGACATTGTAACATACATGGGGCAGAATACGCAACTGGACATTTTCAGTTTTTGATAGAAAGGATGGCATTTGCACAATTTTGAGATTTTAATATTTTTTTGGGAAGGTAGGGGACGAAACTTTCCGGAATCCCAAAATAATGCTATGATGTAATTATTCAGGAACCGGTAAACATTGGAAAATGGAGTCCTGAAAAGGTTTTGTGAGTGATTTCTATTGTATGGGTGGGCAGGTTATGATAAAAGTATTGATCGTAGATGATGAATATATTATGCGCCAGGGATTGAAGTACATGATCGATTGGGAGAAGGAAGGCTTCGAAATCGTTGGAGAAGCGACCAACGGTGCCGAAGCACTCCGGTGTATAGAGAGCCTGGCTCCGCAGATCATTATCTGCGATATTGTAATGCCGCAGTTGGATGGTGTGGATTTCTCGGAAGCGGTACACCGGATGTATCCACGGATTCAGACTATTATATTGAGCGGTTATGATAAATATGAATATGTGAGACATACGCTGATTAACGGTGTGGTGGATTATATTCTGAAACCGACATTGAACCCGGAGGAGTTACGCAGAGCGTTGAAGAAAGCGGTAGACCGTATTCCGGGAGCTAGAATGGGAGGAGAATCCGGGGAGATTCATTACGAACATCTGGTAGAACGCTATCTGTTGGGGCATGACAGTGAATGGAACAGGGAATTGGGCAGAAATTGTTTTTCTGCATCTTATTTTAGAATTTTGGCGGTGACCAGTGGCAGGGAGACGGAGAATGACCGTAGCATCAATGAAGTGCTATATCAGAAACTTCAGAGAGAACTGTCGGGAGCGAACTGGACTCCGGTCAGAAAAATGTGGCTTTCTTTGAAAGATGGATTGTTTTGTGTAGTATTGAATTATGAATTATCCGGAGAAAAGGGAATACGGGAAGGCCTGGAGACCATGATGCAACAGATGAGACTTCTGTGTCCCGGAGTCTTTGGAATTCTAAGCAGACGTATGGATCGGCCGGAGGATCTGCGAAAGGGATATCAGCAGGATATTCTGAAGAATACAGAGAAAGCTTTTTATTATCGTGGCAGCAGCTTTCTTGTCAGTACCGGAAAAGAAGAGGAGGAAATCCCTCAGATTGAGAAATTTGATTTCTTTAAATACAATCATCTGCTGAATAATAAGCAGTACAGGGAAGCGCTTGTACTGTTGGGGGAATACAACAGGCGGGCAGTGGAAGGGCAGATGGACGCTTACCGTCTGAAGAACCAGATTAAGAATATGATTTATCATTTTCTGGATTTTCTGCAGTTGGGAGATGAAGTACAGGAAGAATACCGGAAGAAATATTTCCGTGCTGTGAACCGGGCTCTCTATGCGGAAGATTATCTGGAATGCGTGGAAGGAATTTTGGAGGAAATGGAGCGGCTGTCCGGACAGAACGAACAGCAGACAGATGCACGCATTGACAGAATGCTGGCATACATAGAGAAGAACTACAGAGAAGATCTGAAACTGGAGGATCTGGCAGGGGAATTTAATTTCAACTACCACTATCTGTCAGCATATTTCAGTCAGCAGATGCAGGAAGGATTCAGTGACTATCTGAATCGTGTCAGGATCAATAAGGCTTGCAGACTGTTGCAGGAGAGTACGCTTCCTATCTCACAGATCAGCAGCGAAGTAGGTTATGCGGAGCACAGCTATTTTTGCCGTGTATTTAAAAAGATCACAGGAGAGACACCGTCGGTATGGAGACGAAACGCGTGAGAGAAGACAGAAGAGAATGGTGGAACAGTTTTGCCGTGAGAATTCTGGGGATGGTATTGCTCGGAATATTACTGATTGCCATTGTGGTAAGCTGTCTGGTACTGGGAATGTCCAAAAATGTTTTTACAGACACTTATGGCAGATCTCAGGAGAAAGTGTTTTTACAGGTGGAAGAGGAGTGGAATACTTTCCATGAAAATCTGCAGAATATCACGGATGCTATTGATGCCAGCTGGGCCTTTCGCCTGTACCTGACGGAAGGAGACCAGTTTGACAATGTTCGTACTTTTCAGAACATCTATCAGATGGAGAAGGATCTGGAGCAGAGCAAAGCTTCCGATCTGGAGCGACTGAATATTCTGGTCATGGGTGTCGGTGGAAAACATTATCTGTCCAGAACGGAAACCATTACGGCAACCGACCAGGAGATATGGAACAGCAGACCGGTATTGCTGGCAATCCGGGAGCCGGAGGTGCTGCATTATACTTATTCCCGCGGAGCCTATACCGCTACCGGCCGGGATATGGATGTAATCATTGTATCCAAAGCATTGTATTATCATGAGAGCAAGGAAATCTATGGTGTGGTGTTGATTACATTGACTATGGATGAACTGAAGCGTTATTATGACTACTTCATTACAGAGAATACCAATATGTATCTTATAGATGAAGAAGGGCGGATCATCTGTTCCAGTGATGCTCCCGTGGTGGGGACGATGGCAGAAAGTGGATGGTACACAAGAGCGGAAGAGAATGGACAGAGCCTGTTCCGTATGCGCGATAACGGGGTATCGCTTACTGTCATGCAGAAGGATCTGCAATATCTGGGATGCAGACTGTACGGTGTGACGGACAATGATATGGCCCTTGGGCGCCTGTATAACATGCCTCTTCTGATCCTGCTGTGTGCCGTAGTGGGAGCGGTAATTCTGTTGTTATGCCTTGCCTATACCAGACAGACACTGAGGCCCTTGTCTGAACTGGTACAGCGCATGGGCCAGATAAGGCAGGGAGATTTCGGGCAATACATGCCGGTGGAAGGAACTACAGAAGTACGGGAACTGGCAGCCACCTATAACTATATGTTGGATGACCTGCAAAACTATATCAATGAACTGATGGCAACACAGAAGGCACGTAGAAGATCAGAAATTAAGGCTTTGCAGATGCAGATCAATCCCCATTATATTTATAATACGCTGGCAAGTATTAAATGGCTGGTGTATCAGAATGACAGAGAACGTACGGTACAGACCATTGATGCTTTTATCAGTCTGTTGCGCAATACCATAAGTAATACCGATGAGTTTATTACCATTGAACAGGAAATACAGAATCTGGAAAATTATATCCTGATCAATCATACCCGTTATGGGAATGCGGTGCAGGTAGAGTTTTATGTATCCCGGAATTGCAGAGACTGTCTGTTGCCGAAAATGATTTTGCAGCCGTTTGTGGAGAATGCTTTTTTCCATGCGTTTCCGTCCGGGCAAAGCGGCACAATCGAAATCTATATGAAAGAAAAAGAGGGAGAACTGGAGATCCGCATTGTGGATGATGGTGTGGGAATGGAACAGAACCGTGCGGAAGAGGCGGTGAAACAGGCAGGGAATAAGGAGCATTTTTCCGGCATCGGTATTCATAATGTACAGGAGCGGCTGGAACTGCTATATGGAAAACAGTATGGAGTGTCTGTGAACAGCAGGCCACAGGAAGGCACGGAAGTAATTATACGATTACCTGCAAACCACTCCGGGGAAGAAAGGAGCCGGAAAGAACATGAAAAATAGAAAAACAGGGATACTGTTTGTTGTTTTCTTCTGGATGATGACCTTCCTATGCGGATGCGGGAAAGAGGTTGTCCCGGGGAAACCGGAGCGGAAAGAAATCACTGTCTGGACCTGGGATGAAACCTTCAATGTCAAGGCAGCCAAAACGGCAGCGGCACTATACGAAGAGACACATCCGGAACTTATGATTCAGGTCATTACAAAAGAGAGAGAAGAGATCCAGACAGATATTAAAAATCTTCTGTCTGCAGAGTTGTACGAAGACCTGCCAGATATTATTATGCTGGAAGATTACGATGTGCAGGAAATGCTGGTACAGTTTGACGATGAATTTGTGGATCTGACGGATCGTATGAATTATGATAAATTCGTGGATTATAAGAGAAAATTATGCTCCCGAAACGACAGAATGTATGGCATTCCGTTTGACAGTGGTACGGCGGCTCTTTTCTATCGTATAGATTTGTTGGAACAGGCGGGGTATACAGAGGAAGATATGCAGAATCTGACCTGGGAGAGATATATTGAAATTGGGGAAGATGTTTATCATAAGACCGGAATTCCCATGCTGACACTGGATCCCACGGATTTTCCCCTGGTCAGAGTGATCATGCAGAGCTGCGGAAGCTGGTACGTGCAGGAAGACGGAGTAAGTGTAGACATCCAGAAAAATCCAGCACTATATCAGGCCATGGAAATCTACAGGCAGCTTCTGGAGAGCAATGTTGGGCGCAGCGTGAACGGCTGGAATGAATTCATTTCCGCTTTTCAACAGGGAGAGGTGGCATCGGTGATCAGTGGCGGCTGGATCATTTCGAATATTAAGGCGAGACCGGAACAGGAGGGGCTGTGGCGGATCGCATCGATTCCAGTACTGGCAGGAAATGAAAATGCGGTTGCAGCATCCAATGTGGGAGGCAGTGGCTGGTATGTATTGAAAAATTCCGCACATTCGGAGGCTGCAACGGATTTTATCATAGCAATGTTCGGAGAGAATGACGCACTGCTGGATCAGCTGATCACAGAAATCGGAATTGTTCCGGCGGTGAAGGACCCGACGGTACTGTCCAATTATGAGAGAGAGGATCCGTATTTTGGCGGACAACAGGTGACAAAGCTTCTGACGGAATTGGAGACACAGATCCCGGTAGTTAATTACGGAAGCAAAACTTATGAAATAGAGGATATTCTGGAAGCGGAATTTCAGAATGTACTGGTAAATGATGATCTGCGGACCTGTTTGCACAGGGTGCAGGAAAAGGCGGAGGCGGTTGCCAGGGAGTGATCTCTGGCAACTGTTTTTTTAGACAAGGAGCCGGGAAGACATGCGACTGCCCGGAGAAACTTAAAAAAATCTCAGTTTTCTAAAATAGTTCAAGTGCTTTTGCAACTATCCCAATTAAATGAAAATTAATGCCAACATAGTGTTACCTGTGAAGATGTTATAAATGGTAAGCTCTTATTGTAAACGAAAGGCAACCGGAAAACGGTTGAAACGATTGAGTATTTGGGAGGTTACTATGAAGAAAAAAGTATTATCGATTCTGATGACAGCCATGATGGCTCTGTCTCTTGTGGCTTGCGGAAATGCAGACAACAGTGCTGCACCGGCTGCCGGAACAGACAGCCAGACACAGGCAGCAACAGAGAGTACCAAAACCGAGGCAGCGGCTGAGACCCCTGCAGGAGAGCAGACACTGAAAGTATGGTGTTGGGATTCCTTTAATGTGGATGCCATGAAGACCGCAGGAGCTATGTATGAGGCGGAGCATCCCGGAGTGTCCATCGTGGTGGAGGAGACATTATCCAAGGATATTCAGACCATCGTACAGACCTGCGCCATGAGCGGTCAGCTGGATTCCCTTCCGGATGTCTTCCTGATGGATGATCAGGTATTTACCAAGTATTTACAGAACTATCCGGAAGTATTTGCAGATCTGACGGATTCCGGAATTGCATTTTCTGATTTTGCAGCTTCCAAGGTTGCCAATTCCGTAAGCGGTGGCAGAAATTTCGGTGTTCCTTATGACAGTAATACCGTTATCGCATGCTATCGTACCGATTATCTGGAGCAGGCAGGCTACACAGTGGAAGATCTGACAGACATTACCTGGGATCAGTTTATTGAGATCGGTAAAGTCGTAAAAGAAAAGACCGGCATGCCGATGCTGACCAATGTACAGGGTGAGCCCGATCTGCTGAACATGATCTTACAGTCTGCAGGCATCTCCGTATTTGATGAGAACGGTAACATTGATCTGGTGGACAATGAGGGCCTGAAGGAAGCAATGGATGTCTATATGACACTGGTAAAAGAAGGTATTCTGCAGGAACAGGTAGACTGGTCCGGATATCAGGGCTCCATCAATAATGGTACGGTAGTAGGTACTATCAACGGTTCGTGGATCTGTGCAACCATTATGTCCACCGATCAGGCAGAGCAGGAAGGCAACTGGGCAGTGACCAACATGCCGAAACTGAATGATTATCCCGGCGCTACCAATTATTCCGCACAGGGTGGTTCTACCTGGGCTGTATGCTCCGCATCCAAGAACTATGATCTGGCAGTGGATTTCTTCAAGTCTACCTGGGCAGGCAGCACAGATTTCTATGATAGTATTCTGGGAGATCTCGGTGCTATTGCTACCTATCTGCCCGCCGCAGAAAGTGATGCTTATAACCAGAAATCCGCTTACTTCGGTGACGAAGCTATTTACTCCAAGATCGTATCTTATGGCAGCAAGATTCCCACAGTAAACAAGGGCATCTATTGGACCGAAGAAAAAGAAGCACTGGGCATTGCACTTTCCAAGGTAATCAACGGCAAATCTGACCTGGATGCAGCGATTGCAGAGGCGCAGTCTACTGTAGAATTCAATATGGGGCAATAAGGGCAACCAAATATAGAAAGGATTGTTCAGCTATGAGAACTTCCGGGAGAACATCAAAACGGCTTACCATTAATCAAAAATATAGTCTGACCGGCTGGGGCTTTCTGGCCCCGGCCGCAATCCTGATCTGTGTGATGAATTTTTATCCCATGATTCAGGCGCTTATATTATCATTCCAGACAGGTATCGGTAACAACCTGAAATTCGGAGGCTTAAGTAATTATGCAAGACTCCTGAAGGATCCGGTATTCAGAACAGCATTGTTGAATAACTTTGTGTATCTGATCATTCAGGTACCAATCATGCTGATTCTGGCACTGATTCTGGCATCGGTACTGAATATTAAGGATCTGAAGGGGAAAGGAATCTTCCGTACAGCGATCTTCCTTCCCTGTTGTACTTCGCTGGTATCCTATGCCATCATCTTCAAAACATTGTTTTCTTATGACGGATACGTTAACACGGTATTAATGAACCTGGGATTGATCGGTGAGAGAGTTAACTGGCTCAGTCAGGAGGGCAGTGCCAAAGTAATTATTATTCTGGCGCTGATCTGGAGATGGACGGGTTATAACATGGTGTTTTATCTGGCGGGATTGCAGAATATTGATGATTCTCTCTATGAGGCGGCGAAGATTGATGGTGCGAATGCCATACAGTCCTTCTTCAAGATCACGGTTCCCATGCTGAAACCTACGATCCTGCTGACTACGATCATGTCTACCAACGGAACACTGCAGCTCTTTGATGAGTCTGTGAATCTGACCGGTGGCGGACCCGCCAATTCGACCTTGACCATGTCACACTACATATATAAGGCATCTTTCGAATACAATCCGCAGTTTGGGTATGCGGCAGCCATGTCCTATGTGATATTTATTCTGGTGGCTATATTAGCCTTTGTTCAGATGAAAGTGGGGGATAAGCGATGAAACGATTGAAAAAAATAGCGGCATATCTGTTTTTGACAGTAGCATCCATTATCTCTGTATTTCCTTTGTACTGGATGATCGCAGCTGCCACCAATAACAGTACGGATGTGCTGGGAGGAAGACTTCTCCCGGGACTCCATCTGATTGAGAATTACAAGGAGCTGATCCTGCAGCAGAATGTGGGACGTTCCTTTGGAAATTCTATGTTCTATTCCTGTACACTGAGCCTGTTGTCTCTGCTGGTCTGCTCTATTGCCGGCTACGGTTTCGAAGTGTACCATGACAAATGGAAAGACACAGTCATGTCGATCCTCCTGTTAGCAATGATGGTACCTTTTGCAGCCACTTTAATCCCCCTGTTTAAATTATTTACCGGACTGGGACTGCAGAGCACCTGGATCGCCTATATTCTGCCGACGATCTCCACGCCGTTCCTGATCATGCTGTTCCGGCAGAGTACCAGAACCTTTCCGCGGGAGATCATAGAGGCAGCCAGAATTGACGGGCTCAGTGAAATTAAGATTTTTGCAAAACTGTATTTTCCAACCATGAAATCGACCTATGCGGCAGCTATGACCGTTACTTTTATGAATGCCTGGAATAACTATCTGTGGCCGAAGGTTATCATGATGTCTGCGGACTCCCAGACCATGCCTATGATGGTGGCGAATCTGTCAGCCGGTTACAGCATTGACTACGGTGTGTTGATGTTAGGAGTGCTGATATGTTCTCTGCCTACCGGAATTCTGTTCCTGATTTTGCAGAGAAGCTTTACCAACGGTATCCTGGGAGCTGTTAAAGGGTAGTAAATTCACCGATTACATAACAGGTACGGCCATTACGCTTGGCCTGATATAAAAGTTTATCCGTCTGTTCGTACACATCCTGCATATCCTGTGGGTAGCGGAAACGGCAGGCACCGATGCTGCTGGTCACCCGTCTGGGGGCCGGCAGAATATCGGCGATATCCGTCTGGAATTGTTCCAGGCGTTTTTTTATGTCTTCTTCTGCAGAAGATCGCAGTGGTCCAAGAACATTTTCCGGCCCATGATACCGGTCAGGAGTGGAAAGGAATTTCGCTGGAAAGCGGGACTTTTTTATGCTATATTGGGGACGGGAGTATTTAGAAGTCAAAGAGGGGTAATTATGAACGAAGTATTTGAGATCGCAAAGACGGGAGTGCAGTTTTTCTTTCAGCATCTGGTAGTATTTAATATGCTTTTCGCTATCGTTATTGTCTTTTTCCAGAGACGGGATCCGAAGAGCGTGTGGGCATGGCTGCTTTTGCTGTATTTTATTCCGGTGCTGGGGTTCGTGTTTTACCTGCTGCTGGGGCAGGACATGCACAAGCGGAAAATGTTCCGGATCAAAGAGGTGGAGGATCACATCAGCAAGGATATCAGGCAGCAGGAATACCGGCTGAAATCCGGAGATGCGAAAGAACTGGATGAAAGCATAAGGGGATATGAGGATCTGGTGCTGTATAATCTGGAGGCCGGGGAAGCGGTGCTGACCAGAGACAATGACGTGGATATCTTTATAGACGGCAATGAAAAATTCAATGCGTTGAAGGAAGATCTGCGGAACGCGGAGAAGTTTATCCATATCCAGTACTACATTATTAAAAACGACGTATTATTCAATCAGATCAAGGATATTCTGATCGAGAAGGCGGCACAGGGCGTGGAAGTGAGAGTATTGTTTGATGCCATGGGGTGTCGTTCCGTGCGGCACAGCTTCTGGCGGAAGCTGAATGAAAAGGGTGTGCAGACCGCGGAATTTTTCCCGGCCATCCTGCGGCGGCTCCAGCTGCGTATCAATTACCGCAATCACCGCAAGATCGTGGTCATCGACAATAAGGTGGCCTATGTGGGCGGATTTAACATAGGAGAGGAATACATCGATCTGGATGAAAGATTCGGACATTGGAGAGATACCCACCTGCGGATCCGCGGAAGCGCGGTACTCGGTCTTCAGGCACGTTTTGTGTTGGACTGGAATTATGCGGCGGGGGAGAATCTGTTTTTACAGCCGGAACTGTTCCGGGGCATTGAAGCCGGCACGAGAGACTTCTGTGATATCCAGATCATCAGCAGTGGCCCGGACAAGACCACACAGCAGATCCATGACAATTATCTGCGTCTGATCAACAAGGCACAGAAAAGCATTTATATCCAGACCCCGTATTTTATCCCGGACGAGGCGATCCTGAACGCACTGATGATCGCGGTGAAGTCCGGGATCGAAGTGAATATTATGATCCCCTGTATGCCGGATCATCCCTTTGTCTATTGGGCGACCTATTCCTATCTGGGGGATATGGTCATGGCGGGGGCCAACTGCTATACCTATAACAACGGCTTTCTGCACAGCAAGGGAATGATCGTGGATGACAGAGTGCTGTGTTACGGAACCGCCAATATGGACATCCGCAGCTTTGCGCTGAACTTTGAAGTGAATGCCGTGGTATACGATGAGAAAAAGGCCCGGGAAATGGTGGAAATCTTCCGGAAAGATCTGGAAGTGTGCCGGGAGATCACCCGGGATTATTACGCGGGAAGGAACCTGAAGATCCGCATAAAAGAGCAGGTCTGCCGGTTATTGTCACCCTTGTTATAGTTCGGGGGATGTGATATAATGGGCGGTGCTATAATGCATTTCGCACAATAGGCACAAAAGGAAAGGTATAGGAAATATTAGAATGAAGAAAAAGACATTAGGATTTCTGGCAGCGGTTTTAAGCGTATGTATGCTGGCTGGCTGCGGAGCAAAGGATACAGGAGATGGCACCGGTACCACAACCGGCACCGGAACGGAAAGTACCGCATTGAAGGACATGGATGTGGACAAGTATGTGACGCTGGGCGAGTACAAGGGACTGGCAGTATCCGTAGACACTGTGGAAGTAGATGAGGACGAGTGGAACAGTCTGGTCAATAACGTATATTATGGAAACATTACCGCAGAGAACGGCGGAATCATGGATCGTGCCGTGGAGACCGGAGATACGGTCAACATTGATTACGAAGGCAAAAAGGACGGTGTGGCATTTGACGGCGGCACCGATCAGGGCTATGATCTGACCATCGGTTCCGGCAGTTTTATCGCAGGATTTGAAGACGGACTGATCGGCGTGATGCCCGGCGAGACCGTAGATCTGGATCTTACATTCCCGGAGAACTACGGGAATTCCGATCTGGCAGGACAGGCCGTGGTATTTATCGTAACCGTGAACTTTATTGAGCCAGAACAGGATGGTGTGCTCAGTGATGAAGTCATCAGCAATTTCGGTATTGACGGCGTGACCAACGAGGAAGAACTCCGCCAGTATGCGTATGACTATCTGAGTGACAATGCACAGCAGAACTACGAGAGCAATGTACAGCAGGCAGTGATGGATGCATTTATGGCAAACAACACCTTTACCTCCGTACCGGAGGCTCTGGTTCAGAAGTATTCCGATGCAGCGGAGAGCAGCATTACCTCCATGGCATCCGCGTACGGTGTGGACGGAGATACTTTTACCCAGTATTATTACGGGCAGGATCTGGCATCTTTCCTGTCTGCCTACTCGGAAGAGGCTGCAAAGCAGGATATCGCATTACAGGCAGTAGCCAACAAAGAAGACCTGAACATCAGCGATGAGGAGCTGGATCAGATCCTGCAGGATCGTGCTACAGCAGCCGGTTACGACACCATTGAGGAGTATATCGGAGAGACCTCCAAGGAAGACTACAGAGAGTATTTCCTCTATGATAAGGTAACAGATTATCTGGTAGAGAACGCCAAGATCACCAACAATTAAGTCTTATAAAACAGTATGTGACCGGCGAATAGGATGCGGGCCGGTTCAGATAGAGCACGTCGCAGCGTGCGGATAGGAAAAATTATGGAATTAACAGACATCAGAGAACTTCACCGGGAAAAGGACGTCTATATCGGTAAGGAGATCACCGTAGGCGGCTGGGTGAGGAACAATCGTGACTCCAAGAACTTCGGTTTCCTGGTGATCAACGACGGAACATTTTTTGAGCCTTTGCAGGTAGTATATGGTGACGGACTTGCGAACTTCCAGGAGATCTGCAAGATCAATGTAGGTGCGGCAGTTGTGATCCGCGGAACCATCGTGGCTACCCCCGAGGCAAAGCAGCCTTTTGAGATGCAGGCAGCGGAAGTGATCGTGGAAGGACCTTCTACTGCGGACTATCCCTTACAGAAAAAGCGTCATTCCTTCGAGTATCTGCGTACCATCTCTCATCTGAGAGCACGTACCAATACATTCCAGGCAGTGTTCCGTGTCAGATCCCTGATCGCTTATGCAATCCACACCTTCTTCATGGAGAGAGGATTTGTCTATGTGCATACCCCTCTGATCACCAGCAGCGACTGTGAAGGCGCCGGGGAAATGTTCCAGGTGACTACACTGGATATGAACAATGTACCGAAGACCGAAGACGGCAAAGTGGATTACACTCAGGATTTCTTCGGCAAGCCCGTAAACCTCACTGTAAGCGGACAGCTGGATGTAGAGACTTATGCATTTGCATTCAAGAACGTATATACTTTCGGACCGACCTTCCGTGCCGAGAATTCCAACACCACCCGTCATGCGGCCGAGTTCTGGATGATCGAGCCGGAGATCTGTTTTGCGGATCTGAAGGATGACATGATCCTGGCAGAGAGCATGTTAAAATACGTGATCCGTTATGTGCTGGAAAATGCTCCCGAAGAGATGGCTTTCTTCAACCAGTTCGTAGACAAGGGACTGATCGAGAGATTACAGCATGTAGTGAATTCCGATTTCGGCCATGTGACCTACACCGAGGCTATCAAGATCCTGGAGAAGCACAACGACGAATTCGACTACAAGGTATTCTGGGGATGCGATCTGCAGACCGAGCATGAAAGATACCTGACAGAGAAGGAATTCAAGAGACCCGTATTCGTTACCGATTATCCGAAGGAGATCAAGGCCTTCTATATGAAGCTGAACGAGGATGGCAAGACCGTAGCCGCTATGGACTGCCTCGTACCCGGTATCGGCGAGATCATCGGCGGCAGCCAGCGTGAGGACAATCTGGAGATTCTGGAGAAGCGTATGGAAGAACTGGGACTGAACAAGGAAGATTACCAGTTCTATCTGGATCTGCGCCGTTACGGTTCCGCACGCCATGCAGGCTTCGGATTGGGCTTTGAGCGCTGCGTTATGTATATCACCGGAATGGGCAACATCCGTGACGTTATCCCCTTCCCCCGTACCGTAAATAACTGCGACTTATAGTTAGATGGAGTAATTTACCTATGAAGAAAAAAACTGCCGGCAGAAAAGTAAATAGAGCGAAAAGAAAATTTCTGTGTTACCTTCTTCTGGCAGCGGTGACGCTGACGGCCACCGGCTCTGTCTGGGAATCTCCCGGGGAGACGGTGCAGGCAGCCCCTTCCATAGGAGAATTACAGAACAACATCAAAGAGCACCAGAACCAGCTGAGCAATATTAACAGCCAGATCAATTCCTTACAGGACGAACAGGATCTGGTGCAGGAGAAGATCGATGACCTGAATGCGGAGATCATCAACACCATGACCAGTATCGGCATGAAAGAGGATGAAATCACAGCCAAGGAAACAGAACTGGCCGACAAGCAGGTGCAGATCGATCAGACCCAGGAAGAGTACAATGCTGCCAAGGCCAGAGAAGAACAGCAGCATGATGATATGGTCAGCCGGATGCGCATGATGTACGAGAACGATTCCTCGGAGAACTATGTGAATCTTCTGTTACAGGGCGGCGGTTTAAGCGGCATGCTGAACCGGATGGACTTCGTGGAGAGCGTCTACGAGTATGACCGGCAGAAGCTGCAGGAATACGAAGAGACCAAGGAACAGGTGCTGGCCCTGTGGAATCAGCTGGAGGAGGAGAAGACCCAGCTGCAGGCCGACAAGGATCAGCTGGAAGCTGACAAGGCAGAACTGGAAAGCCAGAAATCCGAACTGGATGTCATGCTGGCGAAGAAGAAACAGGAATCCGCCAATTACGACGCGGAGATCAAGAAGGCAAAGCAGGAAGCTTCCGTGGCAAAGGCGCTGTTGCAGCAGGAACAGAAGCAGTTAAAACAGCTGCAGGCACAGTCACAGCGGGGAAATACTGCTGCGGCTACCGGGACTTATGCAACCACCAATTATACCTCAGTCATTGACGGTGCTTCCGGCAGTGATATGGGAAAACGTCTGGCAAAATATGCCTGTCAGTACATAGGTAACCCGTATGTGGCTGGTGGTACCAGCCTGACGAACGGTGCGGACTGCTCCGGATTTACCTTCCGTGTCTACAGTGACTTCGGTTACAGCATTCCCCGCACTTCCTATGAGCAGAGAAGCTGTGGTACCGGTGTGGACTACAGCAGCGCCCAGCCGGGAGATCTGATCTGCTACGACGGTCATGTGGCCATGTATATCGGCGGCGGACTGATCGTACATGCCAGTACACAGCGTACCGGTATCAAGATCAGTAATGCGAATTACCGTCCGATCCTTGCTGTGAGACGAATCGTGTAAATTTCATATTTGACATTTAAAAATCCCCTGTTTTCGCGGAAAACGGGGGATTTTTTTCTTCCTGAAATGATTTCTTCGTGAAATTCGACGAAAGATATCCTTGGTGAAATCGCATATAGACAAAGTAATCTATCTATGATAGGGTGGAGATATCCGGAACCCGGGTGGTTTTGGAGGTTACAAATTTCTGAAACAAGAATTCTTAATAGGCCGTTCGGCCGAGATTTCCAACGTTTTTTTACAGTACCTTTTATTTTTGTACGCAATTTTACGGAGAAGTGTTCCGTTCCGACAGGAAGGAGTCCATGGGGATTCATGACATACGAAGAATTTAAAAAGGAGCTGCGTTGGAATGTGCAGAACATGGAGACGGCACAGAACAAGACCATACGTCTGCTGGAGCGGCAGATGGTATGCGGGGATCCTGCTTCGGTTCATCTCATGAACATTATGAACCGGAGCATGTACGGAAGAGAACACACGCTGATCCGGGAAGATATGCTCTGCGCATTGTGGATGCAGGAAAAAAGAGAATATGTGCAGCACTGGCTGGTGCGGCCTTTCTATGAACGATACAGGCAGGAAGGATGGCAGGGCATCTTACCGGAGATCTCGGCAGGTCTTACGGAGAACGATGAGGAAGAAGATATTCCACTCTCCGGGGAGAATTTAAGCTATGCTGTCTGTAGGAGACATATGATTGTGCGGCCGGTGAATTTTGAGCGGTCCCGGCAGGAACTGGGCAATGCCATCTACCGGAAGATCGGGGATGTGGCACTGGTACTTCATCTGCTGACCTGTGAGAAGTCGGGGAGCAGTCTGACCATACAGCTGTCCCGGGGGATGGTGCAGCCCTGGAAGTTTACGGAAGAACAGCTGATCACGGAAGCCCTGATGAATACCTGCCGCAAAATGCCACCACGGCTGTTCCTGGGGGATGACAGGAGGAAATTTTTCCCTTATGACGAAGGAATCCTGCTGCCGGAGGAAGAAGGACGGCAGACCTGGATCAGCCCGTGGAACCACCGGGAAGGGCAGAAAGGATATCTGTTCACTAATACCGCAAGGATCCACGGCGCCGTGGCATTTTTTTACCCGGGAGTCAGGGCGATCCTGGCGGAGAAGATGGGCGGGGACTACTATGTGGTCTTTCCCAGTGTGCATGAGGCAATCATCCATCCCGTAGGATGTACCGGAGTGCAGGGCATCCGGTCTTCGATCCAGCATATCAATGCTATATACGGAGAAGGAGAGATGCTATCGGACCGGATCTTCTGCTATCACAGGAACCGGAGGCTTCTGCAGCTGTTGTAATATGGCTTGTAAAGGAAGGATAAAATCGCTATACTATAAACAATGATAAAGAAATGGCGGGGCAGAGGAAGATCATGACAGAGCAGAAGAAAAAGATATATATCGAGGTTATCCGGGTGGCGACCATCCTTCTGGTATTGTATTGCCATACTTCAGTGAACGGTCTGGTGTATTTTCAACTGAATAAGGGGAACCGCAGCAGCGAACTGGCGATTTTTGTCTATCCGCTGGCGGCCGGATGCGTGAATTTATTCTTTATGATTTCCGGGGCACTGTTATTACGCAAAACGGAGAGCGTGGGTACGGTTTTCCGCAAGAGATTCCTGCGGTTCTTTCTGGTTACGGCAGTGGTAGTGCTGGTATATTATCTGAGAGAGGGCGAGAACCTGTCGGTAAAGGGCTATTTCAATGCGTTATACCACGGCGGCTCCCTTACCCAGCACTGGTTTCTCTATGCTTATTTGTCCTTTTTGCTCATCCTGCCTTTTTTACAGCGGATGGTGGCAGGAATCACGGAAGACAGATTTTACTGGTATCTTTTTGGAATAGGAATCCTGTTCCAGCTGGTGTTTCCATTGTTTCAGCTGGTGAGTGGTTTTGAGGCCATCGGGGTGAACGTGCCGCTGATGGACCAGAATATCTTCTATCCGCTCATGGGATATTTTCTGGACAGCAGGGTCATTCCGAAAGTACGGGATCACTGTAACAGGAAATGGATCGCTCTCGGACTGGCAGCAGGACTTGTGCTGGTGCTGTGGGTGAACTATCTCATGGACCGTCAGGCACTGCTGACCAGTGGAACACTGGCCTATGCCAACTGGTTCCATAGGATTCTGGCGTTCGGAATTTATCTTCTGGCAGGAGTGATCTTCGCCGGAGAACGACAGAATCGCGTGTTTTGTAATATAATGACCTTCCTGGGCAGCGGCGTATTCGGCACCTACCTGTTAGAGCAGATCCTCCGGGACTGCCTGTTCTTCCTGCTGGAGAAATGGGTATATATCATACCGGAATATTTTGCCTGCTGGCTCTGGATCGGCGTGTGCGTACTGTGCGGCATTGCCATTACCAACCTCTTAAAGTGCATTCCGGGGGTACGGAAATATTTGTAGGTCGCGGTGGAATACAGGATTTTGGCATGAATAAAAGCGCTCCCGGATTTTCAAACGGGAGTGCTTTGTTGTAATAGTGTGTGATCCCTATAGGATTTATGACATGCTGGGATTTTCCATCAGGAAATTCATAAATTTTCCTTCATCTGCGCTGTCTGAGCAGAACAATTCGAGTTCATCCCCGTGCTCTCCGAGCAAAGCGGCAATGGCAATATACTGGGAAAGCTTGCTTTTCAAATTAAAAATATCACCGTCTAAGGATCTTAAAGTAACATCCCCTTTACAACTGTCGACAATAGAAAGAAACTCATTTACCTGTTCGATTTTTGTTAATTTCATAAGAACCCTCCTTTGGTATGCGGTTGTAAGACCGGTTAAAAAACTGTTTACCAATATTATACTTTGTGGGGAGGAGAATGCAAGGGGACGTTTTGCTTTCGTAAATATTTTTTTAAATCATTGAATAACTGGTAGGAATCAGCTATGTCGGATAAAGGATGTATTTAATATCGTGAAGGGGCTTAAGTGTCAAGAGGCATAACCCCGCCCCTACTTTCATACACTGTAAAAAAGTATCCTGAGGGGTTTTCCTTTGAAAGACTATATTGAAGAACGAGCTATAGGGATAGCCAACTATATCATCGACCACAACGCCACAGTGCGCCAGACCGCGAAGGCCTTTGGCATCAGCAAAAGCACGGTACATAAGGACGTGACGGAGCGGCTGGCGCAGGTGAATCCGACGCTGGCGAAGCAGGCACGGAAGGTGCTGGATGTGAACAAATCCGAGCGGCACATCCGCGGCGGACTGGCTACCCGGGAGAAGTATCTGCACCAGCATTAGATATTCGATGAGGCAAAATATTCTATACGGAAAAGTGCCTTGAAAAGCCGGATGACAACTTATATAATGGATACATAATTATATGGGACAAAGCAGTTGGGATAGTGAAATACGAAAGATATCGGGGGCTTACCGTGAAAGAATACAGAAAGAAGATTGATGCGTCATGTGGCAGTCGGAATGAACGGCCACATTGCCAAGCCCATCAGCGTAAAGCAATTACGGGAACAGATGGCCCGGTGCATGGAAACCGGTAAAAAGCCCTGACAGAACATCCACCATACTTATGAGGAGAGAACAAATGGCAACGGACTTTTTGAATGATGCACGGAGAGAGATCGAGGGACGAACCGAGGACTTCTACGAGGAATTAAAAGCCTACTATCAGGGGAGCGGGGAAGCGGAGAAGAACCTGATGGAGCAGACCACCCAGCCTTTCTGGGAAAGCCTGAGGCTTAGCAGGAAAAGATTACAGCAGCGGGAACTGACGGTAGACATGGACATGCAGGAACCGTCAACGCTGGCGGACTATGATGGTCCGAAAAAGGACGGCTACGATTACACCTGCCGGCGTACCCAGCCGGTAAAGATGAGGCGCACCTATTACCGCAAGGGGAAAAAGGTCACTTTTATGAAAAACCCGGAGATCGCAGCAGTCAGCTTCCTGAAAGCGGATGTACAGGGTGACATGGCAATCTGCCCCAACTGTGGACACGAGGGAAAACTTTCCAGCTATATCGATGGCTGTGATGCCTGTGGGGCAAAATTTCTCGTCAGTGATTTTGAGACAAAGGTGTCCGTTTTTTCGCTGGAAGAGGATGCACAGCGGCAAAGTATTTCCAATTATATAAAAGCAGGCGTGACGGTGGGAGTCACGGCGGTTGCGCTGGCAGTGCTGGCCATCTGCGCAGGCGGTATTATGTTCCTGCTGCTGGCCCTCGGAAGGAACGGATTCCATGCTGTAAAGGCAGCGGCCGTCATGCTACTGGGAATAGGGCTGGCTCCGGTATTTTTCCGCTCTCTGTTTTACATGTTCCTGATATTTCTTGTCATGCTGATCGTGATGGAGACCCACAGGAAGCCGAGGGTGCAGGACGAATCCATAGTAAAGACCCGGATTCCGGAATTTTCCACCGGCAATTTTCTGCAGAATCTGGAGTATCAGCTTCGCATGATCCATCTGGCAGATACAGCAGAGCAGGTACGTTTTTTTGCCTCCTGTGATCTGGACACTACCGTGTCCCGGTATCAGAATGTGGTGGACTGCTGCATTTGCGGTGTGCGTTTTCTGGAGGCAGAGACCGTGGGAGATTCATACCGGATCCGCGTGGAAGTAAGGATAAGGCTGACACTGGATACGGGAAAGAAGATCCGCAATCGCTACGAGAAGATCCGGCTGGAACTGGAAGGCAGACAGAGCGTGATAACACAGCACAGCAAGGCGCTTCGGGAATATAAATGTCCCCACTGCGGCGGCAGTGTGGATATCTTAAACGGCGGAATGTGTACATACTGTAATACGGCAGCAGACTACCGGGATTTTGGCTGGATCATTACTTCTTATACCAATCTGGGACAGCCGGAGAATCCCTTTGCCGGAATATTGGCCGGTGCACTGGCAGCTTATGGAATTCTGCTGGTGATAAGCCTGGTGACCACAGCTCATTCTGACAACGGAAAAGAGACACTGGCGATCTGGAAAGATATTTTCGGGGCAACGGAATATCTGCAGGAGGTGCAGAAAGACATTATCTATCCGGATGCTGTGGCTTCGGACTGCACGGAGACAGACAGCGAAGAAGGAACCTTCACCGCAAGAAAAGTGTATGCCTGCGAGGACAGGGAGGCAGTAAAAGAAGCTTATAAAGCGGCACTTTTAGAAAAAGGATTTCTGGAAATGCAGCAGTATCCGGAAGGATTTTCCGTCTTTCACATGGAGGATCCGGCGGAATACACCGTGGATTCGGAGGAAGGGATGTTTTATCTGGTGATCCGCGCGGAAAATGCACCGGAAGGAATTACGGTCACGGTGACTCTGGTGGATGAGAACTGGGAGGCGGTACAGGAATAAGATAAATACGACAAGAGGCCCGGAGAAAAATCTTCCGGGCCTTTTTAGAGGGAAAGTGTTCGTTGTCAGCTTATTGGGTAAGAGGAATTTTGTGTACTACCCTGCGATAAAGTTTCCACAGGATCACGGCAGGAAAACTGACTGCCAGATATACTGTGGACAAAAGTCCGGTGGCACCGCCTACGATTGCAATGATCATGATTCCGATATTCATAATGGATTCCTCGACTTTCTGTTGTTCTGCGAAGTAGCGTATCTGAAAACTTCACATGCCATATTATAGTAAACAGGACTCCTGCGGTGAATAGTTTTGCACCACCCTTAACACTATTTTGTCAGGGTATTTACAGAATCTTTATACCTCGTTTACGGAATCTTAACGGGTGGTATCGGTTCCGGCAGTAAGGTTTGCAATCGCAGGAAATATCAAGTATAATAGAGAAAATTGACTGTTGCTTACGGAGAATGGTTAGAACAAAATTAAATGGAGGTAGGAATATGAGTATGACACTGGAACAGGCTAAAGAGAAGCTTGCCAAGTATGGTCAGGAACATGTTCTGAAGTATTACGGGGAACTGAGCGAAGAGGAGAAGCAGGGGATTCTGGAGCAGATCGAGGCTACGGATATGAGTATCCTGGAGGCTTGTAAGCACAAGGAGGATCTGGCGAAAAAGGGAGTGATCACGCCATTGGCTGCCATGCAGTTAGATGAAATCGAGGCGAACAGAGAGGTCTTTACCGCAACCGGTATCGAAGCCATCCGCCAGGGGAAGGTGGCAGCGGTTCTGCTGGCCGGAGGCATGGGAACGAGACTGGGTTCCGATAATCCCAAGGGAATGTACAATGTGGGCCTGACTCATGAGTTATATATTTTTGAATGCCTGATCAACAATCTGATGGAGGTCGTACATCAGGCAGACAGCTGGATTCATCTGTTCGTGATGACCAGTGATAAAAACAACGATGCAACGATTGCTTTTTTAAAGGAACATAACTACTTTGGATACAAGGCGGAGTACGTGCACTTTTTCAAGCAGGAGATGGCAGCGGCCACCGATTACGAGGGTAAGATTTATCTGGAGGAGAAGGGTAAGCTGTCCACCTCTCCCAATGGTAACGGCGGCTGGTTCATTTCCATGAAAAATAATGGCATGCTGGATATCGTACATAACGAAGGTATTGAGTGGATCAATGTATTTGCGGTAGATAATGTATTGCAGCGGATTGCAGATCCCTGCTTTATCGGTGCCACGATCCGGAAAAATTGTGTTGTAGGCTCCAAAGTGGTCCGCAAGAATGCACCGGATGAGAAGGTGGGTGTTATGTGTCTGGAGGACGGCAGACCTTCCATCGTGGAATATTATGAGTTGACGGATGAACTGATGAATGCAAAGGACGAGAAGGGAGAGCCTGCATACAATTATGGTGTCATCCTGAACTATCTTTTCAAGGTACAGGATCTGGAGAAGATCATGGAAGAGAAGATGCCTCTGCACATTGTAGAGAAGAAGATCCCCTATCTGGATGAGAACGGCGAGCCGGTGAAGCCGGAGGCCCCCAATGGTTATAAGTTCGAGAGTCTGGTACTGGATATGATCCACCAGATGGACAGCTGTCTGCCTTTCGAGGTAGTCAGAAGAAAAGAATTTGCGCCTATCAAGAACAAGACCGGCGTGGATTCCGTGGAAAGCGCCAGAGAACTGCTTACGGAAAACGGAGTAGTGCTGTAAACATTTCGACAGATTTTCACAACATAATGTTATTGAGCATTCTTGAAAAGTACAGTAAGCTGTTACTGTAAGAAACGAAGAAAGAATCTCATCCGGCCAGGACAGATGAGGAAGCATATGGGGCCGTCACAGTGAACAAAAGGTATTGTTCTGCGTGCGGCAGATAGGAGAGAGTGTATGAGAATTTTGGTAACAGGTGGTGCCGGATTCATCGGCAGTCATACCGTAGTGGAATTACAGCAGGCAGGCTATGATGTAGTCGTATTGGATAATCTCTGCAATGCAAGTGAGAAGGTAATCCCCAGAGTAGAAGCCATCACCGGCAAAAAGGTTCCTTTTTATAAGGCAGACATTCTGGATCGTGAAGCACTGGAGGAGATATTCAGCAAGGAGCAGATCGATGCCGTCATTCATTTCGCAGGACTGAAGGCAGTCGGCGAGTCCGTACAGAAGCCCTGGGAATATTATGAGAACAATATTGCCGGTACACTGACTCTGGTAGACGTTATGAGAAAACACGGTGTGAAGAGCATCATCTTCTCTTCCAGCGCGACCGTATACGGGAACCCCGCATTTATTCCCATTACAGAGGAATGCCCCAAAGGACAGTGCACCAACCCCTACGGCTGGACCAAATCCATGCTGGAGCAGATTCTGACAGATATCCAGAAGGCAGATCCCGAGTGGAATGTGATCCTGCTGCGTTACTTCAATCCCATCGGAGCGCACAAGAGCGGCACCATCGGCGAGAATCCTAACGGTATCCCCAACAACCTGATGCCCTACATCACACAGGTGGCAGTCGGCAAGCTGAAAGAACTGGGTGTCTTCGGTGATGATTATGACACTCCCGACGGAACCGGTGTTCGTGACTATATCCATGTGGTAGATCTGGCAAAGGGGCATGTAAAGGCGCTGAAGAAGATCGAGGAGAACGCAGGCCTGAAGATCTACAATCTGGGAACCGGCGTAGGCTACAGTGTTCTGGACATCGTGAAGAACTTCGAAGCAGCTACCGGCGTGAAGATCCCTTATGTGATCAAGCCCCGTCGTGCAGGCGACATCGCTACCTGTTATTCCGATGCTTCTCTGGCAGAGAAGGAACTTGGCTGGAAGGCCGAGAACGGCATCAGGGAGATGTGCGAAGATTCCTGGAGATGGCAGAAGAACAATCCAAACGGATATGAAGAGTAAGATAGTAACTGGAAAGTTACGCGAGCAATGAGCCGCGCATAGGCATAGTGAGGACAGCGATGGGGCGCTTGCGCACAAATCGCTGTCTTTACTTATGCCGTGATGCGGCGAACGCCGCGATATGAAATAAGATTGGAAGCGTCTTTTGCTGACAATCTTATGAATAGCGTGGCTCATTGCGGATTTGGTAAATCCCCGTAGCCCGCATTGTGGGTAAGGCCATCAGACCCGCTTTCGCTTCGGAAGCAGAGCGTAGCGGTACATAAGCGAGGAAAGTACCCTCGC
>OIZA01000140.1_pt1 | contig 42646 bp, 34 predicted proteins | sample 1588381 | NCBI WGS metagenome assembly OIZA01 (sample SAMN03283277) | human gut metagenome | biome: human-associated habitat; material: feces | host: Homo sapiens | place: Peru | collected 2012 | reverse complement strand
CTTAGTGAAATCAGGAAAAGGATTCTTTGTGAAAAAGGAAGATTCAGCGCTGGCATTAAGGGATGAAATGAAAGAAATCATAAAGAATCCAGTATTAGCAGAGCAGATGAAAGATGTAATTGAGTATAGAGCAATGGATTATTATCGGAGACGATATAACAATCAGATTATAAAGTAATTATAGAAAGGTTATAAGTTTGAAACAAATAAGTAGAAAACAACTAAGAAATAAAGGGCATAGCAAATAAACCATCTTTCGGTGGTTTGAAAATCAAATATAGACACAACACCTAATCAGGTAACAGGAACAGTATCATCTTTGATGACATATCCTCGTTGTTTCAGCAGATTAAGCGCCTGTGAAGTGGTCAATACTTTTGAGTCGTTCACAGGACGTGACTCAAGAAAGCCTTCCGGTGTATATGGCTTTAAATCTGTGAGTATGTGCCAGATAGCGGTCAGGATCATACGACAGATGGCAATGATAGCTTTCTTGTGCCCACGGCGTGCTTTTATACGTCGATAACGGGTAGTAAATTCAGTATGTTTCTTGGATTTAATTAAAGCATTTGCAACTTGCACCAAAACTGGTTTAAAATAGAAGCCAGCACGGGAAATCCTAGTGGATTTGATTTTATGATTGCTTTGATCATTACGAGGACAACATCCAGCCCATGATACGAGGTTTTTAGCTGTGGGGAAGACAGACATATCACCTCCGATTTCAGAGAGCACCTGAATAGCAGTCAATGGGTTCTTATCGAATCCTGGTACGGTTCGTATAAGATTGAGAATGCTTTCATACTTATCGCTGAGACGAAAGATTTCCCGTTCGATTTCTGCTTGATGCTTTTCTAATTCATCGATGTGATTCAGACATTGTCTAAGTTTTACAGCCTGTTCCGTAGAAATAGCACCATCAACAGCAGCCTGTATTTCTTCAATAGGAGTTTTACACCTGCCGTCAACAAAAGGTGTCACATCAAAAGTTTCCCCAGGGTGTTGTAAAATCTGTTCCGTGATGGAACGTGAAGATTTCCCAAATACATCAGAAAAGACATCGTCAAGTTTAAAGTTGGATACAGTAAGACAATTCTGAGCACGGTTTTTTTCACCGGTAATCATACAGGTAAGTTTGAAACGATATCTTACAAGATCTCTTAACTGACGAATATCAGCTGGTGGTATAAAGGAAGGCTTGACCATACCACACATATATAGATCGCAGATCCATTTTGCGTCTTTACGGTCAGTCTTATTTCCTTTTTGTGGTTTGGTATATTTGGGATGAGACAGAGTAACCCATAAGTTATTCTTCTCTAAGATATTAAAAACTGGAATCCAATACTTTCCGGTAGATTCCATGCACACATCGTTACAGTTATATTTAACAAGCCAGTCACACAACTCTTGCAATCCTTTAGTAAAGGAAGAAAAGCGAGCTTGCTTATATTCTGTACGTCCGTTGGAATCGGTAATACCAATACAAGCATAGATCCAGGTTTTGTGGACATCAAGTCCGCAACAGTTATTTTTGAGAATTTTAAACGACAATAAAATAACCTCCTGATAATTTTGTAAGTTTAAAACTGACAGTGACTGGTCATCCGGCAAAATCGAGTCGACTTTGGAAGAGATAAGTTTACGGGCTACGTTATGCGCCAATCATTGATGCCTTAACGGATGACCGACAACATATAAAAATGCGAGGTCGCCGCTATACAGCCCCGCCACTCACCTCCACGTGTTCTGTAGTGTGTCAGACTTATAAGTTGATAATAGCAGAAGGAATATAAATTAGATAGCGAAGGTTTGCCAACTGGTTTCATAACCTCATTGGTGCCTTTCGCAGAAAGGCGGACTATAAAAATGAAGATTGCGCGTGAAAATATAGAAAACAGAATAGAGGAAATCAATAAGGAATTAGATAAAATAAGAAAAATGGAGAAAAAATTTCCACAAGGGGAGTTGCAATGCTTCAAAAACGAAAATCGATACAAGTGGAAAGTAAAAGAGGAGAAGGGGATACACTATCTTCCGAAAACCCAAAGAAATCAGGCAGAAATACTGGCATTGAAGAAATATTATGAGTACAGAAAAAAAGAGTTGGAGAGCGAAGCGGCTGGATGGGAAGCCTATTTAAGAAAAACAGACAAGATTAAAATAAATTCTGAGCAGCTATTAAATCATCCGGAGTATGGAAAGTTGCTGGCTAAGAATTTCAGACCTTTAGATAAAGAACTTCAATACTGGCAGGAAGAACCCTATGAAAAATGTACGAAACACCCGGAAAATCTGCTGGTACAGGGAACACATGGCAAGATGCTGCGGTCTAAATCAGAAGCGATTATTGACAGATTGTTGTATCAAAATAAGATACCATTTCATTATGAAGAGAAACTGGTTCTGGATGGAATGATTTTATATCCGGATTTTGTGATACGACATCCTTTTACAGGACAATATTTCTACTGGGAGCATTTTGGGATGATGGATAATCCGGATTATTGCAATCATGCCTGTGACAAAATAAAACGCTATTGTCAGCATGGTATCATCCCTTCTGTAAACCTTATCCTTACATATGAAACAAAGCAGTATCCTCTGAGTGCGGATAGAGTAGAAATAATCTTGCAGGAATATTTTGGTTGTAGCAGAGGGGATGCCGTGGTAGGATAAAGTCATATCAGCAATAATAAGATAAGGGGGATATGTGAAAGATGAAACACCTGATCATCGTAAAGTTTAAAGAAAACGTATGGAACCGGGAGGATGCGGCGAGCAGGGAGATGCTGGCGGATATCCGGAAGATCTTCGACCGGACGAAGCAGATCGAAGGTGTTCATACAGTGAATATTTATGAAAATGTGACACCCAGACCGAACCGGCACGATCTGATGATCGAGATGGAAATGGAGCCGGAGACACTGCCTGTGTACGATGCTTCCGAGGCGCATCAGGAATGGAAGGCGAAGTACGGGACATATATCCAGACTAAGACCATCTTTGATTACGAATAAAACTTGTATTGCGTCAGAACTTGCCACGATTGTAAGTCAGATCAATTAGCAGATGACAGAGGAGCAGGAGGCAGTCATGGAAGATTTCGATATCAGGGAAGCGTCGCCGGAGGATGCGGAGAAGCTTATCGCATTTCTGACAAAAGCAGGCGGAGAAACGGATTACCTGTCTTTTGGAAAAGAAGGCCTTCCCATTTCGGTGGAAGCGGAAAAGAAGCTTATACAGAACATAAAAGAGGGGGAACATTCGGTTCTCTATCTGGCGTGGAACGGGGAAGAAATCATTGGAGATGCCAGTCTGAGCGGATTCCCCAGGAGGATGAGCCACCGCGCCGAATTTGGTATCTCTGTGGCAAAGCTGGAATGGGGGAAGGGCATTGGCAGTGCTCTGCTGCAAAAGATCATCGAATATGCAAAAGAACATATGATAGAACTGATCAATCTGGAAGTCCGAAGTGATAACCGGCGGGCCATCCAGCTGTATGAAAGGTTCGGATTCCGGAAAATCGGAACCTCACCGGCGTACTTTAAGATTGACGGAGAATACTATGATTTCAATCTGATGGTACTGGATTTGAGAAAACAATAACAGAGGGAAGAGTATCACCATCACCATCGAAGGGTGGAAGATTAGCGCTGTAAAACTCAGTATGATCGTGATGCATAGAAATTGACAAAAACACGGAGAGGTACAAAGAAACACGACGAAGTACAAAGAAACACGGAGAAGTACAAAGAAATACAGAGGAATACAAAGAAACACAGAGAAGTACAAAGAAACATGGAGAAATACAAAGAAACATGGAGAAATACAAAGAAACACAGAGGAATAAAAGAAACATGGAGAAGTATCAAGAAGCATAGAGAAGTACCAAGAAGCATAGAGAAGTACCAAGAAGCATAGAGAAGTACCAAGGAACACAGAGAAGTACAAAGAAACATGAAGAAATACAAAGAAACATAGAGAAATACAAAAGAAACATAGAGAAATACAAAAGAAACACAGAAAATGCAAGGAAATAAAAAGAAACACAAAGGAGCCGCAACACCATGGAAATATTTGACATCGTAGATGAAAAAGGCATCCCCACAGGGGAGACCGTAGAACGCACGGAAGCGCACGAAAAGGGCATCCGCCATAGAACCGCCCATATCTGGATCGTGAGGGAACAGGACGGAAAAGCACAGCTGTTATTGCAGAAGCGCTCCGCAGAGAAAGACAGTTTTCCGGGGCGGTTCGATACTTCTTCCGCCGGACATATTCAGGCGGGGGACGAGCCGGAGGAATCTGCAGTCCGGGAACTTCACGAAGAACTGGGAATCCAGGCATCCCAAGAAGACCTGCAATTTGCCGGATGCTTCGACATTCAATACGAAAAGGAATTTCATGGGAAAATGTTCCGGGACAATGAAGTAGCCTTCGTCTACATGTACACCAGACCGGTAGAGGCAGAAAAGCTTACCCTGCAAAAAGAGGAAGTAGAGAGCGTGGAGTGGTTCGACATGGAGGAACTGGATGCCGCATTGCAGCCGCCCAGAGACCGGAAATTCTGCGTCCCCATGGAGGGTTTCCAGAACGCGAAGCAATGGTGGGAGAGCAGAAAATAAAAGCGGCACGGTACGCATAGGTAGTAAATCCCGAGAAAAGAATCGTCGCGCAGCTGACGAAGACAGAGAAATTCCGGCAGACAGAGGAAAGCCGGGGATGTGCAGAAGTCCACAGTAGCAGATAAGCAAAGCATAAGAGTGGAAAATAAAAAGAGGGCATGGAAACAGAAAAATAAGAGCTGTCCGCTCAGTAATGAGGGACAGCTCTTTGTTGTTTCAATTTTGAAATTACTTCACAGTTACGGAAGTGATGTGAGGGTTCACACCTTCGTACCAGTACAGGAAGCCTTCCATATCGATGGTGTCACCGATCTTTAAGTTCTTTACTGCATTGTAAACATCGGTGGTGTTGTCGCACAGGTAAGACTCAACGGTGAAGGTATAGGTCTGACCGTTCAGGGATACGTTGAAGTACAGGTCATTACCGTCTTCGCCGGAACCATCCCAGTTGTACAGGAAAGCAACATCGTTGCCTTCAGCATCCTGACCTGCAGCTTCTACGGTCATGCCCTTAAAAGCTACGAACTGGTTCTGGTAGTTGATCAGGTCGGCGGTACCTAACAGATCGGTTACATCGGTAACGGGAGCGATGTAGCTGCCGTCTTCGATCTCGAAGGTAGCACCTTCAGCGATCTCTACTTCGCCGGACCACTCGGTCTTATAACCGGTTACTTTGATCTTGGTACCGGGTACCAGCTTAGCATAGTCCTCTTCGGAACATACGGAATTGTAGATGAAGTAAGCGCCGTCCTGATCCTGGGTGTACAGGGTAGCCTTGTTATCCCACCAGGACTGTTTTGCCTGAACATAAGCCTCGATCACAACCTCGGAATCGAGATCAGCAGCCATGTACTCATCGTAGGTCATAACACCTTCGGACTTCTCATCGGCAACAGCCTCAGTAGCAGCTTCGGTAGTAGCAGCTTCTGTTGTAGCAGCAGCCTCGGTAGTAGAAACTTCGGCAGCAGCGGTAGAGTCAGCTGCAGCGTCTGCGTTGCTGTTTCCGCATGCAGCGAGAGACAGAACGAGAGACAGAGCCATGGTTAATGCAAGTGTCTTCTTTTTCATAATAATCCTCCATTCCTGCGCTTTGTGGCGCATATGGGTCTGTGCAGATACACAGACATCTCCTCAATTTATCCGGTACTTTCAGGCACCGAACAGTTCCATTATACCCAAAACACAAGATAAATCAAGATTTTTTGCAAAAAGAGCCCCATCCGCAGGAAAATACCATCAGATATTATCTTGCGAATGGGGTTGAAAAATTACTTCTTCTTATTCTTTACATATTCCCGTCCGACATACAACAGGATCAGGATCCAGGTGACTGCCAGGGTGCTTAACAGGATCACGGAAGCCCGGGGCATGGCGCCCAGTTCCTTTTTGCCGAAGGAGGCGTCACCTCCCTGACCGAGACGGTACAGGCTTTCTACATCGCTGTAGAGCTTTTGAATATAGGCATCATCCACGGTCTCTTTTCTACGGGTGGATTTCACCACATTTTCAATCAGCTGCCCGGAGGCATCCCGCAGGGATGCGGAACCGTTGAAAACGGGAGTGACAAAAGTGCTGTCCACATTGTCCAGCAGCAGTTTGGAAGCTTCGATCTTCACTGCATAATGGGTACTGTTGTCCGCACCGCTTTTGGACAGATAATCCTGATACTCAGCGGAACTCTGTGCCTTGAAGGTCACGGGAACGTAGCCTTCTGTCTCGGAATAAGCGATCTGCACGTCGTTGGTCAGCAGATACTGGGCAAACAGCCAGGAGGCCAGTACTTCCTGAGAGTCCGCCTTGTTGAAGACGCAGACGGAGGGCCCCTGGGAGATCATTTCTGGATGTTCCGGATCAAACTGGGGAATCATCCGCACGGCGGTCTCGAACTGCACCAGAGAGTCCTCGCTGATATCCGACAGGGGAGCGTCCGTACCCATCCAGGTGGCTCCGGCCGTGGAATCAATGGCGAAAATACATTGTCCGGCGTTCAGGAAATTCGCAGGATAACCGGAGATCTTGAAGGTGGAAAAGGCACCGCTTTTTACATGGTCGGCGATTCCGTACAGGAGATCCGTGGTGGTATCGTTGAACAGTTCGATGGTGCCGTCATCCGTGGAATATCCCGCACCTTTTTGTTTCAACATCTGGATCATCATATTATCGGTGGACTTGTAGATAAACGGGATCAGCACATTCTGCCCGTTGACCACATAGGTGCCGTCCGCATTCTGGGCGGTGGCAGCCTCGGAGACCTCCCAGATGAAATCCCAGGTCAGCACATCCGGCAGAGCGAAGCCTAGATTTTCCACATAAGTCTTGTTTACATAACAGGCCTCGGTGGAACGCATGTAGGGCACGGCATAGTAGTGACCGTCGATGGAGCATTCGTTCAAAAACTGAGGAATGACTTCCTCCCGGGTAGGACCGTCGTAGGCAAGTTCGCTGCCGTCCAGACCGTATTTTTCATCGGCAAACAGGTCATCCAGAGGGACTACGGTGTTCTGCCCGGTGAGGTAGGTGGCAATATGATCCGGGTAGGTGATGCAGACATTAGGTGTCGTATTGGTGGAAATATTGGTAATGACATCGTTGTAAATTTTGCCGTAATCCGTATACAGGTTCAGGTTCACCGTGATATTGGGATACAAGGCTTCAAAATTTGCAATAGCCTTTTTGTAGATTTCCGTCTGGGTCTTGTTGGTATCGTTTTTCGCCCAGAAGGTGATCTCATAGTTCCGGGAAGTATCGAACGCTTCCGGAACAGTGAATTCCGGCAGACCTTTGGAACCGTGGCAGCCGGTCAGGGACAGGGACAGAGCGCCCACGGCACACAACAATGCCAGTTTTTTGCTGAATCGACTCATCCTTTGGTACCTCCTCTGGCAACGCCTGCCATGACTTTTTTACGGAATACGAGGAACAATACCACCAGAGGAACAGAGATCACGACCACTGCAGCCATCATGGCGGGAATGTTTTCCCGGCCGAAACCGTTCTCGCGGATCTCCTGGATGCCGTTGGACACCAGATAGTAATTCGGATCATCGGTGATCAGTCTGGGCCACACATAGGAGTTCCAGCATTCAATGACTTTCAGGATCACAATGGTGATCAACGTTGGTTTACAGATTGGTACCATGACCCTGCGCAGATACCGCAGATCGGAAGTCCCGTCCACCTTGGCGGCATAATACAGCTCATCCGGAATCTGTGCGAAATTCTCCCGCAGCAGATAGATGTAAAATACGCTGGTCACGGAAGGCAGGATCAGACCGGTGAAGGTATTGCGCAGATCCAGATTCGTGATGGTGGTGAAATTCGTAATGACTACCAGCTCGTTAGGAATCATCATCAGGGACAAAAATAAGGTAAAGATCAGATCTTTTCCGGCAAAATTCAGTCTTGCAAAGGCAAAGGCTGCCAGAGTGATGACCACCAGCATGATGGAGGTGGTGACCACGGTGAAGAACAAAGTGTTCCACAGGTATCTGCCCAGAGAAACGGTGGTAAAGGCATCCACGTAGTTCTGCAGGGTGGGAGAGAGGGTAAAAAACTTCGGAATGTATTCCGCGTTGTAGGAACCATAGCTTTTTACGGAGGTCAGTACCATCCAGTAAAAAGGAAACAGCACGATCAGTGCCCACAGACACAGGAAAAAGTAGACGACGACATTTCGGATATTGCCGCGGATCCGGGTGCATTTTTCAATTTTTTCATAATCAGATATCACATCAGACATCGCAAAGACCTCCTTTCCTATACATAATGGACATGCTTTTTGCTGACCAGCAGATTGATGCAGGTGATAGTCAGGACGATGGCGAACAGCAGGATCGCCGCTGCGGAAGCATAGGAAGGATATCCGCCGCTGTCACCATAGAGCATGTCGTAGACGTAGCCGACGATGGTATTCATCTCTGCGGCATTTAAGTTTGTTCCGAAGAGCGCCACAGCATCACTGTAGGCCTTGAATGCACCGATAAAGCCGGTGATGATCAGGTAGAAGACCATGGGGGAGATCATGGGCAGAGTGATCTTCGTGAACATCCGGAAACGGGAAGTGCCGTCCACTCTTGCCGCATTGTAATACATGGGATTCACACTGGCCAGAGCACTGGTCAGGATCAGGATCTTAAAAGGCATAACGATCCAGATGGTGTAAAAGCACAGCACGAACATTTTCGCCCAGTAGGGTCCGTCGATGAAATCCACGGAACTGCCTCCGAAAAACTGGATCAGCAGATTGATCAGACCGTCGGAGTAGGGGGTCTTCTTGAACAGGATCATGAAGACCAGACCGACCGCCAGCGTATTGGTTACGTAGGGCAGGAAAAATATGGTCTGGAACAGATCCCGCAGCGGTTTGATGGAGCTTAAGGCAGCGGAGATCAGAAGTGCCAGTCCGGTGGAGACCGGAACGGTGATAATGACCAGAATGAAGGTATTTTTCAGTGCCTGTAAAAAGTACGGATCGTGGAGTACATAGGAGTAATTGTACATGCCTACGCTGTAAAAGGTCTGGGATGCGGAATTGTAACCCTCTTCAAAGGAGTACACGAATACGTCGATAAGAGGATAGATCATAAAAGCACCCAGAAACAGGAATGCCGGCAATAGATAGAGCCAGGCTTTCAGATTTTGTTTTTCCATAAGAAACCTCAATTCTTTCTGCAGCCCATGAATACCGCCGGACTGCAAAATCGGATAAAATATTAGAAACGGATGCGTTCTTCGGTGTCGGTGCTAAAGAGGAATACTTTTGCAGGTTTTAAGGCAAAATGCACTTTCCCGGTGGGAAGAGATTTCCCTTCGTCCGCATCAATGATGGAACGGATGGTAACGTTCTGGGACTTCTCATGGGTGGAAACAATGCTCACATCCCGGCCCATGACCTCCAGACGCACCAGATCGCAGGAGAGCGGTCCGTCCTCTTTTAATACGAAGCCTTCCGGGCGGATGCCGACATGCACGGGCTGATCCGCTACTCCGGGAGTGGACAGGACAGCCTCGGAGCCGATGTATAACTGCTCCTTTTTTACCTCACCGGAAAATACATTGATGGGAGGTGTGCCGAGGAACTTTGCAACGAACAGATTTACAGGATCGTCGTATACGTTCTGGGGCCTGCCGATCTGCTGTACAATACCGTCCTTCATCACGACGATCATATCGGAGATGCTCATGGCTTCGTCCTGATCGTGGGTAACGAAGATGGTGGTGATCTGCGTCTCCTGCTGGATCCGGCGGATCTCTTCTCTGGTCTGGAGACGGAGTCTGGCATCCAGATTGGAGAGGGGCTCATCTAACAGAAGGACTCTGGGCAGCTTGACCAAAGCTCTGGCGATGGCCACACGCTGCTGTTGACCGCCGGAGAGCTCATTGGGTTTACGCTCTAACAGGTGGTCGATCTGTACCAGCTTTGCCGCTTCCAGCACGCGCTTGCGCATCTCTTCTTTGGAAAGCTTGTCGGCTCCCTTCAGGTTCTCCAGAGGGAACTGAATATTTTTTTCTACAGTGAGGTGGGGGTAGAGGGCATAGTTCTGGAACACCATGCCGACACCGCGGTTCTCGGGCGGAAGTCCGGTGACATCATCTTCTCCGAAAAAGATTTTGCCTTCGGTGGGTTTCAGCAGACCGCAGATCAGATTCAGTGCAGTACTTTTGCCACAGCCGGAGGGACCTAAGAGTCCGATCAGCTTTCCGTCGGGGATCTCGAAGTCGAAGTCATTCACGGCAATGACATCTTCGCGGTTTTTCCTGCCGCGGACAGGACCGCGGGCGGGGAATTTCTTGGTCAGATGCTGTAATACGATTTTCATGTGTATATTTCCTTTCTTATAATGAATCTAAATCCCATAGGAGTCCTTCAAAATCCCAAATGATTTTCAGATTCCATAGGAATCCTTCAAATCATTCGATATATGATCCAGATCGGGGTATACGAAGCTCTCGGAGATGCCGAATACCCGCAGGCTTTCAATAAAGTATTGTTTCCGCCCGGAGGGAATAATGATCTTATAAAGCATATTTTCATCGCAGATGTCTTCCAGACGTTCCAGAGAGTTGTGTACGGTGAAGTTGGAGTACTGGGAGTACATGCGGAGGTTGTTCTCTGTGGAGCTGCAAGCCAGGATCTTGTTTTTCAATTCCGGATTGTGGTGGTTGTGTTTGAAGGCGGGCAGCAGCATTTCCTGTGTGGTGTCCGCATCAATGGGATAGATGCAGTTGCCGAAGCCTTCCTTCTCGTTCAACAGACCCGGTGTCAGTACCCAGACGCAGGCATCGGTGTCCGGAGTCTCCCGGTAAGTCTCCGTGGCGAAAAATACGGCGATCAGGGGAGACTGGGTCCAGTCTAACATTCTCGTGGGCAGACCGTAGTGCTGCATCAGGGAGACCCAGCCGGCGTAATTGTGTTTGTCGGGAGGATTGTCCAGGATCTGTCTCGCCCGGATATAGAAATCATTGGCAATATAGCGTTCGGAGTCCAGTCTTTTCTGGCTTCGTTGGATGGAAGGAATCAGAGTCAGATCCGCGTTCTCTTCCCCGCGGAACCAGAGACGGACGCCGTGCTTTTGGCGTAACGTACTGACGAACTGCAGGAGTTCATCGATGGTGCTTACTTTTTGTGTTAACATGATAGACCTCGTTCTTATTTCTTATGCTTCCATTTTATGCTCATATCGGGGCATCAAGCTACTTTATTATAGATGGTTTTTCGCAGTTGTACAAGTAGCCATTCTGTGATATGGTAAAAGAAAGAATACGGAAAACGTTTTTATAATAAAAATAAAGCACACAGGAAGGAGTACACTATGGCAAAATGGCTTGATAATGCAATCTTTTATGAAATCTATCCCCAGTCTTTTCTGGATACCAATGGTGACGGTATCGGTGATTTTCAGGGTATCATAGAAAAACTGGATTATATTAAGGAACTGGGATGTAATGCGATCTGGATGAATCCCTGTTTTGCATCCCCCTTCGGCGACGCAGGCTATGATGTTGCGGACTACTATCAGGCAGCTCCCAGATACGGCACCAATGCGGACCTGAAGCGTCTGTTTAACGAAGTACACAAACGGAATATGCATATCCTGTTAGACCTGGTGCCGGGACATACATCTGTGGCACATCCCTGGTTTAAGGAGTCCTGTAAGGCAGATCTTAATGAATTTACCGATCGTTATATCTGGACCGACAGCACCTGGGGACAGCTGGAAAACATGGGAAGTCTGTGCGGTATCTCCGAGAGAGAAGGTTCTGTGATCGTGAACTTTTTCGCGCATCAGCCGGCGCTCAATTACGGATTTTATAAAAAGACACAGGACTGGCAGCAGGATCCCGATGATCCAGGCCCTAAGGCAACGCTTGCTGAGATGGAAAATGTCATGCGGTTCTGGATCGGCATGGGCTGTGACGGCTTCCGTGTGGATATGGCAGGTTCTCTGGTGAAAAATGATGAGGACAGCAAGGGAAACATTGCTCTGTGGAGAAAGGTAAGAGCGTTCCTGGATGCGGAGTTCCCTGAGGCAGTGCTGGTATCCGAGTGGGGAGAACCGGACAAGTCCCTGCAGGGCGGCTTCCATATGGACTTTTTACTTCATTTCGGACCGTCTCATTATAACGACCTGTTCCGCTGCGAGGAGCCTTTCTTCTCCGGAAGAGGTAAGGGTGATGTGGCAGCCTTCGTAGAGAAATATAAGGAAAACTATGAAAAGGCACAGCGTAAGGGGCTGATCTGTATTCCCTCCGGTAACCACGATATGGATCGTCTGGCGAGAAGCATTCATGGGGAGGAGTTAAAGGTGGCATTTGCATTCCTTCTGTCCATGCCCGGTGCACCGTTCCTGTATTATGGCGATGAGATCGGCATGCGCTATGTGGAAGATCTGCACTCCGTAGAGGGCGGTTACGGACGTACCGGCTCCCGCTCACCCATGCAGTGGGATCATACCACCAACGCCGGTTTCAGCGCGGCACCGAAGGAAAAGCTTTATGTCAAACAGGACGAAGCCACTGACCGTCCTACGGTGGAGGCGCAGATGGCAGATCCGGATTCCCTGTACCATGAGATCCAGAAGTTAATTAACATCCGTCAGGCGAACAGCGCATTGCAGAGCCGCGGAGAGATCGAGTTCATCTATGCCGAGGAAAAACAATATCCTCTGGCGTATCTGCGCAGTGACGACAAGGAGAAGATTCTGATCATTATCAATCCGGCGGACAGAGAGGTCAGCTTCGACGGAGACTATGCGGTAAAGGAAGCTTTGTATACCTTAGGTGGGGAAGTTGCATTTGCAGGCGGAAAGGTTACTGTGCCCGGAGGCAGCGCCGGATTTTATCTGCTGTAGTTGGTGGAATGTATTTTAAAAGAAGTGGATGATCAGTCTGGCGTAGCGGAGGAGCTTTCGAAAAAATGATTGCGGCATCTCTAAAAAAATATGCTATAATGAGCGTAATGCTAGAGTATAATTGGAAAGAGAACCGTATGAATCAGGTAAATTATCAGAAAGAATTAGAGAAAATTTTAAATACCTTACAGGAGAAGGGCGAGGCAGCGTCGGATTACCGGCCGCCCCGCCTGTTTCTGCATAGCTGCTGTGCACCATGCAGCAGCTATTGTCTGGAATATCTGTGCCGTTATTTTTTGATCACGGTATTTTATTACAATCCCAACATTTCCTTTTCGGAAGAATACCGAAAGCGCGTGGCGGAGCAGAAGCGTCTGATCGACGCTTATAATAAAGAAGAAAAGGGATGGCCCATCGACATCGTGGAGGGAGATTATGAACCGGAGCGTTTTTATGAGATGGCGAAGGGCTACGAGAACTGTCCCGAAGGGGGAGAGAGGTGTTTTCGCTGCTTCGACCTGCGGCTGCGCAGGACTGCGGAGCTGGCGGCAGATGGCGGTTATGACTATTTTGCCACGACCCTGACCATCAGCCCTCTGAAAAATGCGGCGAAGATCAATGAGATCGGGCAGGCACTGTCCGGGGAATATGGTATCCCCTGGCTGCCCTCGGATTTCAAGAAAAAGAACGGGTATAAGAGATCCATCGAACTGTCCGCAGAGTATGAGCTGTACCGGCAGAATTACTGCGGCTGTGCCTTTTCCAAGGCGGAGCGGGAAGCACAGATTGCAAATGCGTAATTGCGTCTTGCGGGATGAGGAATTTTAGGATATAGTAGAAATATTGAAAACAGCGCAGAAGCGTGAGAGATAGAAATTGTGACTGCACAAGATATTCCGGTACATTACAGGAAGTAACGGAATACCGGCAGATTACTGAAAGGTATGAGGATTGACTGACATGAAGAAATTTTTAGAAATGCTGACAGAGGAAATGCAGCAGGCATTTACCGCAGCAGGCTATGACGGAAGCTTAGGAAAAGTAATGCTTTCCAACCGTCCTGACCTGTGCGAATATCAGTGTAACGGCGCCATGGCGGGAGCCAAGCTGTATAAAAAAGCCCCCATCATGATCGCAAACGACGTGGCAGAGCAGTTAAAAGACAGCAAGGTATTTTCCGAAGTGGTGGCAGTAGCCCCCGGATTCCTGAACCTGAAGGTCAGTGAGGCATTTTTGCTCACCTATTTACAGGGCATGGAGGCAAATGAAAAATTCGGTCTGGAGAAGCCCGAACATCCCAAGAAGATCATTATCGACTACGGCGGCCCCAACGTGGCAAAACCTCTGCATGTGGGACATTTACGTTCCGCAGTGATCGGTGAGAGCGTAAAACGCATCAGCCGCTATGTGGGACATGAGGTTATCGGTGATGTGCATCTGGGTGACTGGGGATTACAGATGGGTCTGGTCATCACCGGTTTACAGGAGAGACAGCCGGAACTGGTATATTTTGATGAGAACTACGCCGGGGAATATCCCGAGGAAGCTCCGTTTACCATCAGTGAACTGGAGGAAATCTATCCCGCAGCCAGCGCCAAGTCCAAGGAAGATCCCGAGTACAAGGCAAAGGCCATGGAAGCAACCTTCAAATTACAGAGCGGTGTCAGAGGATATCGTGCTCTGTGGAAGCACATTATCAATGTGTCTGTGAACGACCTGAAGAAGAATTATTCCAAATTAAACGTAGAATTCGATCTGTGGAAGGGAGAGAGCGATGTCCATGACATCATCCCGGAGATGGTCGCTTATATGAAGGACAACGGCTATGCACACTTAAGTGAGGGTGCGTTGGTAGTGGATGTCAAGGAAGATACCGACACCAAGGAGATCCCTCCCTGCATGATCTTAAAATCCGACGGAGCCTCTCTGTACAATACCACAGACCTGGCTACTATTATGGAGCGTATGAAGCTGTATCATCCCGACGAGCTGATCTACGTGGTGGACAAGCGTCAGGAATTGTACTTCGAGCAGGTATTCCGCTGTGCCCGCAAGACGAAATTGGTAGAACCCGAGACCGAGCTGAAGTTCTTGGGCTTCGGTACCATGAACGGCAAGGATGGCAAACCCTTCAAGACCAGACAGGGCGGTGTTATGCGTCTCGAGAACCTGATCAAGGATACCCAGGATGAGATGTACAAAAAGATCAAGGAAGGCCGCGATATGGAAGATGCCGAGGCGAGAAAGGTAGCGGACGTGGTAGCTATCTCCGCGTTAAAATACGGTGATCTGTCCAATCAGGCATCCAAGGATTATGTTTTTGATATCGACCGTTTCACCTCCTTCGAGGGAGATACCGGCCCCTACATCCTGTATACCATTGTGCGAATCAAGTCTATTTTGAATAAATACAAGGAGCAGGGCGGAGACCTGACCGCTGTAAAATTACAGCAGCCCGGTAATGCGTCCGAGAAAGAGCTTGCCATGGAACTGGCACAGTTCAATACCATGATCGCTACCGCTGGAGAAGAACTGGCACCCCATAAGGTATGTGCCTATATTTACGATCTTGCCAATGCGTTCAACCACTTCTACCATGAGACCAAGATCTTAGGTGAAGAGAATGAGGAGCGTAAGCAGGGACTGGTAGCACTTTTAGTGCTGACCAGAGATATCCTGGAGACCTGTATTGATATGCTGGGATTCGAAGCTCCGGAGAAAATGTAATAAAAATAATATCTATTTAGTAAACCCGCTGAAAAACGGGGACACAAAGCCAGATGGGTCTAAGGTCTGAACATAGAGAAAAATCAGACTATGACAGCCGGTTGCAGCAGATTCCTGAGTGTAGGGGAGTATGTTTATCGTGAGCCGTCTGTCAGTGCACATTTTTGGCAGACGGCTTTTATTGTGCCGTAGAAGGGGAAAACGATGTCTTTAAACTATGAGCAGAACGAAAATGACATCCTGAATAAATTATTGCCGGAATATAGACAGCATTCTGTACAAAGAAAAAGCAATCCAGAAGCAGTTACAGGACACATTGGAGAAAGTGAAGCTGAGTAACGAGATCATTTCCTCCATCGCCAGAACTTACCAGTATATTTCACGGATCGATATTCAGGCAGATTATTTCGAAGAGATCAATAACCGGGATACCGAGCATCTGAAGTTCACGAAATCGGGAAAGCTGTCGGAAAGCAATGAAAAGGTATGCAGACAATACGTGGCGGAGGAGTATCAGGAGGCATTTTTCAAATTTGTGGATCTGAAGACCCTGCCGGAACGCATGAAGAATGAAGAGACGTTAGTCCTAGAATACCGGATGAAGGATGGCGACTGGCACAGACTCCGTTTTGTGGAAAAAAAGAGAGACGAAAACGGTGTACTGACCCATGTGCTCTGCCTGATCCGCAGCATCAGCGATACCAAGAAGTGGGAACATGAACTGATGTATCAGGTGGAGGAAGCCAGGAAGCCAGCAGCTTTGAAGGCCCGTTTCCTGTCAAATATGAGTCATGATATCCGGACACCCATGAATGGCATTATCGGCACGCTGAATCTGGCAAACCGTTATCCGGATGATCTGGAGGTACAGAGAAAGTGCCGGGAACAGATCATGACTTCATCGAAGTATCTGGTCTCTATCGTGAATGATATTCTGGATATGAACAAACTGGAGTCGGGAGGTGTAGTGGAACAGGAGATTCCGTTTAATCTGGCAGAACTGCTGAACCGGGTTAACCTCGGCAAGCAGAAGCAGGCGGCAGAAAAGAATGTGGAATATATTGTTGACTGGGAACAGAGTGATATCCGCCATATGGATCTGGCAGGGAATCCAATCTATGTGGAGAGACTGCTGACCAATATTTCTGATAATGCGGTTAAATTTACCGGACCGGGCGGCAGTGTGCGTGTCTGGTGTGCAGAAAAATATGCGGACGAGGAGCGGGTAGTCTATGAATTCGGCTGTGCCGATACTGGTATCGGCATGAGTGAAACCTTTCTGGAACATGCTTTTGAACCGTTCACGCAGGAGAATGAGACCAGCAGATCCAGGTACGAAGGCACAGGACTGGGACTTGCCATTGCAAAGAAAATCGTGGACAGGCTGGATGGAGACATTGCCATAGAGAGTAAAAAAGGCGTCGGAACTACTGTGACCATGACACTTCCGTTCAAAATCGGGGAACCGGTGGAGAAGGAGAAGAACGTAAACTATGAGGAAATCCCGGTGGAAGGTCTGCGGGCGCTGTTAGCAGAGGACAATGAACTCAACATGGAGATCACAAAATTCATGCTGGAGGATTACGGGATCCACGTAGAGTGCGCTGCAGACGGAGAAGAGGCGGTACAAAAGTTCAAAAATCTGAGCTGGGATATTACGATGTGATCTTCATGGACATTATGATGCCGAAGCTAAATGGCTGGGATGCCACCCGCAGGATCCGGTCCATGAAACGGTCGGATGCCGGAAATGTCCCCATCATTGCCATGAGCGCCAATGCCTTTGCGGAAGACATTATCAACAGCCGATGGATGAAAAGAAGCTGTTGGAAACAGTGAAGGAATGCATTATGTTCCGGGACCATTCCTGAAGAAACAGCATAGAAACAGCCTAGAAAAGGGCAGAGGATATCCTCTGTCCTTTTCCTATATTAGGATGACTTATCGTGCAACATTACGTACTGAAAATGGTGGGACAACCGGATATAATAGCTACAAAGACAGGAGTTTTTTCTGTGAAGCATGTGGCCTACATTATGGAAAGGAGAAAAATTATGATTTCATTTATATTGTGTCTGTTGCTGTTAACCATTTTATTCGGAATCGCATATAAGATTACCGGGGCAATTTTAAAGGCCTGTGTGTGGCTGCTGATCCTGTTGCCCATCGGCCTCATCCTGTCGGGCGTGGGAGTGATCTTCTGCTGTACAATCATTTTAATACCGGTAGGGATCGGAATTATCAAGGCCGGGATCCGGATGATATTGCCGGGGTAAAGAAATAAAATGATAACAGACTGCCTGATGTGTGGTAAAATAAAGTTATCGCATATCAGGCAGTTTCATTATTATTGATATATAGTATTGATAAATCAGGAAAGGTGATGGCATATGGAGATCAAAAGTATACTGATCAAAGATACAACGAGAGAAGAGCGGATCCGCATTATACAGGAGGGTTTGAACCAGTGCGGTGGAGCCTGTGACTTCTGCAACGGTTGTGATAATCTGGGCGGTGGTTCCGTGGATACATTTTATGAACCGTACATTAACGGGGAGAAGGAACTGCGGCAGCTGAATGAGGAATACAGAAGCAACATGGGACTGGTGAGATAGGAGACGGGCTATGTTTTTCATACCGTGTATTAAGTGGAATAAGCACTATTATGTGCGGACAAGCTGCTGTAATACGCTGTATGAACTGGATCCGGAGATGGGAAAGGCCATTGCCCGGGGAGAGCAGGTACTGATTCGCCCGGAGCATTTGCAGAGAATTTCAAAAGTGACCTATGGGTATAACTATAAACATTGCAATTACTGTGGGTATGAGACAGCAGAAAATTTTGAGTATTGCCCAAAGTGCGGTAAGAAATTTTAAAAGCGAGAGGGGACGTGAATCTGTCTCGATTTCAAAAGGGAGTGTCATACTTCCTCATTGGATTCCCTGCTTTCCAGCGACAACATCATGTATCGTGGAGAAAGTTTTCGTTTATTGTTTCTCATTTCTGATTGTGATACAATATGCCTCACTAGGAGGTTTTTTCATGACAAAGAAAAATGTACAAAAAGCTATGGAATTGACAATAGAAAGCCTGAATCACTTTTGGAAACAGGACATAAATTTCGTGTTATCTCTTTGCGCGGAAGATGTGTATTGGCTTGGTTCTATACCAAATCAATTTTATGTGTGGGATTCATGCAATGACAGAAGATTTTTAGCAAATGGTTCCATATGGAAAGCCGTGTCATATTTTGAATCAGAATTTCAGGGTAGTACAGAATAATGGAGAAACCTGTACCATTGCAGGAGAGTGTCTTATTTCGACAGATGCAGATGTGGAGCAGGATATACAAACGCTGATGCATTATACTTATATATGGCAGATGATAGAAAAACAACTCAAAATCAAATTTCTTCATGCATCCAATACCATTGATTATGTTCCACAGTTAGAAGAAGATAATTTTTTGAATACGATGAGAAAATCAACAAGACAGTATTTAGAAAATAAGGAGTCTGTTTTTTCAGAGCAGCAAAAACTTACAGTAACAGATGAAAATCGTTGCGTGCGTTTTGTTTATGTAGCGGAAGTTTTATATGTATCTGCCTATAAAAAGCAGGCGATACTGCATACGCTTAATGGAAATATTTTTGTGAGAAGAAGATTTGCAAGTGTTATGGAAGAACTTGGTGACGACTTTGTAGAGGTACACAGAGGTCATGCGGTAAATATGAATTATGTTGAAAAAATATATCGTTACGATGTGCTTATGAGTAATGGAGATAAGATTGCAATCCCTGTAAAGCGTTATAATTCCTTACTGGAGGATATTGAAAGATGTAATACGAGAAAACAATCAGAAAAGAGTTTGGGTGATTGAATATGGCATTTCGAAAATGGGTTTATTGAAAACAAAGGTCGAAAGTAGTATAATTATCTCAACTATAAGACTACTATGGATGAAATGCTGTATATAAAGAAATTGAATTTAGCATGAGGAGTTCTTCACAGAGTCTTTTATAGTGTCTGCGAAGAACTTTTTTGTTTGATTTTAAAGATTGGAGTGGTTTAAATGCTTGACAGACAGACAGAGGTAAATTCCGTAGGCTTATTTGTTGTGAATAAGTATAATGAAATAAGATGGCATTTGTGTATCAGACAGATGATATACAGATGCTTTTTGATTATATAGGGAATTGTAGTGGCAATATAAAGAAAAAGGAGCACACAGATGAAAAAGGTTATTTCCAAAAGATTAGTTCAAATCCTCATCGTGGGGATTCTGATTGTAGCGGGTGTAGCGGCATGCTTTCAAGTCATTCAGGCGAAAAAAGAGTTTCGGAAAACGGCCATGGATAATTTCGGGCAGATTGAAAGTATTATTGAGAGTAATGATACCAAGCTTGAGATGATAAAAGAGGAATTTGCAGATAACTGCATTATACGGGCGAGGGCGGCAGCATACATAGCACAGCAATCACCGGAGAACATTACGAATATTGAGGAGTGCAGAAAAGTAGCTTCCATGCTGCAGGTAGATGAACTTCACTTTTTTAACCCAGAGGGAGAGATTTATGCAGGAACGAATCCGGAATATTATGGTTACAATGTGTATTCAGGAGAACAGATTGGTTTCTTTCAGCAGATGCTTGGTGATTATTCCAAGGAGCTGTGTCAGGTCATTACGCCAAATACGGCAGAAGGAAAGCTGATGCAGTATGCAGCAGTCTGGACAACAGATCATAAAAATATCGTTCAGGTCGGTCTTAAGCCGGAGAGGGTGCTGAAGGCTATGGAGGGAAATGACATTTCTAATATTTTTTATATGTTGTCGGCAAATACTACAGCGGATTTTTATGCGGTGGATATAAAAAGCCAGAAAGTAGTGGGATCTACGATGAAAGAGTGGATAGGGTTACCGGTAGAAGAAACTCAAAATTCCATACTGGAAACACTTAAGGATGATGAGGTGCTCTTTGGAGATATTGTCATTGACGGGAAACATTATTATAACGCAGCTAAAAAATCGGGAGATTTGTGGCTGATTACGATGGAGCCTCTGGAAAAACTATACGGAAGCATTCCGATGAATACACTGGTGTTTATCCTGTGTACCATGCTGCTGTTGTTGGCAGTTGTCATAGCAGTATTCTTATTTTTGGATAAAAATATTATAAAAAGCATTCTTCGTGTCAATGGAGATTTAAAAAAGATAGAGCAGGGAAACTGGGATATGGTGCTTTGCGAGGATTCTCTGCCGGAGTTTGAACAGCTTAGCGGCTATATTAACTCTATGGTAGGAAGTATTCTGGATTTTCCTCAGAAACTTTCAAAAGCACTGGAATTTTCAGAGGTACCGATTGCCATTTGTGAATATGTTCCAAAAGTAAATTCACTGACAGCCACTAGCAGAACGAAGGATATTCTCCTACTCACTGAGGAGGGGATGGATAGTTTCATGGGAAAACCGGAAAAATTCATGAAATGGCTGAGTGAGTTGTTTTGTGAGGAAAAGCGATATGAGGGTAATGTGTATTGTCTGGATAGAGAAAGGAAATATTTTGTAAAGAAGGAAACTTTTTCTTATAAGGATAGTGAGCTGCTGATTTTAATAAATGTAACGGCAGAGATTCGGGAGAAAGAACGGCTTGCAGAAGAACGGGACAGAGATGCTTTAACAGGAATCTATAACCGCAGGGCTTTCAGGTCATATGTAACACCTATGGTTGAGGAAAAAGTACATGATGGTCACGGAGCTATCGTGATGATTGATTTGGATAATCTGAAAAAGGTCAATGATATCTATGGTCATATGTCGGGAGACAGATATATTCGTACTATGGCAGATATTTTGGCTGAAGCTCCAACAGAGAGAAAGATTGCAGCACGTTTGGGAGGCGATGAATTTGTGTTATTCCTCTATGATATGGAAAAGGAAGAAATTACGGCTACACTGAATCAGATATGTTCCTATCGGGGAAAAAGAGAAATAGAGATGGAAAATGGGGACAAGGTACTTTTGGAATTTTCCATCGGAGTTGCGATGTATCCGGAGGAGGAAACTGAGTATAAACAGTTGATAAGTGTTGCAGACGAGCGGATGTATGAGGAGAAGCAGCAGCGGAAGAAAAAGAATGGTGGTGGAAGAATTTGATGACTGGTATGAAAACATCATGAAAATGTCCTTATATGATACCGGAGTTACAGCAGAATTTGGGGATGAATTTATTACCTTGTCTTGCTGTTCTTACCATACAGAAGACGGAAGATTTGTTGTGGTGGGAAAAGAATTAAGTGATGAAAGCAGGTCGATGGAACCTGCGTTATCATGCTTTTACACTAAGATTGACATTCGATTATCTGTCTGCTGATAATCGGTCTAAGAGAATGTCGGTGGTGTTGGAAGAAATATGTATTCGTTCCATATTATTTGATACTTTGAGAAATCAAAAAATCGGAAACGCTGTATTTATCAGCATTTCCGACCCTTTTAACCTAATAGCGAGAGGGGGATTCGAACCCTCGACACTGCGGGTATGAACCGCATGCTCTAGCCAACTGAGCTATCTCGCCATATGACCAACCGAAGTTGGAATGGAACCTATAGGGCTCGAACCTATGACCCTCTGCTTGTAAGGCAGATGCTCTCCCAGCTGAGCTAAGATTCCATTTCGTTGCTCTCGCAACCGACTTGTTCAGTATACAATGCGTGTCCCACTTTGTCAACACGTTTTTTGATATTTTTGTAAAAATTTTGTATGCAATTAGAACAATAATAGCAAAAAGCAGGAAATTACAGGGCTTTCTTTACACTGATAGCCTTCATGGGACACATTTCCTGACAACAGAAGCAGGAGATGCAGCCTTTTCTCTTGAATTTCGCCTTGCGATTTTCGATTCTGATGACATGTGCCGGACAGCTTTCCGCACATTTTCCGCATCCCACGCATTTCTCCGGGGTCAGCTGCGGATAGGATTTCAACAGTCGGGAAGCCACGAACATGAAAGGCTTGCGTAAAAATTTCGGCACACCGTTGGTAAAATCTAATTTTATGGTATCCGGCTTCTGAAAAGGAGATAAGCCTTCCGGAACCGGATCTCCCACAAGCGCCAACTCCTTAGGGCGAGCCAGACCTTTTTCCAGTGCCTGACGCAGCATGACGATCTCTGTAGGTTCTAATCCCATAAGTTTTGCGGCGAAGCAGTCCTGGGTATAGAAATCTTTTGCCGCCAGCAGCATATGCAAAGGATGCGAAGTGCCGCCGGTGGGACCGTTACCCTCCATGGCATCAATGGCGTCAATGACGGTGAGATTGGGAGCTACGGTCTGAGCCAGTTCTAAGAGCATGTTGGAGAAATCTTCGATCTCCGGCCAGCGGTAGTGCATCTGGGGCTTTTCCAGACCGGGGATGGTGCCGAAGAGATTCTTGATGCCGCCGGAATAGCCGGTCATGGCATGGGTCTTCAGTTTACAGATATTAATGATATAATCGGCTTCCACGATAGGAGTGATCAGGTGGAAACTGTGATTTTTAAATCCTGCCGGACAATTTACGGTCTGTGCGGAAAAGTCCATGTTGAGTTCAGCACCTTCGCCCAGAGTATCCATGCCGCATACGTGATATACGTGTTTCATGGCTTCGGCATTGTAGAGACCGCCGGAACTTTCCGCAATGGTGATGTGCTGCATGCCCTGCTCTCGCAGCCACCTGATCACAGCTTTTATGACCAGAGGGTGGGTCGTGGCGGGAAAATCCGGGGATTTCGCCATGACGAGATTCGGCTTGATGACGATCTTCATCTCCGGGCGCAAGTCTGCGGCGATGTTCAAAGCCTCCATACTTTTGCAGATGGCGGGATAGATCAGTTCTTCGTTATATTCCGGTACGATGTGTAATGTCTGTATCATAATGACCTCTAAAGTGGTTTATTTTCTATATAGTACATGAATTTACTTGTTTTTTCAATGCTTCCGTGCTATACTACGAAATGTTGTTGAGATTTGATGGAAGAAATCAGAAGCGCATCGCAATGATTTCTTTTTTTGTGCTAAAAAGGAGTATTTTGTGAGTTATTTTTTGGAAAATGAAGAAGTGGAAAAAGTAGAAGAGGTAAAGGAGCAGGACGGTATCGCATCGATCGAGCCGTTGTTGGATAACCGTATCGTCCGTGCGATTCGTGAGATGGGTTTTGAGAAGCTGTCTCCGATCCAGGAGCAGGCGATTCCCTATTTATTACAGGGTGAGGACATTATCGGACAGGCACAGACCGGAACGGGCAAGACTGCTGCATTCGGCATTCCGGCGATCCAGCACATCAATCCGGATGTGAAAAAGTTACAGACCATTATCTTGTGCCCCACCAGAGAACTGGCGATCCAGGCAGCGGAAGAACTGCGGAAGATCGCAAAATACATGCACGGCATTAAGGTGCTGCCGGTCTACGGCGGACAGGATATCAGCCGTCAGATCGCGGGACTGCGGGGCGTGCAGATCATCGTGGGAACCCCAGGACGTGTCATGGACCATATGCGCAGACGCACCATTAAGCTGGATCTGGTGAACATGGTGGTACTGGATGAAGCGGATGAGATGCTCAACATGGGCTTCCGTGAGGATATGGAGCTGATCCTTGGTCAGATCCCCGGAGAGCACCAGACCGCTCTGTTCTCCGCGACCATGCCGAAGCCGATCCTGGAGATCACAGACCGTTTCCAGAACGATGCGAAATTAGTAAAGGTGGCAGCGCAGGAGCTGACCATTCCCCTGGTATCCCAGAAATTCTACCGTGTGAAAAATCAGGACAAGGATGCCGCCTGCGTAAGACTGTTAGAGTATTATCAGCCGAAGCTGACCCTGATCTTTTGTAATACGAAGAAAAAGGTGGACGAGCTGTCGGATTTATTAAAGGAGCAGGGATTCCAGGCGGAAGGACTGCATGGAGATCTGTCCCAGGCGCAGCGTGACGCGGTCATGAAGCGTTTTCGTAACGGTGGAACCAGTATCCTGATCGCTACGGATGTGGCAGCCAGAGGTATTGATGTGGATGATGTGGAAGCTGTCATCAATTACGATATTCCGCAGGATATCGAGTATTATGTGCACCGTATCGGCAGAACCGGCCGTGCCGGCAGAAAGGGCAGATCCTTTACTTTTGCCAACAGCAGGGAAATCTACAAGATCCGTGAGATCGAGAGAGTCTGCCATACCACCATTACGGAGAAAAAGCTTCCCGGTGCCGCAAAGGTACTGAAAGCAAAGGCGGATAAGTATCTGAATAAGGCATGGGAACTGCATGAGCATGAAGACATCGAGCTGATGAAGAGCTTCTTACAGCGGAAAATGGAAGAGGAAGGCTGTGATGCACTGGATCTGGCAGCGGCCATGCTGAAATTCCAGGTAGGCGACAAGGGCGAGGAGATCGCTGCAGACGACTATGTACAGCGTCGTGGACGTTTCGGGGAGAAGGGACGCTTCGGCAGAGGTGATGGCGAAGGCCGCGGTTTCAGCAGAGGAGACGGCAGAAGAAAGTATGGCCGTGAAGACGGAGAACGCAGAAGATTCGGCCGTGGTGACAGAGACCGCAGAGAGGACGGCAGCACCGGTTCCGGCGAGGACAGAAGACGCCGCAGAGATGAGAACCGTGAGGACGGAAGAAAATGGGGCGGCCGTGATAAAAAGACAGCGGACCGCAAATACTCCGGAGACAGAGCCGAGAGAGAAGCAAAAAAGAGAAAGAAACGGGAAGAGCCGGGCATCGGCAACAGCTTCCCCAAGAGAAAGAGATCTTAATTTTATTGAGGAATTTTATGGGTTTGCCGCAAAAGCCGCAGTTGTGCTTTCGCGGCAAATCGTGTATAGTTAGGAAAGAACAGATAGGCATAATTCAGAGAGGTCTGCGGTATGAAAACACTGAAAAAACAGATACCTTATATCCTGCTGGGAGCCACACTTCTGCTCCTGTTGGGACTTAATATCATCAGTCAGGATCACTGGCTGGATTCCGATATGGCGGCAGAGATGATCTTCTCCCGGATCCTTGCGGGGGAGCATCGCCTGATTTCCACGACAAACTGGTACTATTCCACGGAATTCCGTGTGCTGTATACACAGCTGATCATGGGACCGTTGTTTCGGATCTGCAATAACTGGCATGTGATCCGCACGATCACGAATCTGGTATTTTACGGGCTGATGCTGGCTTCCTATTATTACTTTATGAAACCGTTGAAGGTATCCAGGGGACTTACGGTGTTAAGCTCCTGCCTGTTGCTTCTGCCCTTTTCCGAGACCATGATGACGCACATGCAGATGGGCAATACCTACATGTCCCATGTGATCCTGGTGTTGTGGTTTTTCGGCATGTATCTGCGGCTGGGCAGCGGAGAGTACGGTGCAAAACGTAAAGTCATCCTGTGGATATTCTATGTACTTCTGGCCATGGTCTGTGGAATGTCCGGCGTGCGTTATCTGCTGGCATTACAGTGTCCGTTGGTACTGACCTCCTTTTTCTGGCTGCTGGGCGGAGAGGAATTCCAAAGCTTTCGCGGGGCGATGACAAAGGAGCATTTTCGGGCAATGCTGCCTACGGCGGAGATGCGCTATTTTCTCTACAGTCTGGTGGGAGCATTTTTTGCGGTGGCAGGCTACGGCATCAATGTGGTCTGGATCAGCCATAAATATGTGTTCCAGACCTATGGCGCAACGAATTTCATCGCTTTGTACCATGGGGTGTTGTTTGACCGGATCCAGAATGCGGTGGGGTGTCTGCTGATGCTCTTTGGTTATATTCCCGACAAGGGCTTTTTATCCCTGCGGGGTGTTGTGACCATGGCGGCTTTCGTAATGCTGGGAATCTACGGATACGTTACGGTGAAAAGCGGTAAAGCACACAGACGTGGCTTCCGCAGCCTGATCACCCTCTTTTTAAAGGTCAGCTTCGTGCTGAATCTGTTTGTGTTTATTTTCACCACCAGTACCATGGTGCCGCGGTATTATATCACGATCTTTATTTTCGTGCTGCCGGTATTGTGTTTTTATCTGGAAGAGGAAAGGCTGCCCTTCGACCGTCTGGCGGTGACGGCGCTGCTTACGATCTGTCTGTTCCTCGGAACGGGCAAAACGGTGATGTCTTTCCTGTCGGTGGACAAGAACGAGACAAAGCGCCCCGTGGCGGAGTTCCTTGCGGAAAACGGGTATGATTTCGGCTTTGCTACTTATAATAATGCCAATATCATTACGGAACTTACGAATGGCGAGGTGGAGATCGGTAACATCGGAGATCCTGAGCATCTGGAATATTTCAAGTGGTCTTCGCCCATGAAATATTATGAAGAAGGGTATCATGTCGGGGAGACGTTCCTGCTTCTGACGGCGGAGGAATGTACGGAATACGCATCGGCACCGGCGCTGAAACAGGGCGAAAAGGTGTATGAGGACGGCAGTTATACGGTCTATGTATTCGACAGCAAAGAGGATCTGATGGATTGTGCTGTGGCAAGAAAATAAGGACAGAGATTCAGAATATTGCAGACGACATTGTTGGCACCCGGTGCTGGCCGTAACCGGACAGAATGGCTTAGGGACTGGCTGGTTGGATAATCTGGTGAGACACAGGGATGCCGGTACTTTTTTGAAAAAGAACAACGTCTGCGGAAAGGTTGTAAGTATGAGAATCGGAATGGGATATGACGTACACCGTCTGGTGGAGGGAAGAGACCTCATCATCGGCGGCGTGAAAATACCTTATGAAAAGGGACTTTTGGGACATTCGGATGCGGATGTCCTGCTCCATGCGATCATGGATGCGCTGTTGGGAGCAGCGGCGTTGGGAGACATCGGGAAACATTTCCCGGATACGGATCCCGCTTATAAGGGCATTTCTTCCATAAAATTATTGGAAAAAGTGGGAGAGCTGCTGGAAGAGAACCATGTCTTCATTGAAAATATCGATGCAACGATCATCGCGCAGGCACCGAAGATGCGCCCCCATATCGATACCATGCGGGAAAATATCGCGAAGGCATTATTGATCGATATCGGACAGGTCAATGTGAAGGCTACCACGGAGGAAGGACTGGGATTTACCGGCAGCGGAGAGGGAATTTCCTCTCAGGCAATCTGTCTGGTGACCACACCTTTTGATCTTACGGCACAGGCAGTGCAGGGCGGCTGCGGAAGCTGCAGCGGATGCCCGAAGAGCCGATAATTTCAGGAAAATAAGAACTTGACAAATGGGTCGATAAGATATAGACTTTAATTAGAAATAAGGTCTGTATACTATCGACCTTTTATAATGTAATGAACTCAGAGAAAAACAGGTGGCTGCATAGCAGACATTTGTTTTTCTAGGCCTATGATTTAATTAGAAAACAAACAAGAAGGATACAAGGAGGAACAGAAATGTATCAGATGACTGAGACGGAATACAAATTTGCAGAGGTGATCTGGGAGGAGGAACCCGTTGGTTCCGGGGAACTGGTAAAGCAGTGTGCGGAGAAGTTCGGCTGGAAGAAATCCACCACCTATACGTTTATTAAAAAGCTTTGTGAGAATGGGATCTTCAAAAATGAGAATGCCATCGTCTCTTCTGTGCTGAACAAAGAGGAATATCACAGGGCACAGGGAGAGGCCTTTGTGGAGAAAGCCTACGGCGGTTCTCTGCCGAAGATGATCGCCGCATTTATCCAGAGCAAGAAGCTCAGTGCGGCCCAGATCGCCGAGATCGAAGCCATGATCGAGGATTATAAGGGGTAGGAGACAGACAGCCACAGAAAGTCGGGAGGAGACCGTATGAGGGAGATTTTGGAGAAGGTGTTTGGGATAGTTTGTAACTTAAGTCTTGTGGGAAGCTATTGCATTCTGCTGGTGCTGGTGGCGAGACTGGTACTGCGCAGGGCACCCAGATGGTGTTCTTATCTGCTGTGGGGAATCGTGTTCCTGCGTCTGTGCTGTCCGGTATTTCCACAGACGCAGATCAGTCTGATCCCGGAGCGGCTGGTGGCAGGACAGACGGAGAGTGCGTCTCTGACAGCGCCGGGGGATTCCACGCAGAATGAGGAAACTGCCGGAGAAAAAGCTGTCGGGGAAAATTCGGATGCGGAAGATCCCCGGACAGTGGGAACAACGATACCGGTGCAGGCAGCCGCAGAAGCATCCGCTATGTCCGATCCGACACCGGAAATGTTGTCGGCTCACAGTACGCAGACATTGAAAACCCTGTTGCGTATCGTACTGCCGTATCTGTGGATCCTTGGATTCTGTGGCTTCGCCGGGTATCACCTGTTTTCTTATCTGCGGATGTATTGCCGCCTGCGCCAGCCGGGAAACGGTGTTCGCAAGGTGGAAGAGGGAATCTGTGAGATCGAAGGCGGACACCTTTCTTTTGTCATGGGCATCCTGCATCCGATCATCTATCTGGCGGCGGAACTGGACGGGGAGAGCCGGGCGGTGGTGCTGTGCCATGAACGGGTACATTTGCAGAGGAGAGACTACCGGATTAAACCGGCGGCACTTTTTATCTGCTGCGTGCATTGGTTCAACCCGCTGGTGTGGCTGGCCTTTTACCTGATGAATATGGACTGCGAGATGTCCTGTGATGAAAAAGTGGTAAAGCTTCTGGGAGAGGAAAGCAAGAAGGTCTATTCTTATACGCTGCTGGAGGAAGCCAGCGACGGCAGGTGGAGAAAATACCGTGGTGGTACGATCTGTGCGCTGTTATCCTTCGGAGAGGATCATGTGAAGAACCGGATCCGTCATGTGCTGGATTATCGCAAACCTCCGTTCTGGATCCTCATAGGCGCGGTGGCGGTGATCGCAGCACTCATCATCTGCCTGTGCAGTAATCCGGGAGGAGACCGCAGTGAGGAAAAACTTCCTATGGAGACTGCGCCGTCTGCCCAGAACGAGCCGGTGGATATCAGTGACACGGAGTATTCCGGGGAGGATTCCTGGACACAGGAAGAGTGGGATGCTTATGCGGAAAAGCTGTCTCAGGCAACGCTTGAGACGAGATCCGATTTCTCGGAATTTTATTCCCCCGAACGGATCGAGAGCACCCATTCCTTTGCACAGGAGAAGGGATGGTATGTGAATCACAGAAGGTATGCCGGGAATCCTGCAAGCTGGGAAATGTTCCAACTCAGCCGTCTGGAGGAGCGACTCGGGGCGGAAGAGCACAGATTCTACGAGGATTATAAGGATCCTGTGACGGCAGCAAAGCAGCTCCTTTCGCTGGGAAAAGGTACCGGTGAGGTGACGGAAGTCCTCTACGGGGCAGCAAGACAGTACCAGCTCTATGACGATGACCGTATGGGAGAAGGATCGGTGGTCAATGTGGAGTATACTTTTGAGAAGGATGGTTCTGTGATCGAGATTCCCATGGTACTGGCGGAGGAGGAACAGAAGATCTGGCTGTTATCCACCGGAGATGTGAGTGCGGCATCCGGACAGAAGATCGGTCCGCTCCCGGGAGAGCAGTCCGCCCGGAGAGTCTATGTGGAATACGAAGCGTATTCTCCGGAAAATATGCCGGCGGGCCAGTATACGGAGTATCTGGAGACGAAGATCGGAAGCTATTCCGGTTCCGGTATTCATATTCAGGTGTCCAGCTGCGGAATCTATGTGATGTATAATCATACCTTCCGGTGTGTGTCTGAGGATGGCATCCCGGAAAATATGGCATCGGCTGCAATCTGTGACCGGACTTACTACAATACTTCCAACGCTTATAACGAAAAGGTGCAGGAGGACAGCAGTATCGGCTGGATGGGCAGCAGGGTATTCTATATGACAGAAGCGGCGGAGTATTTACAGGAGGATGGGAAATCTACGCTGTATACGGTGAAGAACTGCAGCCTGGCAGGTGATACCGGATGGGAATTGACCGGTGAAGAAACGGCAGAACCTGTGCTTCCGTTTTCCATGAAAGTACAGAATGGTTTCGTGACAGTCTATAACGGCAACGGAGAACTCTATCAGCAGTATTCCGTCAGTGGTCTGGACGCCGGAGCTGACAGGCTGGATCAGGTGTCAAGGGACCGGTATGCTGTGGAATGGCGGGAAGATATTTTATCTCATCCCGGTATGGTATGCGATGTGTCCCAGAGAACTTTTTCTGAGACCTATGCGTTGATCGATCTGGATGGAGATGCGGCAGCGGAGCGGATTACGCTACAGACGGAAGCCTGGAAGAACGGGGAAGAAAACAGTCCGGTGGATTATACCTTCGGAGTGGAAGGTAACAGCGAGAGCCGCCATGCCAGACGGTTAGATAACAGCATCCTTGCCTTCAGTCCGGATGGGAAGCAGATCGTGATCGCACTGTATGAGACCGGAGATGACGCTAAGGCAAGAACCGTATTTTTCACCTACGACGGGGAAAAATTACAGGAGACCGGAAGCATCGAAGCAGACATCCGCAGGGCGTGGATCACCGGTGAAGGAATCTATCTCCGAGGAGAAAATGGGATTGCTTCGGACGCACAGCGTGGACTTTGGTAAGAAGATTTACTCCGGGGTTGACAAAACCTGTATTTTTGCATATCTTATTTAGTAGGAATTATCATATATTCAGTAAAGGCATGGAGCAGGAAAAGTACTTTTCGGTGGGACGCCAGAGAGAAGCCGCAGATAGCTGGGAGCGGTTTTCGTCTGAGGAAAAGGAAGTGCGCCTGTGAGCTGATCCGGGGAACAGATATAAGTATCCGGATCCGGTGAGCACCCGTTATATGCACGGTGTTCTACACGGGGCGTAAAACGCCGGACGTAGAACGTCAGAGTGAAGGGCATTGCCCCTTAAGTAGAGTGGAACCGCGGATAAATTCGTCTCTAAGAGAAGAGTTTGTTCGCGGTATTTTTTTCGAGGTGAGAACATGGGCATCATCAAAAATTTAAAAGAAGAAGTCCGTATTATCAAGGAACGTGATCCGGCGATTCATTCCTCCATGGAGGTTCTGCTGTATCCCAGCTTCAAGGTCATGATCCATTACAGACTGGCGCATAAGTTGTACCTGAGTGGACATTATTTCTGGGCGCGGTATATCTCTCAGCGGGGCGTGCGCAAGACCGGCATCGAGATCCATCCCGGTGCACAGATCGGCAAGGGATTTTTCATCGATCACGGCAATGGGGTCATCATTGGTGAGACCACCATTATTGGTGATAACGTGACTCTGTATCAGGGGGTCACTCTGGGCGGAACCGGTAAGGAGCACGGCAAGCGTCACCCCACCATCGGCAACAACGTCATGATCAGTGCGGGAGCGAAAGTCCTGGGATCCTTCACCATTGGAGATAATTCCAAGATCGGCGCCGGAAGCGTGGTCTTAAGTGAAGTGCCGCCCGGATCTACTGTCGTGGGTGTGCCGGGGCGCGTGGTAAAGCGTAACAACGCAAGCCTCCCTCAGGAGACCATGAACCAGACGGATCTCCCCGATCCGGTACGGGAGGATATCACGGTATTGCAGCGTGAGAATTCCGAACTGACCAACCGGGTACTGGAAATGGAAGATGAATTAAAGCAACTGCGCAGGCTGGTGGTAATGAGTGCAGGAGCCGAGGTGCAGAGCCGACCTGCGGAAAAAGACAAGATAGTGTAAAATAGAGATAGATCATTGCAAAAAATGCAATCAGGAAAGGATAAATCATGAGTATTCAAATCTACAACACCTTAAGCAAGAGAAAAGAAGAATTTAAGCCTCTGGAGCCCGGCAAGGTAAAAATGTATGTCTGCGGCCCCACCGTATACAACCTGATCCACATCGGAAATGCGCGCCCCATGATCGTATTCGATACGGTGCGCCGTTACATGGAATACAAGGGCTATGAAGTAAATTATGTATCCAACTTCACGGACGTGGATGACAAGATCATCAAGAAAGCCAACGAAGAGGGCGTGGAGCCCGGCGTGATCTCCGAGCGTTATATCGCGGAGTGTAAAAAGGACATGGAGGGCATGAATATCAAGCCCGCCACCAAGAACCCCAAGGCTACCGAGGAGATCGGCGGCATGTTAGACATGATCCAGACTCTGATCGACAAGGGACATGCGTATCCCGCGGCAGACGGCACTGTATATTTCCGCACCAGAAGCTTCAAGGGCTACGGCAAGCTGTCCCACAAGAATCTGGACGATCTGCAGGGCGGTAACCGTTCCCTGTTAGTCTCCGGTGAGGATCAGAAGGAAGATCCTCTGGATTTCGTACTGTGGAAGCCGAAAAAAGAAGGCGAGCCTTACTGGGATTCCTGCTGGTGTCAGGGACGTCCCGGCTGGCATATCGAGTGTTCCGTTATGAGCAAACGTTATCTGGGCGAGGAGATCGACATTCATGCCGGCGGCGAGGATCTGATTTTCCCCCACCACGAGAATGAGATTGCACAGTCTGAGGCAGCCAATGACAAGCCTTTTGCAAAATACTGGATGCACAATGCTTTCCTGAACATTGACAACCGCAAGATGTCCAAGTCTCTGGGCAACTTCTTTACGGTCCGGGAGATCTCCGAAAAATACGATCTGCAGGTACTGCGTTTCTTCATGCTGTCCGCACATTACAGAAGCCCGCTGAATTTCAGCGCTGACTTAATGGAAGCAGCGAAGAACGGTTATGAGAGAATCGTCACCAGCGTGGACAATCTGAAGTTCTTACTGGAAAAGGCAGCAGATACCGAAATGACCGAGGAAGAGAAGAAATTGCTCACCGAGGCACAGGCGTTTGAAACCAAATTCGACGAAGCCATGGACGACGATTTCAACACCGCAGACGCACTGGCAGCTATCTTCGAACTGGTAAAATTCGTGAATTCCAATGCCAAGGCTGAGAGCAGCAAAGCATTCCTGGAAGCACTGAAGCAGGAGATCGTGACCCTGTCCGATATCTGCGGACTGATCGTAGACAAAAAAGCAGAAATGTTGGACAGCGATATCGAGGCTCTGATCGAGGAACGTCAGGCTGCCAGAAAAGCGAAGAACTTCGCAAGAGCCGATGAGATCCGCGACGAACTGTTAGCTAAAGGTATTGTACTGGAAGATACCAGAGAAGGTGTAAAATGGAAGAGAGCATAACCCTCCTTACGAAAATAAAGGAAGCATTTGCCTGTGAGGGGCAGGATGTCCGGGCGTACTCCCCACTGACCCTGGCCTATATCGGAGACGGAATCTATGAACTGGTGATCCGCAGCGTGGTGGTGGAGAGGGCCAACCGCTCCGCCAATGATCTGCACAAAAAGACCACACGCTACGTGAAGGCACCGGCCCAGTCTGCCATGATCGAGGCGCTGCTTCCGGAACTGACGGAGGAAGAGGAGGCGGTGTACCGCAGAGGACGCAACGCCAAATCCTACACCACGGCGAAAAATGCTTCCGTGGCAGACTATCGCAGAGCCACCGGGTTTGAAGCGCTGATGGGCTATCTGTACCTGACGGGACAGACCGACCGGATGCTGCAGCTGATCAAAGACGGCATCCGTCTGGTGGGCATGGTACTGTGACGGAACAGTTCCGGAGGAAAATAGTGGGACCGCCGGTGACTGCTGGGAAAACCAGTACATTTTCACAATAGAAAGGACAAACATGGGATATCAGGAATTTACCATAGAAGGCAGAAATGCCGTGATCGAGGCCTATCGCGCGGGCAAACCCATTGACAAGCTGTTTATTCTGGATGGCTGTCAGGATGGCCCCATGATGACCATTAAAAGAGAAGCAAAAAAGCATGACACATTAGTAAAATATGTGACCAAGGAGCGTCTGGACCAGTTATCCGAGACCGGAAAGCATCAGGGAGTCATCGCCTATGCGGCCGCTTACGAGTACGCAGAGGTGGACGACATTCTGGAAGCAGCAAGAAAAAAGGGCGAACCGCCTTTTATTTTCCTGCTGGATAACATTGAGGATCCCCACAATCTGGGAGCCATCATCCGTACCGCCAATCTGGCCGGAGCCCATGGCATCATCATCCCGAAGAACCGTGCGGCCGGACTGACCGCAACGGTAGCAAGAACCTCCGCGGGTGCGCTGAATTATACGCCGGTAGCCAAAGTGACGAATCTGGCCAAGACCATTGAAGAACTGAAAAAGGAAGGACTGTGGTTCGTGTGTGCCGATATGGGGGGCACTACCATGTATGATCTGGATCTGAAAGGCCCCATCGGTCTGGTCATCGGCAACGAGGGCGAGGGTGTAGGACGTCTGGTGAAGGAAAAATGCGATATGGTGGCATCTATTCCCATGAAAGGAGACATCGATTCCCTCAATGCTTCCGTGGCAGCAGGCGTGCTGGCCTATGAGATCGTGCGTCAGAGACTGCAGGCATAGGAATCCGGAAATGGGAAAAAGGGGAAGGCATGGCAGAGCATTTCAAATATGATGATATGACAGATGAAGAACTCATCGACCAGCTGCGGGAAGGTGACAGACAGGTGATGGACTACATCTGCGACAAGTATAAAAATCTGGTACGCAGCAAGGCAAAATCCATGTATATTCTGGGGGGCGACAGCGAGGATCTGATTCAGGAGGGCATGATCGGCCTGTTCAAGGCAGTGCGGGATTATGACTGCGGCAGAGACGCCAGCTTTTATACCTTTGCGGATCTGTGCATCAGCAGACAGATGTATACAGCGGTGCAGGCCTCCAAGCGTCTGAAACATTCGCCGTTAAACAGCTACGTTTCCCTGTATGAGAAAAGCAGTGACGGCACCGACAGCGAGGAGCGAAATCTGATCGAGGCGCTGGCCGCTAGGACCCAGATGAGCCCGGAAGAACTTTTTCTGGATAAGGAAAGGGTAACGGATCTGGAGAGATCCATCGAGACTGAACTCAGCAGCTTTGAAAAGCAGGTACTGGATCTGTATCTGACGGGAATGAGTTATACCCAGATCGCAAAGGTGCTGGGAAGAGACGAAAAGTCCACGGACAATGCCTTACAGCGATTGAAGAGTAAGATCCGGAAGCTGGTATGATCCGGAAATCCGGGGAATCAGAGGAAAGGACACTTTCTTGAAAAAATTTTTCAGGAAGGTGTCTTTTTTATATTTTTTTAATAGAATCTACAGGGTTGGAATATTGACTTAAATCCTGTCATAGGAGTATACTGCAAATGCTGACCGACCAGCCGGTCGGCTCAGAAGCGTATTCAGTACATATTCAGAAAGGCGAGAAAATCATGCATAATACATGGAAAAGAAATTGCAGTGCCGGAATGGCATTGCTGCTTGGAGGCAGTCTGCTGCTCGGGGGCTGTGGCAACAATGCGGTACAGACGACGGCAGAGACCTCAGCAGTAGTCGTAGATATGGAGCAGGCCCAGACCGGAAAGCTGACCTTACAGAACAGCTTCGTGGGAACCGTTTCTCCCGAGGAACTGGTCTATGTCATTCCTTTTGCTTCTGGGACAGTGACGGACACTTATTTTGAGGTGGGAGATCAGGTAACTGCCGGGGATATCCTGTTCAAAATCGATGATTCCGCAGCAAAATTGCAGTTGGAACAGGCACAGCTGAACGCCACCAGCGTAAAGCAGCAGGCAGACAGCGCCCTGACCACCCAGCAGGAATCTTCCAATATCCAGATGGACAGCAGCAGAGTACAGGCACAGTCCGGGTATGATCAGGCGGAGATCGCTTATTATAATGTGTTGAACAATTATAATGAAGTGGATGACAACATTGATAAATGCGAAGATACCATTAAGAAGCTTCAGGCAGCCATCCAGGCCGCCAGCGTCAGCAGCGGAAATGCGGCAGGAGTAGCGACATTGCAGGCCCAGCTGGAGGAAGTGCAGAAGACCAAGGAATCTCTGGAGGCAACGAAGAAATCCCTTACTCCGTCCCTGCAGCAGGCAGACTCCGCATATCGTGCAGCCAAGGAGAGCATGGGCATCGTAGACCGTTCCCAGGCACTGTCTCAGGGACAGGCGCTGGAGGATACGAAGAAACAGCTGACCACCGGGGAACAGCTGGCAAATGTAGCTGTGGAAAGTGCCGAACTGGCATTGTCTTACTATACGGTCACAGCCCCCATTTCCGGTACCATCCAGAGCAAAGGGGTGGAGGTCAATGGGGTCGCGGGAAGCAGCAGTCCTGCCTATACCATTGCCAATGAAAATATGATGACGGTGACCTTCCAGGTCAGTGAGGCAGTGAAAAATACGCTGACCATAGGACAGGAAGTATCCGTAGAGCGGGGAACCACCAGTTATACCGGTAATATTACCGAGATCGGCGTAGCGGTGAACCAGCAGACCGGTCTGTTCCAGATCAAGGCAGCGGTAAACGCCGATGGCAGTGCATTGCCCAGTGGTGTCTCTGTGAAACTGACCACCGACACCTATCATACCACTGACAGTGCGGTACTGATCCCTTATGATGCCGTATATTATGACAATACCGGTTCTTATGTATATTTAAGCGTGGATGGTAAGGCTGTTAAGACTTATGTGACTACGGATCTGTTTGATGATACGCAGATAGCTGTCATGGAAGGGGTACAGCCCGGAGATACCGTCATCACCAGCTGGTCTCCCAAGCTGATGGACGGTGTGGAAGTCACCGCACCGGTGAAGGCAGAAGAGTAAGGGAGGCAGCAGAATGAATTTGACAAAGCTTGCTCTGAAAAGACCGGTGTCCTGTTTCCTGGTGATTCTGGCACTGGCAGTATTCGGCATCAGCTCCATTTTCGGATTCAAGATGGAACTGACTCCCGACATTGAGATGCCCATGCTCATCGTCATGGCTACGTATCCCGGCGCAGACCCGGAGAGTGTGGATGAACTGGTGGCATCCGTGATCGAAGATTCCGGTTCCACCTTAAGCGGTGTGGATTCCGTGAATTCTTATTCCTTTGAAAATTATTGTATGGTGCTTTTCACCTATGAATATGGTGTAGATATTGACGAATGCCACAATGATCTGCGGGCCGCCATGGAGACGGCAAAATTAAGCCTGCCGGATGACGTGGACCAGCCGACCATCATTGAGATGAACATGAACAGTATGGACGTCATGACCATCTCTGCGGTGGAAGTCGGCGATGTGGATCTGTTAAAAGTAGTCAACGAATCCGTAGTTCCGGAACTGGAAGCGCTGGCCAGTGTGGCACAGGTATCTGTAACCGGTGGTTCCGAGGATTATATTAAAGTAGAACTCAATGAGACCTTAATGAAGCAGTATGGCCTGACCATGTCCAGCGTGGCACAGATGCTGGGAACCGTAGATTTTACCTATCCTGCGGGCAGCGTGACCCAGGGCAGTCAGGATATCAGCGTGGCGACTTCCATGGAGTACAATACTGTGCAGAAGCTGCGGGAAGTCCCTCTGATGACCACCAAGGGGCAGGTCATTACTTTACAGGATATTGCGAATGTCACCACGGTGTCCAAGGATGCCACCAGTATCAGCCGTTACAACGGACAGGATAATGTCAGCATCGGTATTAAAAATAAGAGCAGTGCCGGTACGGTAAATGCCTGTCGGGATGTAAAGGAAAAATTACAGCAGATCCAGGCGGAGAACCCGGCCATCGAATTTGAGGTCACCTATGATGCAAGCTCCTCCATTATCAGTTCCCTGACCAGTGTGGCCGAGACACTGTTACTGGGCGTTGTATTGACCATGGCGGTGCTGTTCCTGTTCTTTGGTGATTTCAAGGCCAGCCTGATCGTCGGAGCCTCCATGCCGATCTCCCTGTTCCTGACTCTGATCCTTATGAGCATGATGGGATTCTCCATGAACATCGTAACCCTGGGATCTCTGGTCATCGCCATCGGTATGATGGTAGACTCTTCCATCGTCGTGATCGAGAGCTGCTTTAGAAGACAGAAGAGTACACCGGATCTGAAACAGGCAGCATTGGAGGGAACGAAGGAAGTGACGGCTTCCATTATCGCTTCTACCATTACCACCATCGTAGTATATCTGCCTCTGGCTACCATGGACGGATTGTCCGGACAGATGTTTGAGCAGTTGGGATTCACCATTGTATTTGCCATGCTGGCATCCCTGATCGCAGCTATGATGCTGGTACCGCTGTTCTACACGGTATTCAAGCCGAAGGAAAAAGAGAATCTGCCCATCGACAAGCTGTTGAAGAAATTTACCGCATGGTATCAGAAGACCCTGCGGAAACTGATGAAGCGCAGAAAAACCGTCGTTGGCGTGGCAGTAGCACTGATGGTAGGTACGGTTCTGCTGGCGGGAACCCTGGACATGGAACTGATCCCGGCGGCGGATGAAGGTGTGGTGGCAGTTACGGTGAATTTCCGTTCCGGTACCACACTGGAAAAAGAAAATGAAGCTCTGAAACTGTGGGAACAGATCGCCGAAGAGGAGCCGGATGTGGAATCCTATTCCGTATCCATCAGCGGTTCCAGTGCGACCCTGACCGCAGATCTGATCAAGAAGAGAACCCTGACCACGGCACAGGTGGTGGATAAATGGAATGAGATCGCAGCCGGCATGACGGATATGGATGTTACGGTAGCATCTTCCGGCAGCAGTATGAGCTCCATGATGAGCACCAGCAGCTATGAGATCGACCTGCAGGGCAATGACAGGGCAGAACTGGCCCAGGCTGCAGAAGATCTGCAGGCAGAGATCGAAAAGATCGACGGTGTTGTAAAGACAGAGAGCTCTCTGGCAAATTCCACGACGCTGGCCAAGGTAGTGGTAGATCCGCTGAAAGCAATGCAGTACGGACTGACCCCCATTCAGGTCGGTATGACCATCCATAATGTATTAAGTGGTATGAATCCGTTAACCATCACCAATGATGGTTCGGAGTATGCGGTATGGCTGGAATATCCGGAAGGAAGCTATGATGATCTGACCCTTTTGATGGATCTGGGACTGGATACCTCCTTTGGAACAACCGTTCCGTTAAGAGATATTGCCGAGATCAATTATGCGGAAAGCCAGGAGACCATCATGAAGCAGGATGGCCTGTATCAGGTCAGCGTGACTTCCACCATGACCTCCGAGAAGATATTTGATGCCCAGAATGCCATCAACGATCTGGTAGACCACACGGTATTCCCGGATTCCGTAACCCCGGCAGACAGCATGATGACGGGAATGATGAACGATGAGTTCCAGGCGCTGCTGCAGGCGATTCTGGTAGCGGTATTTCTGGTATTCCTGGTAATGGCAATGCAGTTTGAATCCCCCAGATTCTCCTTTATGGTCATGATGTGTATTCCTTTTGCACTGATCGGATCTTTCCTGTTGCTGTTCATTACGAGAAGTACGATCAGCATGGTATCCCTGATGGGATTTCTGATGTTGGTGGGTATCGTGGTAAATAACGGTATTCTGTTTATAGATTCCGCCAATATGCTGCGTGAGGAGGGAATGTCCACAGAGGATGCGCTGGTGGCTTCCGGAAGTACCCGTCTGCGTCCCATTCTGATGACCACACTGACCACGATCCTGTCCATGATCCCCATGGGTCTGGGACTGGGAGATAACGGTGTCATGATGCAGGGAATGGCTTTGGTTATCATCGGTGGTCTGACGGCCTCCACGATCCTGACCCTGATCCTGATCCCCACCTTCTATCTGATCTTCGATAAGCGGAGCAGACAGGAGAGAAAAGCGGTGAAGAAGCTGGCAAAATCTGTAAAGACGGAGGATGCGGCAAAATGAGTAAAATAACCGGAAGGGAGGCACTAAACCAGGTGCCTCCCAAGGTGACCGCCATGTACCGGGCAGTCAGCGCACTTTTGCGGGAGGATAAGGACATCTCGGAAATGAGCGTGTCCATGATCACCGGACTGGCGGGCATCGGTAAGGGAACGGCTTATGAATATTTTGATTCCAAAGAAGAGATCATCGTCTGCGCCCTGCTGTACGAGATCCGGACGGTAACGGAACAGGCTTCCCGGCAGATTCAGACCTGTCCGGATCTGGAGACACAGATCCATAGAATGCTTTTGCTGGTGGAAGAACATTCCCAGTGTGTGGATGCCATCATGGCGTTCCTTCATCTGCTGACGGACCACTCCAAGGAGGGAAATCTTCTGCGGCAGCGGATAGAGGAACAGAAGGAAAACGGGCCGGTGGATCTGCTGGTCCGCCAGATCATAGACAGCGCACGGGAAAGAGGGCAGCTGCGGGAGGACCTTCCGCTGTCCTATATCACCAACGCCCTGTTAGCACGGATGATCTCCTATCTGATGTACCAGTGCCACCATATCGGCGACGATATGACCCCGGAAGAGATGCGCAGACTGGTCACCAAAAGCATAATGAATGAATTGTGCAAAAAAAATATATAATTTAAAATAATTCTATTGACAAAGTGAGATACCTTTGATAGAATGTAACACGGTGATTGCAATAGCAGTCACGTGATGCTGCTGTGGCTCAGTCGGTAGAGCGTCGCATTGGTAGTGCGGAGGTCACGGGTCCGATTCCCGTCAGCAGCTCTGAATGATAAGTGGAAACCTTGAAAATACAAGGTTTCCACTTTTTTGTTTGCCTGAAAGTTTGTAGACAGTTGTAGACAGCTTGAACCGGACAGGAAGTTCAGATATATTGCAGGAACGATAGAGGGAACGATGTATTAACATCCGAAATGAAAACAGACAGCCAGAGCGAAGACAGCTTTGTAAGGAATTTCCTGAAAACATATAAGGGGGACATGGAAACAAAAGAGGAACCGGTCCCAAACAGCACGGATATAAGAAATACCTGTATTTTAATAAACAGGGATGGTCTGGGAAAAAATGATGGAGGGGAATTGAATTTTACCGGAAAATTTCTCGCAGGAGATTTCGGGGATTACATTTGGATCGTAGATACCGGCGATATTCCGGGAAGAACTGACGGAATTAACGGATGCCGTGCTGTTGTGGCAACCATGATAGCTATGGAAACAGAAAAATTTATATGCTATACTAATCATCATCCTGACCACATCTTAACCAGGCTGGTCAGGATATGTCAGTTAACACAAAAGCGGACACAGACCAATCCGGCAGATAAGGAAACCTATGGGGGAATTGCACAGAGTATGTAAAAATTTCACACGTCATGACAAGAAGACCCGTACGATCCTGCTGTGCGAGATGCTGGAGTACACGAGTGTTTTCTTGGAGGCGGCGTTCCGGGCGGAGGGGTATTCCTTTGAGACTTTGAAGAATCCGGTGAAAGACCGGACACTGGCACTTCGGTATATCAGCAATGACTATTGCTATCCGACGGTGCTGATCATAGCACAGTTTCTGGAATATCTGAAAAGCGGGGAGCGGACTCCGGAGGAGATCGCCTTTATGGAACCGCAGGCGGGCGGCGCCTGTAGAGCCGGGAATATTTACAATCTGCTCCAGAGAGTACTGTACCGCATGGCGGAGCAGGGACGGGAGGAGTATGCACAGATCCCCGTGATCTCCCTAAATCTCATGGGAGAGGAAAAACATACCGGATTTCGCATCACTCCGTCGCTGTTGTCAGGCGGAATCGCCGCTGGGTGTTACGGGGATCTGCTCATGTGCCTGTATCAGCAGGTGAAGCCCTACGAACAGAACCCGGGAGAGACGGACCGTGTCCGCAGTCTGGTGGAAAAGAAACTGTGCGATAGCATGGAAAAGCACCAAAACGGCCGACATACCAGAGAACGGAATTACCGGTATGCCTGCGAAGAATTTTCGAAGATTCCGGTAAAATCCGGGAAGAAAAAGCGAGTCGGCATCACCGGTGAGATCTATATGAAATATTCCAAGCCTGGCAATGACGATATCGAAAGCTTCCTGCTTCGGCAGGGGAAGGAACCCTACAGCGGTGGTTTTGTCAACTACTGCCTGTATCTGGTGGACACGGAGCGGTATAAGGCGGAAAAGTATGAGCACAATCCCGTCCTGGCGAAAGCCTGTGCCTTTGTACTGCACAGACTGTGCGAGGCACAAAAGCATCTTCTTACGGTGATCGGGGAGACGGGGCGGTTTCGGA
>OIZA01000136.1_pt1 | contig 43806 bp, 42 predicted proteins | sample 1588381 | NCBI WGS metagenome assembly OIZA01 (sample SAMN03283277) | human gut metagenome | biome: human-associated habitat; material: feces | host: Homo sapiens | place: Peru | collected 2012 | reverse complement strand
TTATTAAAGTTGTTTGACTCTTTGCGTTGAGTTTTACTTTTTTGCTATAATAAACACAAAAAATACAAAGGAGGTTAGCAATGGAAACAAAAATGCTGTTTAACTATTTTTCTCGTGTATATGAATCACTTAAAATTTGGGCGCAAGTGTATGAAACAATAAATCCCATTAAAGATATTACACTAAAAATTGAACAAAAAATAGGCAAACTATATGGCTGGTTAGTGGCATTCAATATTTTTTTTAATGATAATGGCTTATAATATAATGAAAAAAACGAGTGAAGTTGGTATGTTTTTCACAATCTTGTTTTGTGTCGTTTTTTTCGGACTAATCTCTCAATTTTCACAATGGTTTTTGGGAGGACTTGGATTTGCTTTGCGTTGCTACACAATCACAGGCTATAAATCAATATGGCTTTTCATCATAGCCTTTTTTATACCACAAATTTATTGTGTGGTATGCTCTATAATCTACTTTTTTTCATAGGATTGCTGCAATGTTGTTGATTAGGGATTTCAAAGACTATGTTTGTGCCACAATTCTTACAAAAATAGAAAAAATTAAACAAATGAAAATAAACTGTGGAGAACAAATATGACAGTATTTGGATATTTGCTTTCGTTGATATTATTTGCATCTTTCTGCGGACTTCTTTGCAAATTTATGGAAAGATTTGAGTAAAACTACATAAGGCATAGCTAAAAGGCTATGCTTTGGGGCAAATTTTGCGTGCTTGCCGTGTAAGTGGCGAAATTTGCATTTTAAAATTTATCAAGTCCATTAACGGCTACAATAAAGCGTAAAATCAACGCTTTTTGAGACAAAGCACCTTAAATTTAAAAAAGCGCACTTAAATTTGCTTAAATTTAAGTGCGCTTGTGCTTTACTCTGCGGTTTTAAGGCGCATTTTTTCCTCGTGGTAAAGTCCTGTGCCAACGGGTATCATTCGCCCTAAAATGACATTTTCTTTCAAGTCCTCTAAATAGTCAAATTTGCCCGCTATGCTCGCTTCTGTAAGCACCTTTGTGGTTTCTTGGAAAGACGCTGATGAGATGACACTATCGCTGCCGATAGCCGCGCGCGTAACGCCTAGCAGCACGGGTTCGGCGATGGCTGGTTCGCCGCCAAGTACCATTACTCTTTCGTTTTCTTCTTTAAATTTGCGCCTTGATATGAAATCGCCGATGATGAATTTGGTGTTGCCACTATCGACAATCTTCACCTGCCTTAACATTTGTGAGATGATGACTTCTATGTGCTTGTCAGAAATCACAACGCCCTGCCCGCGATAAACTTGCTGAATTTCGCTGATGAGATAGTGATGAAGCGCCTTTTCGCCAAGAATTTTCAGCACATCGTGGCTTGAAATCACGCCGTCTGTGAGCTTTTCGCCCGCGTGGATAAACTCGCCATCACGCACTTGTATGTTGCGGCTTTTGCTGATGAGATACTCGACACTGCCGCCGTCCTCGCCCTCGATGACAATGCGTTCTTTGGAGTGCATAGACTTGTCAAAGCGCACTGTGCCGTCTATCTCGGCAATCACAGCTGCGTTTTTGGGCTTTCTTGCCTCAAAAAGCTCGCTAACCCTTGGCAAACCGCCCGTAATGTCCTTTGACTTGGTAACGGCTTTTGGAATTTTTGCTAAAATGTCCGCCTTTGCTACCTTGTCGCCGTCATTTACGCTGATGACGGTTTTGGGTTCAAGGGCGTAGCGAATGCTCTTGCCGCCTTTTACACTCAAAATCAAAGCTGGGCGCACGCCGCTTGGCAAATACTCGTTGATGACAAGCGAGCTTTTGCCTGTGGCTTCATCGATTTGCTCATCCGCGCTGTATCCTATCTCAATGTCCTCAAAGCTCACTACGCCTTCATTTTCGGCGATGATGGTGTTGTTGTAAGGGTCCCACTCAGCGATGATGGTTTTTTCTTTTTTCGGTGCGCTAGCGATGATAGTATCGGCACTTGCGATAGTCGCGCTATCGTCAAATTCTATGACGGACTCGCGTGGTATATAGTGGCGTTTTGCCTCTCTGTCGTTTTTGTCCGCCACGACAACGAAAAAGCCTTTTTCTTTGACGACATCGCCTTTTTTGACATTGCGAATTCTATCTAAGCCATCGCCTTTGAGTATGTAGAATTTAAGCGTTCCAGCCTCGCCTGCCTTGATATTTTGCACCACAGGGTCGCCGTCTTTTACCAAAATCTCGCTCGCGTAAGGTATGCGGTTTGGCACATTCCAGCCCTCTTTAATCACCTCAACCACGCTTTCATCTTGGACAACCTTTGCGCCGTTTTTGTAAGGCAGGTAAAATTTACCGCCTATGCTACCGCTAACGCCTGCTAGCTCGTTGGCTTTGGCTATGTCGTATTTGCGAAGTGTGAATTTCACTTCATCTTTGCCATTTTTTACCGACACGATGACATCTTCGTGTATGTTTTCTATGCTGATAGTGCCGTCAAATGGGGCTTTTATGCGTGGTTCAACAAGCAAAATGCCAGCGTTGCGGCGGTTTGCGACTATGTTTTTGCCACTTTTGTCGGTGTAGGTGTTGAGATTATAAAACCTTATAAAGCCCTCTTTTTGCGCAATGACTTGCCTATCTTGCAAATCCGTGCTTGCCGTGCCGCCGCTGTGGAAGGTTCTTAGTGTGAGCTGAGTGCCCGGCTCGCCGATACTTTGAGCGGAGATGATACCTACTGCCTCGCCCGGTTTTACAAGCTTGCCGTCCCCTAAATTCACGCCATAGCATTTGGCACAAATGCCTTTTTTTGCCTTGCAAGTAATGGGCGTGCGGATATTGACGCTTTTTATGTTGCTCTCGCTTAAAACTTTCACCTTGTCCTCGTCCATTAAAGTGCCTTCGGCAAAAAGCGTTTCGTTGGTGATAGGGTCTATGATGTCCTCAGCCAAAACCCTACCCAAAATGCGCTCTTCAAGGGCTTCGACAACTGCGCCATCAGCGGTAATCTCGTTGATTTCTACGCCCTCGTGAGTGCCACAATCAGCTATGGTGATTTTGACATTTTGCGCCACATCGATGAGCTTTCTTGTGAGATAGCCCGCATTTGCTGTTTTAAGCGCGGTATCAGCAAGTCCCTTTCTCGCTCCGTGCGTTGAGATGAAGTATTCAAGCACATTTAAGCCCTCACGGAAATTTGAAATAATGGGCGTTTCGATGATAGAACCATCAGGCTTTGCCATAAGCCCACGCATAGCGGCAAGCTGTGAAATTTGAGCCGCCGAGCCGCGCGCTCCGCTGTCTGCCATCATATAAATGCTGTTAAAGCCCTCTTTGTCCTTTTGCACTAAATTCATCATCTCTTTTGAAAGCACATTGTTGGTGCGTTTCCAAATGTCGATGATTTTGTTGTAGCGCTCAGAAGCTGTGATTAAGCCTTGATTGAACGAATTTTGTATGCTTTGCACTTGTTTTTTAGCTGCGGCGATTTCTTTTTCTTTTTCATTTGGCACGATGATATCGGCTATGGAGATAGAAATGCCCGCCTTTGTCGCATACTCAAAGCCTAAATTTTTAAGCTTATCCAAAAAGTCCGCCGTTATGCCAAGCCCGCCTTGTTTATGGACAAAATCCACAAGCGCGGCTATGTCTTTTTTCTTTAAAATTTTGTTCCACATATATTCTGGCACAAAATCAGGCAAGATAGACTTGATGATGAGCCTGCCTGCTGTTGTTTTAAGCTTTCTGCCATCGACGACGGTTTGAATGCTCGCGTGTATGTCAAGGCAACGCGCATTTAACGCCATCATCACCTCATCAATGCCCGTGCAAATTTTGTGCGAACCCGCAACGCCGCTTTTTTCAAGCGAAAGATAATAAATCCCCAAAACCATATCTTGGCTAGGCACGGCTACTGATTTACCGCTTGCTGGCAACAAGATATTCATCGATGAGAGCATTAAAATCTTGCACTCGGCAATGGCTTCTTGTGAGAGTGGCACATGCACAGCCATTTGGTCGCCGTCAAAGTCTGCATTAAAGGCGGCACACACAAGCGGGTGTAGCTGTATCGCCTTGCCCTCCACTAAAATAGGGTGAAAGGCTTGGATAGAAAGTTTATGCAAGGTTGGGGCGCGGTTTAAAAGCACAGGGTGTCCCTTAACGACTTCTTCAAGGCACTCCCAAACTTCGTTTGTGCGGCTTTCTATCATCTTTTTAGCTTGTTTAACCGTTGTAGCGTAGCCTTTTTCTTCAAGTTTAGCAAGCAAATGTGGCTTAAATAGCTCTAATGCCATTTTTTTAGGCAAGCCACACTCGTCCATTTTGAGCTTTGGTCCTACTACGATGACAGAACGCCCCGAAAAATCCACCCGTTTGCCGAGCAAATTTTGACGGAAACGCCCTTGCTTGCCCTTGATAATCTCACTTAAAGATTTAAGTGGGCGCTTGTTTGCGCCTTTTACAGCATTTGCACGGCGTCCGTTATCAAAGAGTGCATCGACAGCTTCTTGGAGCATTCTTTTTTCGTTGCGTATGATAATCTCAGGCGCATCAAGCTCCATAAGCCTTTTTAAGCGCGTGTTGCGGTTAATCACACGGCGGTATAAGTCATTGACATCGCTAACGGCGAATTTACCTCCATCAAGCGCAACCAAAGGGCGCAAATCAGGCGGCAAAACGGGTAAATTCGTAATCATCATCCACTCAGGGCGGTTTGGCACGCTGTCATCTGAGTTGGCTGAGTTTGAATTTAAGAAATTCTCCACTACTTTCAAACGCTTGACTATGCTTTTTTTCTTGGCTTCGCTGTTGGTTGAATTCATCTCTTCTTTGAGTTGGTTTAAAAGCTCCACTAAATCTAAATTTTTAAGCAAATCATAAACAGCCTCGCCGCCCATTCTTGCCTTAAAGCCGTCATACCTTTGCGAAAGGCTTTGAAACTGCTCTTCGTTTAAGACATCGCACGCTTCGACTTTTTTTGAATTTTCGTTGTCATAGTAAGCATCGCCAGCCTCTTCGACAATGTAGGCTTCATAGTAAAGCACGCGTTCTAAATCTTTCATCTTTATGCCAAGCAAAGTGCCTATGCGTGATGGCAAGGAATTCACATACCAAATGTGAGCCACAGGCGTAACAAGCTCGATATGTCCCATTCGGCTGCGGCGCACTTTGGAGCTAGCCACTTCAACGCCGCATTTTTCGCATTTTACGCCCTTAAAGCGCATTTTTTTGTATTTGCCACAAAGACACTCATAATCCCTTATAGGACCAAAAATTTTAGCACAAAAAAGCCCATCCCTTTCAGGCTTTAAGGTGCGGTAGTTTATGGTTTCTGGCTTTTTTACCTCGCCATAGCTCCACGATTTTATCCTTTCAGGGCTTGCAAGCCTTAACTGAAAGGCTTCAAAATCGCGCGGGCGGTTTTCTTCTTTGATTTCGATGACTTTAAATTTACTCATTGTTTTTTTCCTCGTTAAAAATCTCAACATCAAGTGCGAGTGATTTTAGCTCGTTTGTAAGCACAAAAAAGGTTTCGGGTATGCCCGTGCTTGGCACATTTTCGCCCTTTGTCAAGGCTTTGTATGCGCTAAAACGCCCCTCCACATCGTCTGATTTGATAGTCAGCATTTCGCGCAAAGTATGCGCCGCACCGTAAGCTTCTAGCGCCCAAACTTCCATTTCTCCAAAGCGTTGTCCGCCAAAAAGAGCCTTGCCGCCCACAGGTTGCTGTGTAACTAAGCTATAAGGTCCCGTGCTTCTTGCGTGCACCTTTTCATCGACAAGGTGGTGGAGTTTAAGCATATACATACACCCAACATGCACGCGCTCTGCCATTTTCTCGCCTGTTTGTCCATCATATAGCTCGGTTTTGCCGTCCATTGAAAGCTTTGCCATTTCAAAAAGCTTGCTAAATTCATCAATGCTCGTTCCCTCAAAAACGGGCGTGGCGAATTTTATGCCCCTTGACCAGTCCCTAGCATACTCAACAAGAATTTTGTCATCAAGGCTTTCTAAAAATTCCTTTTCTTTGGCAAGGCGTGGCAAGGCGCAGCAGATTTCTATCATCTTTTCGCGCAGTTCTTTGATGAAAAATTTACGCTTGGCTTCAAAAATCTCTTGGATTTGCTCGCCTAAACGAAGTCCTACCACACCTAAATGGCTTTCTAAAATTTGCCCTATATTCATACGAGACGGCACGCCTAAGGGGTTTAGCACTATGTCGATAGTGCGCCCATCGGGAAGATAAGGCATATCCATTTCAGGCACTATGTTTGACACTATGCCCTTGTTGCCGTGTCTGCCCGCCATTTTGTCGCCGACTTTGAGCTTTCTTTTAGCGGCTATGTAAATTTTCACAAGTTTTACAACCCCACTTGGCAAAATGTCATCTTTTTCCAAAATGTCAAGCTTTTCATCGTGTTCGGCTTTGAGCTTTTTCTTTTCGTTTTGAAAATGGTTTTTAAGCTCTTCATACTGCTTTTGCACGCCTCTTGAATACGCCTTGACAACTGAATTGAGCGCAAAGCGATTTACCTTTTGTAACTCTCTTAAATCAGCCTTGTCGCCTTTTTTGTAGCGGCGGTTGCCAATTTTGCAGTCTGTGGAAAGGGCTGATTTTGCTAAAAGTGCGTGCACTCTTAAAATCTCTTCTTTGTCCATCATCACAAGTCTGTCGTGGTGTTCTTTTTCTAAATTCAGCTTTTCTTCGTTGTAAGCCTTTATCGTCCTAGCGTCCTTTTCATAGCCTTTTTTGGTGAAAATTTTTACATCAACGACAACGCCTTCTAAACTTGCAGTAGCGTAAAGGGATTTATTGACGACATGTCCAGCCTTTTCGCCAAAAATCGCCCGCAAAAGCCGCTCTTCTGGCGTTGGTTTCACTTCGCCCTTTGGCGAAACCTTACCCACAAGTATCATACCCGGCTTTATGTGCGTGCCGATACGCGCGATACCGCTTTCATCAAGGTGCATTATGTCCTCTTCTTTGACATTTGGAATGTCCCTTGTGATTTCTTCTATGCCGTCTTTTAGCTCGCGTGCTTCGATTTCTTTTTCGTAAATATGCACGCTCGTAAAGGTGTCATCGCGTATCATCTTTTCGCTTACGACTATGGCGTCTTCGTAGTTGTAGCCATTCCACGGCATAAAGGCGATGAGCGCGTTTTTGCCTATGGCTAGCTCGCCCTTGTCCATACTCGCCCCGTCAGCTATGATTTGCCCAGCTTCGATTTTGTCGCCTTTTTTGACGATAGGGTGTTGGTTGTAAGCGGTGTTTTGGTTTGTCCTTAAATTTTTCTCCATTGAGTAATAATCAATAAAAGGTCCCGTCTTGTCCTCGCATAAGATAAATATGCTTTTGTTATCCACTTTTTCGACTATGCCAGCGTTTTTTGCCTTTACCGCCATCCACGCATCGCGGGCTATCACTCTTTCCATACCTGTGCCGACAATAGGCGCTTCGCTTGTTAAAAGCGGCACGGCTTGGCGCTGCATATTTGAGCCCATAAGCGCGCGGTTAGCATCATCGTGCTCTAAAAAGGGGATTAAAGACGCCGTTACGCCCACTATCATACCCGAGCATAAATCTATCAAATTTATCTCATCTCTTTTAGCAAGTATGGTTTCGCCATCTTGCCTAGCCTCGATGAATTCATCGCTTATCATACCCTTGCTATCTACTTTTGTTGAAGCAGGGGCGATTAAAAGCCCTTCTTCTTGCGTGGCGGTAAGATAAACAATGTCGTTCATCACCTTGCCGTTTTCGACTTTTTTGTAAGGTGCTTCGACAAAGCCCAAATCATTGACTTTTGCGTAGGTTGCAAGCGTGTTGATAAGCCCTATGTTTTGTCCTTCTGGCGTTTCCACAGGACAAATTCGCCCATAGTGCGTTGTATGCACATCGCGCACCTCAAAGCCCGCTCTTTCCTTTACTATACCGCCCTCGCCAAGTGCTGAAAGCCGTCTTTTGTGTGTAACTTCGCTCAAAGGATTTGTTTGGTCCATAAATTGAGAAAGTTGCCCGCCCGTAAAGAATTCAAGTATGGTTGTGGTTATGGTTTTGGGGTTGATTAAATCATAAGGCATTACCTTGTCTAAATCAGTATTTAAAGCCGTAAATTTATCACGGATTGCCTTTTGCATTTTTGCTAAGCCCAAATGCAACTCATTTGCCAAAAGCTCGCCGATAGAACGAATGCGGCGGTTGCCTAAATGGTCTCTATCGTCAATGCGCCCCTTGCCGTTTTTTACCTTGATGAGATATTTTGTGCTTTTGATGATATCTTCATTTGTAAGCACGGTGATATACTCAGGCACGCTTAAACCGAGCTTGTGGTTCATTTTCATTCGCCCTACTTTGGTTAAATCATACCTTTCAGGGTTGAAAAACAAATCATTCACATAAGCCTTTGCAGCGTCCTTTACCACAGGCTCACCAGGGCGCATTACCTTGTAAATTCTAATCGCCGCTAAGTCATTTTCATCTTCTAAATTCTCACTTTGACGCAAAGCACGCAAGGTTTCGTTGTCTTGCAAAAAAGAATTTATAATCGCCGCATCAACCTCAGAAGCTAAATCGTTGGCGATTTCAAAACTTGTGAAATTGTCTTTGATTTTAGCCAGCTTGTTTTCTTCAAGCAAGGTGAGTGAGTCAAACAGCACTTCGCCCTTTTTGCCTAAAATCGGCTTTGCTAAATAGCGATTTGTGAGAATTTCAAGCGGATACTCTACCCATTTTAGCCCGCTTGCCACAAGCTGCTCGGCTTTTTTCTTAGAAAGCCTTTTGCCAGCTTGCAAGACAATCTCGCCCTTTTCGTCCTTAACATCGTATTCGATTCTGTCCATAAAATCATCGGGGTTAAATTCGATAAAAAATTTATCCTTTTTTATGTGTATGGTTTGGATAGGATAAAAAAGCTTGATAATGTCTTGCTTTTTGTAGCCAAGAGCGCGGAAAAGCATAGTAATAGGCACTTTGCGGCGTTTGTTGATACGCACATAAAGCACATCTTTGGTATCATACTCAAAATAAAGCCACGAGCCTCTATCAGGGATAATCTGCGCTGTATAAACAAGCTTGTTCGCCGAAGTGGTGCTTTCTTCTTCTTTGAAAATCACCCCAGGGCTTCTGTGGAGTTGATTTACCACAACGCGCTCAACGCCGTTGATGATGAAAGAAATTCTATCCGTCATTAAAGGAATTTCGCGTATAAAAATTTCTTGTTCTTTTATGTCTTTAATGCCTATTTTCTCGCCACTTTTGTCGTCCTTTTCGTGCAAGGTAAGGCGAATTTTCATCTTTAAATTTACCGCATAAGTAAGCCCGCGCTCCATACACTCACGCACGGTGTATCGTGGCTTGCCTATTTGGCTGCTTACATACTCTAAACTCAAACGATTTTGCGGGTCGTGGATAGGAAAAATGCTTTTAAAAACCTTTTCTATGCCACTTTCGCTGTTGCTATCAGGGTTTAAAAAATGGTCAAAACTCTTTTTTTGCAGTTGCAAGAGATTTGGAATTTCGATTTGATTTGATAGATTTGAAAAATCAACCCGAAGTCGATTTTTAGAAAGTTGCGTTTTTTGCATTGTTTTACCTCTTATATCTACAAGAAAAGCCCCGAAAGGGGCTTAAATTCAGCCCTTTTTCAAGGGCTTGACAAAAGCCTTTATCGCTTAAAGGCTTATTTTAACTCGCATTTAGCTCCTGCTTCTTCGAGTTGTTTTTTGGCTGCTTCTGCATCAGCCTTGTTTGCGCCCTCTTTAAGCACAGACGGAGTTTGCTCAACAGCGTCTTTTGCCTCTTTAAGCCCAAGTCCTGTGATGGCACGGACAACCTTAATGACTTCGATTTTCTTTGCCCCGCTTTCAACAAGCACGACATTAAATTCAGTCTTTTCCTCAGCCGCAGCCGCGCCACCGCCCGCTGCACCGCCACCAGCACCAGCTACTACCACAGGCGCAGCTGATACGCCAAATTTTTCTTCAAATTCTTTTACGAGCTCTGAAAGTTCAAGCACGCTTAAATTTGAAATGTATTCAAGCACATCTTGTTTTGATACTGCCATTTTTTATCCTTCTGATTCTTTTTTTGCTTTTAAAGCATTGAGTCCGATAACAAAATTTTGTATCGGCGCGTTCCAAACTTGCAACAACATTGCAAGCAACTCATTGCGAGATGGCATTTTCGCTAGGGCTTTTACCTTCGCTACTTCGCTCACTTCACCATCGATAAAGGCGAGCTTAATGTTAAAAAGCTCGTTCGCGTCTTCAAATTTAGACGCAACCTTGCAAACATTAAGCTGGTCAGCCCCCCAAAGATAAATGTTTGTCTCTTTGAGTTCAAGCCCGTCTTTACCAGCGTTTTTAAGGGCAATCGCCGCAAGCGTGTTTTTCACGATTTGCACTTTAACTTCGCTTTGCCTTGCGTTTTCCCTAAGCTCTTCGAGCTTTTTGGTGCTTAGCCCTTTATAGTTGCAAACCACTATGGCTTCACTTTCTTTAAAGCCAGCTTCAAGCGTGCTGATGATTTGCGTCTTTTCGCTTCTAGTCATACTTCTCCTTTCCGACTAGCGATTTCAAGCGGAGCGGCTAAATTCGGCTGAATTTAGACGATTAAGCTTGCGCCTCACGCTATCTCTAATCTAAAATAAAAGCGAAAAAACCGAAATTTGCTCGCTTTTATTTTAAAATTTAAGCGTTTTTAAAATCCTGCCAAATTCCGCTGAATTTTTTAAATTTTTGCGAAATTTAGCAGGCAAAATTTACTTCATATCCAAAAGCTCTTGGGTTTCAAGGCTTATGGACGGACTCATCGTCAAAGAAAGCGCGGCATTTTTTATGTAGCGTCCCTTAGATGATGCGGGTTTGTGCTTGTTTATGGCTTTGATAAAGGTGCTTATGTTTTCGCCTAATTGCTCCTTTGAAAAGCTCGCCTTGCCAAGCCCTGCGTGTATGTTGCCCTGCTTATCCACGCGGAAATTTACCTGTCCGCTTTTAGCGTTATTTACAGCTTGAGCTACATCCATAGTAACTGTGCCTGTTTTTGGGTTTGGCATAAGTCCTTTGGGTCCTAAAATCCGCCCTACTTTACCCACAAGCCCCATTAAATTTGGCGTAGCGATTAAGACATCAAAGTTCATATTGCCCTTTTGAATTTCTTCAACCAAATCATCACTGCCTACTATGTCCGCTCCTGCGCTTTTTGCCGCATCAGCTTGGGCATCTTTGGCGATGACAGCCACGCGCACCTTTTTGCCTGTGCCAGCGGGCAACACCACAGAACCACGCACCATTTGGTCGGCGTGGCGTGGGTCGACATTGAGTTTTAAGGCGATTTCAACGGTTTCATCAAATTTAGCCGATGCTAAATTTTTCACCGCCTCAATGCCTTCAAGCAAGGCATAATCCTTGCTCGTGTCGATTTTTTGTGTGAGTTCTTTAAATCTTTTTGTTAATTTTGACATTGAATTTCCTTTAATCCACGACTTCAACGCCCATAGAACGAGCCGAACCAGCGATAATTTTCGCCGCTTGTTCTTTGTCTTTGGTGTTTAAATCAGCGATTTTTTTCTCCACGATTTCCAAAACCTGCTTTTTGGTGAGCTTGCCAACCTTGTTTTTGAGTGGATTGTCCGTGCCTTTTTGTATGCCTGCGGCTTTTTTGATTAAATCCGTTGCGGGCGGCTGCTTTGTGATGAAAGTAAAGCTCTTGTCCGCATAAACGGTAATCACCACAGGTATGTTAAAGCCTGCCATATCTTTGGTGCGCTCGTTAAAAGCCTTGCAAAACTCCATTATATTGACGCCTTGCTGTCCCAAAGCTGGTCCCACAGGCGGGCTTGGGTTAGCCTTTGCCGCTGCTATGTGTAGTTTTATCTCTCCAACAACTTTTTTCGCCATTGTTTTTTCCTTTTAAAGTATCTTTTCTACCTTGGAGCATTCGACATCAACGGGGGTTGAACGCCCAAAGATTGAGACATTGAGTTTCAACTTACCACTTGCTGCATCATACTCTTCAACCATACCCGTGAAATTCGCAAACGAACCTTCGCGGATACGCACGCTTTCGCCCTTTTCAAAGTCGATTTTAAGGCGTGGGGCGGCTCTGTTTTGTGCCTTTTCTAAAATCAAAGTGATATCCTGCTCGCTCAAAGGCGTAGGCTTTTTGCTCTCGCCGATAAAGCGCCCTACTCGGGGCAAGGATTGAATTTTATGCCAAAGCTCGGTGTTTAAATCAAGGTTTGCAAAAACATAGCCTGAGTAAAGGCAGCGTTGGCTGATTTTCTCTTTGCCGTTTTTATACTCTACCACATCCTCAGTCGGCACGATGACTTCTTTAAGCTGCTCGCCGATACTGCTGTCTTTGACTAAATTTTCTACCGCTCTTTTGACTGCCATTTCGCTACCCACATAGGTTTGTATGGCATACCACTTGAATTTATCCATTTTTATCTCACAATCAACGATATACTCGAACCCATAATCCAGTCAATCAAAGCCAAAAACAAAGTTATCACACTCACCACGATAAACACCGTGATATAAGCGTTACGCACTTGCTCTTTCATCGGAAAGATGACCTTGCCAAGCTCTGCCTTTGACATTCTGATATATGCGATTAAATTTTTCATTCTCACACCTTACAAATTTGGCAGGGCAAGAGGGACTCGAACCCCCAACCATCGGATTTGGAATCCGGCGCTCTACCATTGGAGCTATTGCCCTACTTTGCCCTTATGCCTTTGCTCTTAACTCTTTAACTTCACTTCTTTGTGGAGTGTGTGTTTTTTGAGCCTTGGGCAATACTTTTTTAACTCTAATTTCTCAGCTGTGTTTTTGCTGTTTTTGTAAGTGCTGTAATTTATATCGCCACTTTCTTCGCATTTTAAACCGACTTTTATTCTCATCTTAAATCCTTAAAAAAGGTGCGCCAAGCTAGGCTCAGCGCACAAATTTTACTTAATGATTTTAGAAACCACGCCAGAACCAACGGTGTGTCCGCCCTCTCTTATCGCAAAGCGAGTGCCATCTTCAAGTGCCACAGGCGCGATGAGTGAAACGGTGATACGCACATTTTCGCCCGGCATAACCATCTCAGTGCCCTCAGCAAGCTTAATCGAGCCTGTTACATCGGTAGTTCGCACATAAAATTGTGGGCGATAGTTGTTGAAAAATGGAGTGTGTCGTCCGCCTTCGTCTTTGTTAAGGATATACACCTCAGCCTCAAAGTCAGTGTGCGGGGTGATTGATTTTGGTTTTGCTAAAACCATACCGCGCATAACTTCTTCTTTTTTAGTGCCGCGCAAAAGCACGCCGACATTATCGCCTGCCTCGCCTTCGTCCATTTCTTTGCGGAACATTTCAACGCCTGTAACTGTGGTAGTTTGAGTTGGCTTTAAGCCCACGATTTCGATAGTATCGCCGACTTTTACCTTACCCTTTTCGATACGCCCTGTTACAACCGTGCCACGCCCTGAGATAGAAAAGACATCTTCAATAGGCATCAAAAAGTCCTTGTCTGTGTCGCGCTTTGGTGTAGGGATATAATCATCAACCGCTGCCATAAGGTCCATAATCTTCGCAGACCAATCGCCATCTTGTCCAGCCTTTGCTTCTTCAAGTGCTTTTAGCGCTGAACCCTTGATGATAGGTGTATCATCGCCGGGAAATTCATAGCTGCTTAAAAGCTCTCTTATCTCCATCTCAACCAAATCAAGCAATTCTTGGTCATCTACCATATCAGCCTTGTTCATAAACACGACTATATAAGGCACGCCTACTTGACGAGAGAGCAAGATATGCTCGCGTGTTTGTGGCATAGGACCATCAGCAGCACTCACAACGAGTATCGCTCCGTCCATTTGCGCAGCACCTGTAATCATATTTTTGACATAGTCTGCGTGTCCGGGGCAATCCACATGCGCGTAGTGCCTTTTGTCTGTCTCATACTCAATATGAGAAGTCGCGATGGTGATACCGCGCTCTTTTTCCTCAGGAGCGTTGTCTATGTTGTCATAGTCTTTAAGCTCCGCCAAGCCTTTTCTTGAAAGCACAGCTGAAATAGCCGCTGTCAAGGTTGTTTTACCGTGGTCGACATGACCGATGGTTCCGATATTCACGTGTGGTTTGTTGCGTGAAAACTTTTCTTTCGCCATTTTACATTCCTCCATATAAAATTTACTGACAAAAAACAAATCTAAAATTCTACAATTTTTACAAAAAAATGGAGCTCATAGCGGGACTTGAACCCGCGACCTCTCCCTTACCAAGGGAGTGCTCTACCTCTGAGCCATACGAGCGCTCAGAAAAATCATAGATTTAGACACCAAAAAACGACCGAATTCAAGGATAAACTGCACGAGAAAAACAGCTCCCAGTTTATCCTTCAAATTCTCAAATGGAGCGGGAAACGGGGCTCGAACCCGCGACCCTCAGCTTGGAAGGCTGATGCTCTAGCCAACTGAGCTACTCCCGCAATGGTGGTGAGTCGTGGATTCGAACCACGGAAGGCGAAAGCCAGCAGATTTACAGTCTGCCCTCGTTGGCCACTTGAGTAACTCACCCAGCACCATATATCTCTGGTCAAACACTGATTGAAAACAATGGAGCTGGTTAAGAGACTTGAACTCCCGACCCTCTGCTTACAAGGCAGATGCTCTACCAACTGAGCTAAACCAGCACTTACAAAACAAAAACAATGATTATAACTAAAAAGAGTTATCTTGTCAAGGAAATTTTTTAAATTTTTACAAATTTTTTGTCCGCCCTTGCTAAAAACTTTTTTCAAGGGCTTTTTGTTTGTATCAAAAAAATTTCAAAGGCTTTTTTTTTGCAAAAAATTTACAAAAAAACAAGGGCGTAAATTCAACGCTTTTTTTAAACAAAAGCGATTAAATTTACGCTCAACTTGTGCTTGCTCAATTTAGCCTAAATTTGCTCAAAACAAGGCTCAACTATACACCAAAGCAGGATTTGGATACACCTTTTCTTTGGCGACAACGCCGTTTTTGTAGATGATTTCTTTAACCAACCTGCCTCTGTGGTCGAATTTTTGGCATAGTCCGTTAAGCGTGCCGTTTTGAAAAACGGCTTTAACCTCCAAATAGCCATTGTTGTGCCAGTAGCGATAAATGCCGTGTATCTTGCCTTTGGCGTTGTAAGGAATTTCTTCTTTTATCATATCGTTTTTATGGTAACGCTTTTTGATGCGCACCACGCCCATAGGCTGTGTATCCTGCGATGAGAGTATGTAAAACATTACAAGCATCGTTATAGTCAGTAATATATAGTGCATATCCTACGCTCCACCTTGAATTTTCGCTGTTGATTTCATTTTGAACTCTCTTCTATGCTGAAAATAGGCAAACTCCACTCATAATGAATGGCTAAAAGCCTCATTCCCACGCCAAGTGTCAAAGTGATAAGCGTGCTTAAAAGCTCGCCAAAGCCCAAAAATTCAATCAAAACATAATACAAAGCCCCAGCGATGATGGACACGCCAGCATAAATTTCTTTTTGAAAGACAAGCGGAATGCGAGCGCACAAAATATCGCGCAAAATTCCACCAAACACGCCCGTAATCACAGCCGCACTCACAGCGATGACAAAGCCTAGCTCTTTTTCGATGGCGATTATAGCGCCTAAAATGCTAAACACCACCAAGCCTATCGCATCAAGCGTTAAAAAGAGGCTTTCGTGTTTTAAAACTACGGCAGGGATTTTTGTAGTAAGCAGGGCGCAAACACAAATCAGCACGACATACTCAGGGTGTGCTACCCAAGTCAAAGGATGATGTTCAAGTAAGATATCTCGTATCGACCCACCGCCGATGGCTGTTACCAAAGCGATGAAAATCACGCCAAATAAATCCATTTTATGCCTTCCTGCTGCAATCGCCCCCGTCATACCTTCTGAGGAAATTCCTACGATATAAAGTATGGTTAAGAGCATAGACTTTCCTTGTAATAAATGGTGCCCAAGGTCGGAATCGAACCGACACAAGGTTGCCCTTACTAGATTTTGAGTCTAGCGCGTCTACCAGTTCCACCACTTGGGCTTTGCTCTTTCAAAACCCATTTTTAAGTGGGTAATGTGTATCAAGCAAAAAGTGTTCCAAATTTTCTTTGGCGAATTTTGAACTCACAATTATAGCTAAATTTTTTCAAATTTTGCCCTAAATTTAAAATAAATTTAAATTTTCAGCGTTTTGTTGTGTTTTAAACTTAAATTTTTAAGTGCTTTTTGAAAAAACGCATAAATTTCGCGTGAATTTTAAGCAAAATTTACCGCAAACCCTTATCCGCCCGTTTGGTAAAAGGCTCTTGCAGAAATGTCATCTTTTTGCATCGCCTCGCTCCATTTGTTTTTTTCGGGCTTGTTTTGAAGCACCTTTTTTAGCACCTTTAAAGCGCCCTTTATGTCGCCATTTCGCACGGCTTTTTGAACGCTTAAAGCCTCATCATAGTAAAGGCAAGGTATCAGCAAGCCCTCAGCACTGAGCCTTATGCGGTTGCAGCTTTGGCAAAACTCACTGCTGTGCGGGTCGATAATCCCAAAAAAATACCCGTCATCAAGGCGGTAAAGTTTGCTTGGCGAGTGCGGGCTTTTAGTGGCGTCTAAAAAGCTAAATTTTTGGCTTAAAATTTGCAAAATTTCACTGCGGTTTAGCCCTTTAAGCTGTCCGTAAGCGTGGTGATTTTCCATAAATTCTATAAAGCGGATTTGGATATTTTTGCTTTTTGCAAATTCAAGCAAATCGCACAACTTATCATCATTTAAGCCCTTTAAAGCCACGCAATTAAGCTTAATCTTTAAGCCGCATTTCATCGCCTCATCAATGCCCGCAAGCACTTCGTTTAGCACTTCTTTTTGGGCGATTTTTTTAGCTTTTTGCGGATTTAGCGTGTCAAGGGAAATGTTTATGCGGCAAAGTCCAGCGTTTTTGAGCTTTTGGGCTAAATTTTTTAGCAAAAAGCCGTTTGTGGTAAGGGCTAAATCAATATGCGGCGCATAATCTTTTATCATTTTGATGAACTCGCTTAAATTCTCACGCAGTAGCGGTTCGCCGCCTGTTAGGCGGATTTTTTTCACGCCCTCATCAATGGCAAGTTTGACAAACAAAAAAAGCTCATCAAAGCTCAGCAACTTCTCATCTGGGGCGTAGTCAAAAGGCACTTTTGGCATACAATATAAACAGCGAAAATTGCACCTTTGAGTAAGCGAAATTCGCAAGTAGTCAATAACCCGTCCGTAGCTATCTTGCAGCATTTACAAAAGCTCTTTCATTTTAAGTGTAAATTCGACATTGCCCGTTGAAATGCGTAAATCTTTGGCGATTTGCTCGACACTTTTTCCTTGATGAAAAAGCTCGGTGATTTTTTGCTCATCGTTCGTAAAATCAGGGCTTAGCTTGCTCATATTTTGCGCCTTTTGTTCTAAATTTGACAAGCGATTTTCCTGCTCGTTTTGAAAACTCTCAATGACATTTTCAAAGCCTTGCAAGCTCTTTAAAATCGGCATTATTTTGAGATTGATTTCTCTATCAAGCGAAAATTTTATCTCATCTTTTAACTCATTTATGTTAAATTCAGCTTGCTCTGGCTTTTGGCTTAACTCTTTGCGCAAATAGTGCAAGTCCTTGTTAAGCTCCTCCACAGCGCGTTCGAGCTTGTGAATTTTAGCCGCATTTTCTTTGTCTTTGATGAAAAAATACGCTATGGTTGCGACAAGCAAAATAAAGGTGCAAATCGCGTAAAGTAGTTCCTCACTCATTGTTTTTTCCTTTCAAAATGTTTTGCCTTTGAATCTCAACCACAAAGGCGTCAAAGGCGGTTTTGTCGTCTTTTTTTATCCGCTCTATCATCGCTTCGTTTCGATTTAATGCCTTGAAAAAAAAGCGCATTGTTTGATGATGAAGCTCGACTCTACCATAATATAAAGCCTCATTTTCTAAAACATTTTCGCTAAATTTAATGCCCTCAAAGCCCACGCCACAAAGCACGCTTTCATTTTGTAGCACAAGGGCTGAATTTTTGTGCGAAATTTTATCATCAAGGCGGGCTAAATCCTCTTTTATACTCAAAAGCATTTGATACAAAAGCGCCTCGCCCTCGCTGAAATCAACCTTTGTCGCAAGTTTTTTAAAACGCGCCAAAAGGGCATTTTGCACACTTTGATTAAAGTCATTTAAAAAACTCGCATTTTCGCCCTCACAAAGCTCAAATTCAATCTTTAACGCTGTGTCAAAAAATTTCATCGCCCCACCCAAAAATCAAGCAAGATAAAAATAAAAAAAACAATGCTTAAATACCCGTTTAAAGTAAAAAACGCCTTGTCGATTTTAGCAAAATTGCCCCGCACGATTTTATGCTCAAAAAACAAAATCACCCCGCTTATCAAAATGCCCGCATAAGCGATAAAACCAAGCTTTGCCACACTTGCAAAAAGCAGCCAAAACACCACAGCCAAGCAGTGAAAAAGCGCTGAAATAAAAAAAGTCGCGTTTTTGCCAAATTTCGCAGGGATTGAGTGCAGCCCAGCCTTTTTGTCATACTCCATATCCTGCAAGGCATAAAGCAAATCAAAACCAGCCGTCCAAAACATAACGCCAAGACACAAAATAACGCTATAAATGTGAATTTCATCTAAAATCAGCACACTCGCAGCAATGGGCGCAAGCCCCAAGCAAAAGCCAAGCACAAGGTGAGCTAGGGCTGAAAAACGCTTAAAAGCTGAATAAAAAGCCAGCACAAACAGCACGAAAAAGCTGAGTTTAAAGGCAAGAGCGTTGATAAAATAACAAACAGCCACGAAAATAAGGGCATTTACAATGATAAAACCAAACACAAAGCCGCGTCCTATGCGCCCACTGATATTTGGACGGCTCGCACAACGCGGATTATCTTTGTCTATGTCCTCGTCCATTAAGCGATTTACCGCCATAGCGAAATTTCTCGCACTCACAGCAGCGATAATGCCTAAAATAACAGCCTTTGCAAAGGTAGGTGTGCCGTCAAAGCCTATATCATCGGCGACTTTATAGCCCACAAGCATAGAGCTAAACAAAAAAGGCAGGGCAAAAACCGAGTGTTTAAAGACGATTAAGTCCAAAATGTCCTTAAATTTAGCGATTAGGGCGTTCATTTTTACCTTTGTGCGTAAATTTTTGCTATGATTTTACTCAAATTTTATGAATTTAAGGAAAGTTTTGCAAAATGTTTTTTGAATTTGCGCTGATTGGCACAACGGCAAGCGGCAAAAGTGAGCTAGCAAATGCCCTTGCTAGCGAGTTTGAAGCTATTATTTTAAGCCTTGATAGCCTGTGCGTGTATAAAGAGATAAACATAGCCTCAGCAAAGCCCGATAAAACAGCACTTGAAAGAGTGGAGCATTTTGGCGTAAATTTATTAAGCGTGGCGGACAAATTTAATGTCGCGCTTTTTTTTGATGAATATAAAAGGGCGAAAAAACGGGCTTTTGAGCTTGATAAAGCCCTTATCATCGTGGGCGGAACGAGCTTTTATTTAAGAGCGTTGATGAGTGGGCTAAGTCAAAATGTGCCTGAAAGCACCACGCCTTTGAGTAATGATGCCATTTTTGCGCTGATGAGTGAGCTTGACAAAAACGCTAAAATCGCACCAAATGACACTTACCGCTTGCGAAAATGGCTTGGCATTTACGAAAACACAGGGCAAATTCCAAGTGAGTTTCAAAAAAATTCCTTGCAAAAGCCTTTAATCAAAGAACTTGAAATTTTTGAACTTGTCGTGGATAAAGAAAATTTAAGGCAAAAAGTGGAATTTCGCACGCAAAATATGCTTAAAATGGGGCTTGTCGATGAAGCGCGTGCCTTGTTTGCTAAATTTGATGAGAGCTTAAAGCCCTTAAATTCCATAGGTTTAAAAGAGTGCAAGGACTTTTTAGCTGGTAAAATCACTCACTCCGAGCTTGCCACGCTCATCAACACGCACACTATGCAGCTTGCCAAACGCCAACGCACTTTTAATAAAAAATTCAAAAGAGTGCAAATTTGTGGCGATGAAGCCTTGCAAAGCCTAAAAACAAGGCTTTCAAAGTAAAATGCTTAAAAGCAAAAAGCGCATTTTGCTAAAAAATTCAAAGGGCTAAAATTATATATTTTAACTTGAAGTTACTTGCTTGCGTGAGGCTGAGTGGAAATTATAAAATTTAAATTTATGGCTTAAATTTTGTTTTATTTAAGCCAAATTTAAAAGAATTTATGTCAAAATTCGCTCATTAAATTCCACAAGAAAGCAAGATGATGAATCCTTTCAAACTCAAAGAAAACGGCACTTGCGTGCGCACGGAGCTGGTAGCTGGGCTTACGACTTTTTTAACGATGATTTACATTATCCCCGTAAATGCGAGCATTATGAGTAATGCAGGTATGCCATTTGACGCTCTCATCGTAGCCACAGCACTCATCACGATGATAACAACCGCATTTAACGCCTTTTACGCGAATACACCTGTGGCTATGAGCGTAGGAATGGGACTTAACGCCTACTTTACCTTTGGCGTGTGCGTGGCAAAGGGGCTTGCGTGGCAAAGTGCGCTTGGAGCTGTCTTTGTGTCGGGCTTTATCTTTTTGCTTTTAGCTTTTACGAATTTTCGGCTTTGGATTATCAAAAGCATTCCGTCAAGCCTTAGGCACGCTATTTGCGCTGGCATAGGGGCTTTCATCGCCTTTTTGGGCTTGCAGCAAATGGGCGTAGTGGTGCGAAACGACTCCGTGCTAGTGGGGCTTGGCGACATTACGAGTGGCAAGGTGCTGTTTAGCCTTTTCAGTCTAGTTTTGATTTTGTTTTTGTGGGCGATAAGGCTCAAAGCCGCATTTATCATCGGTATCCTACTCTCAGCCATTACAGCGTGGGCGTTTGGCATAGATGGAGCGGCTTTTCCAAAAGAGTTGTTTTCGCTACCAAATTTTGACACGCAAGATGGCTTTGGGGCGATTTTTTTGAAACTTGACATTGCATCAGCCTTGAATTTAGCGATGATTCCTATCATCTTAACCTTTTTTATCACGCAGCTTTTTGACAGCATAGGGACGATTACGGGCGTGGGAGCGCGTGGGCGGATATTTGAGAGCAAGGATGGAGAGAAAAAGCTCGGGCGCACGCTGATTAGCGATGCGACAGGCTCGGCTGTGGGCGGATTTTTAGGCACTTCGACCGTAACCGCCTTTGTCGAAAGCTCCACAGGCGTGGAAAGCGGCGGGCGCACAGGGCTTACAGCCCTTGTAGTAGCGGTGTGTTTTGGGCTTTGTCTTTTTTTGCTGCCCTTTTTTAAGGCTATACCAGCAAGCTCGATTTATCCTGTGCTTGTAATGGTAGGGATTTTAATGTTTATGGAAGTGGCAAATATCGATTTTAAAGACCCTGCGATGGCTGTGGCAAGCTTTTTCATCATCATAATGATGCCCCTAACCTACTCCATCACCACAGGCTTTGCCTTTGGCTTTATCGCATACGCGCTAATGCGCCTTTTTGCAAGGCAGTGGGACAAGCTCAACCTTGGCATTTTGAGTTTGAGCCTTATCTCGCTTATGGTTTTCGTGCTTGAATTCCTGCGCTAGCAAGTGTAAGCAAATTTTCAGCACCGCTTGCAAACGCGACACGAATTTGACTTTTTGTCATTTTAAGTAAGCTTGCACTTTGCGTGGCAAGCCGTAAAATTTAGCATTATTTTGCTCACAGATTGCGCCACGCCTTATTTTACAAGTATTTGTAAATGAAAATTTGGCGAAATTTACTTTACAAAATCAGTATTTTTAGAAAAAGAACTAGGATAAATTGCTATAATTTCTTTTAAAAAAAAAGGCAAAAAATGAAAGAAATTCAACTAGCCCACGGTGGGGGCGGCGAGGAAATGAACGAGCTTTTGCAAAGGCTTTTTTCGCTCTTTGACAATGGCATTTTAAAAGAGGCAAATGACGCTGCGATTGTGAGTTTTGGGGGAAATGGTGATTTAAATTCAAGCGAAAAGGCGAAATTAACGCAAAATAATGATTTAAATTCAAACCAAAGCGTGAATTTTACACAAAGCGATAGCCCAAGTTCAAATGAAAATTTAAAGTTCGCACACAAGGGCGATTTAAATTCAAATGATAAAGCGAGTTCGGCGCAAAATGACAATTTGAATTTAAGCCAAAATTTAGAGCAAAATTCAACTTGCACTCAAAAGAGCGTTTTAAATTTAAGCGATAAATTCGCTATCAGCACGGATTCTTTTACTTTAAGCCCCATATTTTTGGACGATGAAGTAAATATCGGTAAGCTGTGTGTCTGCGGGAGCGTCAATGATGTGCTTATGGTTGGCGCAGAGCCTGAATTTTTAAGCCTTGCGTTCATCATCGAAGAGGGTTTGAGTGTAGAAAAGCTCGATAAAATAGCACAAAGCATACAAAAAGAGTGCGACAAGGCTGGCGTGCAGGTTGTTTGCGGCGACACAAAAGTCGTGCCAAAGGGCAAGGGCGATGAAATTTACATTAACACCACGGCTTTTGGGCGTATAATTAGGGCTTGTGAGACGAAAAATATCCGTCAAGGGCTATCTGTGCTTGTTTCAGGCGACATAGGACGGCACGGAGCGGCGGTTTTGGTGCAAAGAAACACACTTGAAGCGAGCATAAAGAGCGATTGTAAGTGCTTGAAAGATGAAGTGATGAGTCTTTTGCGCGAAAATGTCGATGTTGTGGCGATGAGAGATGCCACGCGTGGCGGTTTGAGCGCGGTTTTAAACGAATGGGCTAGGCAAAGTGGGCTTGATATAGTGATTTTTGAGGAAAAAATCATCATAAAAGATGAAGTTAAGGGTATTTGCGAGCTTTTTGGCTATGAGGCTTATGAGCTGGCAAATGAAGGCACTTTCGTGCTTTGCGTGGAAAAAGCGCACGAGCAAAGGGCTTTGCAAATCCTGCAAAAATTCAACAAAAACGCGAGCATTATCGGCGAAGTGCTGGAAAATCGCAAGTCGCGCGTGATTTTGCAAAATGCTTATGGAGCAAAACGCTTTTTAGAAGCCCCAAAGGGCGAGCTTTTGCCGCGAATTTGTTAGGCGCAAAAATGCACGAGTTAAGCATAGTAGCCGCACTCATCGAGCTTTGCGAGGACAGTGCAAGAGAGCAAAACGCCACGAAAATCGGCGAAATTTACACCAAAATCGGCGTTTTAAGTGGCATAGACAAGGAGCAGTTTAGGCTGTGTTTTGAGAGCTTTAAGCAAGGCACGATGTGCGAAAACGCCACGCTTTTTATGCAAGATGAGCCACTTTGTGGTGAATGCGCGTGCGGCTTTTGCGGGGAGCTTGATGGGCGTTCGTTTTACTGCCCAAAATGCAAGGCAAACACGCTTAAAATCACCGCTGGCGAGGAATTTTACCTTATGCGACTTGTGATGGAGTGAGGGCTTAAATTTAGGGCAAAGACTTTAAATTTGCGGGCTTTATCGTAAAATATCGTGGGGCAAAAAAGGGATTTTATTGTCATACTGCTTTATTTGCTGTCATACTGATTGATAGCAAAGTATCCGTAAATTTCAAAGTTTGTCTAAAATTCTCTGGATATTTCGCATTCGCTCAATATGACAAATGCTTTCGGCTACGCCTTGCAACCCGTTGGGTCGCTACGCTCAAAACGACAAAAGCGGATTTTTGTTTTAAGTTGTGCTTTGCACGCTGTTTGGTTGCTCATTAGAGCTTAATTTACCGCTACCACAGCCATAGCAAAGCCGCCATCGTGGGCTATGCTGAGTGAGCTTTGTTTTATCTTAAATTTTTTTTTGATTTTTTTAGAAAATTTAAGTTTTGGAGCGTTTTTTTTGTCTTTTTGAATTTGTATGTCTAAAAAGCCACATTCCCTGCAAATGCCCACGCCCAAAGCCTTGCTCGCTGCTTCTTTTGCCGCAAAAAAGCCCGCTATGCTTTGAGCGTTTGTGGCTAAATTTTGCTCGTTTTGGCTTAAAATTTTATCCAAAAAATTCTTTCCATAACGAGCGCAAATCCTTTCTATCCTAGCGATGGCAACTATATCACAGCCTATCATCACTCGCCTTAAATTCAGGCTTATTGCACGACAAAGTCGGTGAAATAGATATTTTTGACAAAGCCGTCTGTGAGAATTTCGTTGATTTTGCCGACAAGCTCGTCTTTTAAACGCTCTTTGCCCTTTGCGGTGCTGATTTCTTCAAAGGTTTTTGAAGTAAGCGTGCGGATAACGACATCGCGGATAATGGCTGTCTTTTTGTCAAGCTCAGGTTGCAACAAATCCGTGTTTTGCTCTAATTGCATCGTGCATTTGACATAGCGCGCCCCGCCTTCGCTCAGTAAATTCAGCGTAAAGCTCTCCAAAGGATACATAGCACCTATATTTGTGTAATCGCTCCCCCGCGCTGCGCCCGTTGGCGCACCACCACGCGCCTTGTTTGCTTGTCCAGCAGCAGCCCCAGCCGCCGCGCTTGTCGCTGGCGGTGCTTCATCAGGACCTTGAAACATAAAAAACCCGATAAGCCCCACCACAGCAAGCAAAACGACAAACAAAAACACCACGATGATAAGCACCACCGAGCCGCCTTTCTTTTTGCTCGTTTTTTCTTCTTTTTCTTCGTCTGCCATTTTTTGTCCTTTTTTGCGAATTTTTAAAGAATTTTTTGTAAAATTGTAGCGAAAATTTGTCAATTTTTGCTTAAAAAAGGAAAATTTATGTTAGATGTGATTTTTAGGGAGTATGACATTCGTGGGCTTTACGGCAAGGAGCTTAACGAAAAAAGTGTCAAGGCAATCGGCTATTTGCTGGGGCTTTTAATGCTCAAAAAGGGCTGTAAGAATGTGAGCGTGGGCTATGATGCTAGGTATAGTGCTGATGAGCTTTTTGGCTATCTTGTAAGTGGGCTAAATAAAGCTGGCATAAAAGTCTATAATTTAGGGCTTGCGCCGACTCCGCTTGGGTATTTTAGCCTTTATGTGGGCGCGAAATTTGACGCAAATGTTATGATAACAGGCTCGCACAACCCAAAAGACTATAACGGCTTTAAAATCACCATAGGCAAAGAGAGTTTTTTTGGGGCTGAGCTTAAAGCCTTTGGCAAGCAAGTGCAGGACTTTTTAGCAAATGGCGAGTATATCATAGATAATGCGGCGTGTGAAAAATACGACATTTTAAGCCTTTATGTTGAATTTATGAGCGAGCAGTTTGCGCATTTAAGGGGCTTTGAGTATGAATTTGGCATTGACTGTGCGAACGGCGCAAGCGGCGTTGTCATCAAACCCTTGATAAAAGCCCTAAATTTAAAGGCTAGCATACTTTTTGCTGAGCCTGATGGGCAGTTTCCAAACCACGCCCCAGACCCGACAGAACACGAAAATTTAAGGGCTTTACAGGATTTGCTCGCTCAAAATCCGCGCATTAAAATGGGCTTTGCCTTTGACGGAGATGCCGATAGAATGGTAGCTTTAAACACACAGCACATTTTTTGTGGCGATGAGCTTTGCTATCTTTTTGCTAAAAATATCCCAAATCCACGCGTTTTGGGCGAGGTAAAATGCTCGAAAAATCTTTTTGATGAAGTGGGTAAATTTGGCGAAATTTTTATGGGAAAAACGGGACATTCAAACATTAAAAAGATGATGAAGGCTCAAAATATCGATTTAGCCGCTGAGGTAAGCGGACATATCTTTTTCAAACACCGATATTTTGGCTATGATGATGGCATTTATGCCTTTTTGCGTGCGTTGGAGCTTATCCACAAGGGCTTTGACTTGCAAGCGATGATAGAAGCCTTGCCAAAGCTCTATACAACCGATGAAATCAAAATTCCCGTGAGCGAAGAGCAAAAATTTCAGCTTGTTGAAGCCTTTAAGAGTGCGGTAAAGGCTGGCGAACTCGGTGGTGTAAAGGATTTGTGCGAGATAGATGGCGTTCGAATCGACTTTGGCTTTGGCTGGGCTTTGCTTCGCGCCTCAAATACAAGCCCTTATCTCATCACGCGCTTTGAAGCTACGAGTTTAGAGCAGGCTAAAAGCTTGCAAGAAAAGGTTTTCACACTCTTTGAAAGGGTAAAGCAAAATTTATAAGCCACGCGAAGCATTCTTTTGTGGCTTGTTTTGCGCTTTAAATGAAGTGGTTTAAGGCAAAAACTCTTTGAATTTAGGGTGTAAAAGATAAATTTACGCTATGGCTTTAAGGGGCATTTTGCCGCAATGCAAAGCATTTGTTGGTAGAAAATTTCTCCACTTTATAGAAATGTTAAGAAAAAAAAGATATAATCACAAGTTCATTATGAATTTTTTAGAAAGGATAGAGCGTGAAAGAACGAACCTTATCTATCATCAAGCCCGATGCGGTGGCAAAAGGTGTCATCGGCAAGATTTTAGACCGCTTTGAGAGCAACGGCTTGCGCGTGGCAGCACTCAAAAAGCTGCATTTGAGCAAGGCACAAGCTGGGGAATTTTACGCAGTGCATAAAGAGCGACCATTTTTTAAGGATTTGGTTGAATTTATGACAAGCGGACCTGTGGTGGTGTCGGTTTTAGAGGGCGATAACGCTGTGGCAAAAAACCGCGAGCTGATGGGCGCGACAAACCCAAAAGAAGCCAAAACTGGCACGATTCGCGCTGATTTTGCGCAAAGCATTGACGCAAACGCCGTGCACGGCAGCGATAGTTTAGACAACGCAAAGATAGAAATCGAATTTTTCTTCAAAAATGACGAAATTTTGTGAATTTTTGAGTAAAATTTGAGCTTAAAACGATGAAAATCGCCTTTTCTAAACTAGGACAAGTCGCTTACCCTTTCAAACTAAACCTTGAAAATATGGTGTTTGAGGGCGAGTTAAAACGAAAAGATGCCAAGCTAGCGCAGGTTGCTATGCGTATGAAAGGCTTTGTGTATCGTGCTTGTGATAGTTGCGGGCGCGAAATGGAGCTTGCTATCGATGAAAACATAGCACTTTTAGCAAGCGATGGCATTTACAAAGACGAAAACAACACGCTCAGCGATGTTGTGGAGTTTTATGATGCCCAAATAGACTTAATCGAGCTTGCCATAAGCGAGCTAGAAAGCTATTTGAGCGATTATTTTTACTGCGAAAGCTGTAAAATTCATCATTAGAAAGGACAAAAAATGGCAGTTCCAAAAAGACGAGTAAGCAAAAGTCGCGCAGCAAAGCGCAGGACGCACTACAAGGTAAGTTTGCCTATGCCCGTAAAGGACAAAGACGGCACTTACAAGATGCCACACCGCGTCAATCCACTGACAAAAGAGTATTAGCGATGATAAGCATTGCCATAGACACGATGGGCGGGGATTATGGCGAAAAGCCCATCATCGAAGGGCTGGTGCAAGCGTTGCGCGAGAAGCCTTTTAACGCTGTGCTTGTCGGTAGGCGTGCGCTTTTAGAGCCGCAAATTCCGCAAGATTTGCGTGAATTTGTGAGCTATGAAGAGGCAAGTGATGTCTTTCGTATGGAAGAAAGCGCCACAGACGCACTCAAACACAAAGAAAGCACCATTTACAAAGCCATAGAGCTTGTGCGCGACAAAAAAGTCCAAGCCATCGTTTCAGCAGGACACAGCGGGGCGACTATGAGCCTAGCTACGCTTCGTATCGGCAGGATAGATAATGTCTTGCGCCCAGCCATAGCCACTTTGATGCCAAGTGTTACGGGCAAAACCCTTGTTTTAGATGTCGGAGCGAACACGGACTGCAAGAGTGAGTATTTGTTTCAGTTTGCCATAATGGGCGAAGCCTACGCCAAAGAAGTGATGAAAATCGCAAAGCCCCGTGTAGCCTTGCTTTCAAACGGCGAAGAAGAAAGCAAAGGCAACGAACTCACCAAAGAAGCCCACGCTTTGCTTAAAAAAATGCCAAATTTCATCGGCAACGGCGAGGGGCGGGACATTTTTAACGGCGAGGTTGATGTGCTTGTGTGTGATGGATTTAGCGGCAATCTAGTGTTAAAAGCCACTGAGGGAGCGGTAACTGCGGTGTTTGACTTGCTGAAAAAGCACATAAAAAGTTCTTTTGTCGCGATGCTGGGCGTGCTGTTTTTAAAGCCTGTTTTTAGAAAACTCAAAAAGCACATCGACTGGCAAGAGTATGGCGGTGCGCCGCTGCTTGGCATAAACGGCTGTGTCATCATAAGCCACGGCAAGAGTGATGGGCGCGCGATAAAAAACGCTATCTTTCAAGCCCTAAATTTCAGCGAATCCAAAATAAATCAAATCATAGAAAGCGAGCTAGCCGCCTTTGCGAAGTGAAAATGCTGAATTTAATCACGATAAAAAAGGGCTTTCGAGCAATTTTCAAGCGAGCTTAAAAAGCATAGCCGCCTTTGCGCCAAAGCGGATTTTAAGCAATGCCGATTTAGAAAGGCTTGTAGATACCACAGATGAGTGGATAACCAAGCGCACGGGCATTAAAGAACGGCGTATCGCTGATGAGCGCGAAAGGGCGAGCGATTTAGGCACGAAAGCCGCTCAAATAGCGATACAAAGGGCGAATTTAAGCCCGAGCGACATTGATGCGGTGATTTGTGCGACTTTAAGCCCTGATTATTTCACTATGCCCTCCACAGCCTGCCTTATCGCCGCGAATTTAGGCTTGCAAGGCATAAGCGCCTTTGATATATCAGCAGCTTGCGCTGGTTTTATCTATCTCTTGCAAGTAGCAAAGGCACTTGTAGAAAGCGGAGCAAAGCGAAATGTCCTTATAGTAGGGGCTGAAAAGACTAGCTCTCTTATGGACTACACGGACAGAAGCATTTGCATACTCTTTGGAGACGGAGCGGGCGCAGCTGTGGTGAGTGCGGGCGAAAAAAACCCCATCATTGATGTGCATACGGGCGCAAATGGGGACTATGCCGAGCTGCTACACACGCAAAGAGCCGACAAATCCAACCTTTGCGCCCCGCTTACTATGCAGATGAAAGGCAACGAAGTCTTTAAAATCGCCGTGCAAACCCTGCAAAACAGCGTGGAGCAAATCCTTACCAAAAACCGCATTTCGCCCGATGAAATCGACCTTTTTATCCCGCACCAAGCGAATTTGCGCATCATCAAAGCCGTGCAAGAGCGCCTAAACCTGCCCGACAGCAAGTGCGTGCTGACCATAGATAAATTTGGCAACACCAGCTCAGCGTCCATTCCTATGGCGATGAACGAAGCTTATGAGAGCGGACGACTCAAAAACGGGCATTTGTGCTTGCTCGATGCCTTTGGCGGCGGCTTTGTGTGGGGTTCTGCACTGCTTAAATTTGACGGAGCGGATTTTAAGGGCTAAACAAAAAGGCAAAGCCCTAAATTTCTCATCATACCGAGCTTTGGCGAAGTATCCACACAAATTCCGCAATCCATAAGCGAAAAATTCCAAAAAAATTTTCTCATTTACTTTTATGAAAAAAATTAAAGATATAATTTCTTTGTCAATAAAAATTATTATTTAGGAGGACACAAATGATTGTTACAAAAAAAGCTCAGGAGCTTAGCGCACCAGCAGTTTTAGGCAACAACCAAATCGTTGAGAGTTTCAGTCTCTACAAAAACATAGGCAGCAAGGGCGCGGTGGTGTTTTTTTACCCAAAAGACTTCACTTTCGTTTGCCCGAGCGAAATCATCGCTTTTGACAAGCGTTACAAGGACTTCAAAGAGCGTGGCATCGAGGTTATCGGCGTGAGCTGCGACAATGAGTTTTCGCATTTTGCGTGGAAAAACACGGCGATTGAAAACGGCGGCATAGGCGATGTGCAGTTTCCGTTGGTTGCTGACCTTAAAAAAGAGTGGGCGCGTGCCTTTGATGTGCTTTTTGACGAAGCAGTCGCACTTCGCGGCTCGTTTTTGCTTGACAAAGACGGCACCGTGCGCCACGCCGTCATCAACGACTTGCCGCTTGGGCGCAACATTGACGAGATGATAAGAATGGTTGATACTATGCTTTTCACCAACGAACACGGCGAGGTTTGTCCTGCTGGCTGGCACAAGGGACAAGCGGGTATGAAAGCTGACCCCAAAGGCGTGGCTGATTATCTCAAACAAAACGCGTCAAAGCTCTAAACAACAGCGTTGAACTTGCATTTAACGCTTTTAACGGCGGTGTTTTCAGCACCGCCAAATCTTTTTTGCTTGAATTTTGCCCGCAAATTCATAAATTTACTTACAAATTTAACCTACAAATTCGCAAATTTATCCGTAAATTCAAAAAATCCGCTCACAAATTTAAAAATTTTACGCACAAATTTAAATTTTACTCGCAGAATTTAAAAATTTCACACGCAAATTCAAAGTTTTACTCGCAACTTTTAAATTTTCACACTCAAATTTAAAATTTTACGCACAAAATGCAAAATTCATAAATTTTCATCTCAAACAAAGCCTAAAATTCAAAGGAAAATCAAAATTTGTGGTAAATTTAAGCAGACAAAACGGCACTTTTAGCAAAATGCACCAAGAGTCCTTGCGGACTCTTGATTACGCATAAATGTCCAAACCTTCGCTCTCGCTACCATTTTCCGCGTCCGAAGTGGCGTTTATAAGCTGTTCTAACGCCTCCTCATTTGAATCAACGGCTTTTTTAAGTGCATTCACACTCGTGGCAACGAGTAACGAAGCATTGCTTACGCCTGAAATCATCTCAGCTCCTTCTAATTGATTCTAGGCAAATATCGGCAAATTTACAAAGTCATAAAGACTTTAAAGGCTAAATTTGCAAATTATTTTTTCTTGCACGCACTTTCAAGCGCATTGTCAAGCATCCAAAGGGCTTTTTCAAGCTCGGCGATTTTATCTTGGGCTAGATTTGAAGTCGTGCTGTCATTTTCCTTGCTCGCAAGCTCGTCAAGCTTTTGAAACTCGCCCAAAAGATAGGTGTAATCGCTCTTTACGCACTCTAAAACCTCACTTGCCGTGAAGCAGTCCTTTTGCAAAGGCTTGATTTTAGCGTGTTCGAGCAGGGCTTTTGGGCAAACAAGCGCCTTGCTTTTAAGCTGCAAAGCCCGCTCCGCCGTGTCGTCAAAAAGCTTTGCCATAGCCTCATACGCTTCCTCAGTGTAAGCGTGGATAGCGTAAAACTGCAAGCCTTTGACATTCCAGTGATAGCTGTGAAAACGCACCCAAAGGCTGTGCGCGTCCGCTTGGATTTGGAGAAGTTTTTCTGTAACTTTTGACATTTTTGTCCTTTCTTGTGAAAATTCAAATTTTCATCGCTCATCTTGCAAATGGCTTAAAATTTAAGTCAAATTCACAAAAATCGCAAAGGAAATTTGTAAAAACAAGTATAGCATAAATTTTCTAAACAATAAAAATTATTATTTAAATTTTTCTCTTTTTTTACGCATTTACTCAAAAAATTCAATCGTAAATCAAAAGCAAACCGCAGCCGTGCTAAAATTTGCGCACAAATTTTACACAAAGGAGCTACAATGGCTTACAGAATCGAACACGACACTATGGGCGAGGTTAAGGTCCCTGATGAGAAGTATTGGGGAGCGCAAACTGAGCGAAGTTTTGAGAATTTCAAAATCGGCATCGAAAAAATGCCACGCGTGCTGATTTACGCTTTTGCAAATCTCAAAAAGGCTTGCGCGATAGTAAATTGCAAGCTCAAAAACGGGCTTGATGAGGAGCGCAAGAACGGCATTGTCAAGGCTTGCGATGAGGTTTTAGCGGGCAAACTTGATGACAATTTTCCCCTTGCCATTTGGCAAACGGGTAGCGGCACGCAAAGCAATATGAATGTCAATGAAGTCATCGCAAACAAAGCCACAGAGCTACTTGGCAAGGATTTTCGCAAGGAAAAATTCGTCCATCCAAACGACCATGTGAACCGCGGACAAAGCTCGAACGACACCTTTCCCACAGCGATGAGCATAGTGGCTGTGGAGCAGGTAGAAAAAAAACTTATCCCCGCTATCGATGAGCTTATCGGCACTTTCAAAAAGAAAGTGAGCGAATTTAAGGACATCATCAAAAGTGGGCGCACGCACTTGCAAGATGCGACTCCGCTTACTTTGGGGCAAGAATTTAGCGGCTATTTGTCTATGTTGGAGCATAGCAAAGAGCAAATCATCGCCAGCTTGCCGACTTTAAGAGAGTTAGCCATAGGCGGCACAGCCGTTGGCACGGGGCTAAACGCACCAGCAAATTTCAGCGAAGAAGTAAGTGCCGAGCTTACAAAGCTCACAGGCGTGAAATTTGTGGCAAGTCCAAATAAATTCCACGCTCTTACCAGCCACGATGCTATCGTTTTCACGCACGGCGCGATGAAGGGCTTGGCGGCGAATTTGATGAAAATCGCAAACGACATTAGATGGCTTGCAAGCGGTCCTAGATGCGGACTTGGCGAGCTAAACATACCAGAAAATGAACCCGGAAGCTCGATAATGCCGGGCAAGGTAAATCCCACACAATGCGAAGCCGTAACGATGGTAGCCGTGCAAGTGATGGGAAATGATGTAGCCATAGGACTTGGAGCGTCTCAGGGTAACTTTGAGCTTAATGTTTTCAAGCCTGTCATCATTTATAATTTCTTGCAAAGCCTTGATTTACTTGCTGATTCTATGCACTCGTTTAACATTCACTGCGCGCAAGGTATCACAGCAAACAAAGAACGCATAGATTATTATTTGCACAACTCTTTAATGCTCGTAACTGCGCTTAATCCACACATAGGCTATGAAAATGCGGCTAAAATCGCCAAAAATGCACACAAAAAGGGCATTTCGCTCAAAGAATCGGCTTTGGAGTTAAAGCTTGTGAGTGAGAGTGATTATGACAAATTTGTCGTGCCTAAAAATATGATTCACCCGCTTGACAAAAAATAAGCGAGTTTTTTGCAAGCACGGCGAGTTAGGCTTTTGCGTGTCATTGTGAGCTGTTTGCAAAAATTTGCGTGGCAAACGCGCCACCGTTGCAAGCAAGTGAAGTTCTCATTTGATGATGAAATATCCACGACAGCGTGGATATTTCGCTTGTAATCAGCATAACAACTTTTAAGATTTTTGGGTTACCACGCAAATTTTTGAAAAATTTGCAAATTTCATTTTTAAAGGCTTTAAAAATTCAGCATTTTCACAAAAACCTTAAAATTCACGCTCAATTCAGTAAATTTTATACTCAATTTAGCAAAATTTACCCTCAAATCAGTAAAATTCACGCTCATTTTAGTCTATTTTAAGCACGCTCAAAAAGGCTTCTTGGGGCAAATTCACCTTGCCTATGGCTTTCATTCGTTTTTTGCCTTCTTTTTGCTTTTCAAGCAATTTTCGTTTGCGCGTAATGTCGCCGCCATAGCACTTTGCCGTTACATTTTTTCCCATTGATTTTATGGTTTCGCGGGCGATGATTTTGTTGCCTATGCTTGCTTGTATGGCGACTTCAAAAAGCTGTCTTGGCACGATTTCTTTTATCGCTTTTACTAGCTCGCGTCCTTTGCTCATCGCCTTTTCATTTGGCACGATGATGCTGAGCGCATCGACATTTTCGCCCGCTACTTTTATATCAAGCTTGATTAAATCGCCCTCCACAAAGCCACTTGGCTCATAATCAAAGCTCGCATAGCCCTTTGTAAGGCTTTTGAGCTTGTCATAAAAGTCCATTATGATTTCATTTAAGGGCAAGTCGTATTCAAGCAGGACGCGTTGGGGCGTGATATAGTCCATTTTGGTTTGAATGCCGCGTTTGCGGTTTAAAAGCGTGATGAGATTGCCCAAAAATTCGCTCGGCGTGATGATGGTAGCCTTGACAAAAGGCTCTTTGATAAGGGCGATTTTGTTTGTAGCGGGCAGTTCGTTTGGGTTTTGAATTTGCACCATTTGCCCGTCTGTTAAATACACTTCATAAGTAACCGTAGGCGCTGTGGCGATTAAATCCAAGTGAAATTCACGCTCTAAGCGCTCTTTAATCACTTCCATATGCAAAAGCCCCAAAAAGCCCACGCGAAAGCCAAAGCCAAGTGCTAGCGAGGTTTCAGGCTCGTAGGTAATGGAGCTGTCGTTGAGTTTGAGCTTTTCAAGCGCGTCTCGCAAGTCCTCGAATTTGTCCGTGTCTATGGGGTAAAGTCCCGCAAAAACAAAGGCTTTTGCCTTTTCAAAGCCAGCAATCGCCGCTTGCGCCTTGTTTTTTGTGAGCGTTATGGTATCGCCCACTTGCACATCGCCCAGAGTTTTAAGCCCAAGCACCACTATGCCAACTTCCCCAGCCTTTAAAATAGGCGTTTTGATAGGGCTTAATGGGTGCGGATACAGCAAATCCTGCACGAAATGCCGTTTTTGCGTGCTCATCACCAGCACTTCATCGTTTTTAGCCACGCTACCCTCATACACACGCACAAGTGCCAGCGCGCCAAGGTAGTTGTCAAACCAGCTATCATAAATGAGAGCCTTTAAGGGCGCGTTTTCATCGCTTTGCGGGGCGGGAATTCTTGTGATAATCGCTTCTATCAGCTCTTTTATGCCCTGCCCTGTTTTTGCGCTCACGCAAATGGCATCAGCGCAGTCAATGCCGATGATATGTTCTATCTCGTGCTTTACCTTGTCTATGTCAGCCTGTGGCAAGTCGATTTTGTTGATGACGGGGATTATTTCAAGGTTGTGTTCTAGGGCGATATAAACATTTGCTATGGTTTGAGCCTGCACGCCTTGACTTGCATCAACTACCAGCAAAGCCCCTTCACAGCTTGCTAGGCTTCGGCTTACTTCATAGCTAAAATCCGCGTGTCCGGGCGTGTCGATGAGATTGAGCGTATATTTTTGCCCGCTAAATTCGTATTCAAGGCGCACGGATTGTGCTTTTATCGTTATGCCGCGCTCTTTTTCTATGTCCATAGTGTCCATAACCTGTGCGGACATTTGCCGCTCGTTTATGGCGTTGCACTCGCTGATGATACAATCAGCCAGCGTGCTTTTGCCGTGGTCTATATGCGCGATGATAGAGAAATTTCTAATGTTTGTCATCATTTTGCCTTGAATTTAAAGGGGTATTGTAGCAAAATTTGCTTAAATTTAAACTCATTTGTTTGATTTTGTTGCAACTTTAAACTCACAAAACGCTTTTTTGCTTGCTTTGGGCTGAATTTTAAAAATTTTTCGTAAATTTTTTGCGAAATTTAGCATTTTTTAAGAATTTTTGTCTATAATCTCACAAAGATTTTCACAAATTATCACCATCACACTAAATTCTACTCAAAACGAGGTTTTATGGAAAACAAAAAACAACGAACGCACATTCCTGTCGAGGGATACAAGATTGAGGACTTGAAGTTGCTCGATTTACAGAGCCTAACCAAAATCGCCAACGAGCTAGGCGTGGAAAATCCAAGCGAATTCCGCCGCCAAGAGCTGATATTTGAGATTTTGCGCGCACAGACAAAGGCTGGTGGATTTATACTTTTCACGGGCATTTTAGAAATCTCAAACGAAGGCTACGGCTTTTTGCGGGCAATGGACTCGAATTTAAGCGACAGCGCAAACGATGCTTATGTTTCAAGCTCGCAAATCCGCAAATTCGCCCTGCGCGTGGGCGACATCGTTACGGGGCAAGTAAGAGAACCAAAAGAGCAAGAGAAGTATTATGCGCTGCTTAAAATCGAAGCCATAAACTATGTGCCTTTGCAAGAAGCCAACGCCCGCCCGCTTTTTGACAACCTTACGCCTATCTTTCCTACCGATAAAATCAAGCTTGAATACGAGTCAAACAAGCTCACAGGGCGTGTGCTAGACCTTTTCACGCCTATCGGCAAGGGGCAAAGAGGCTTGATAGTAGCCCCGCCACGCACGGGCAAAACCGAGCTGATGAAAGAACTAGCAACCGCCATAGCCAAAAATCACCCCGAAATGCACCTTATCGTGCTGCTTGTCGATGAGCGACCAGAAGAAGTAACGGATATGCAGCGTTGCGTTAAGGGCGAGGTGTTTAGCTCAACCTTTGATTTGCCCGCCTACAACCACGTGCGCGTGGCTGAACTTGTCATCGAAAAGGCAAAACGGATGGTAGAAATGGGCAATGATGTCATCATTTTGCTTGATAGTATCACAAGGCTGGCAAGGGCTTACAACGCCGTCATACCAAGCTCTGGCAAGGTTTTAAGCGGAGGCGTTGATGCAAACGCCTTACACAAGCCAAAGCGATTTTTTGGGGCTGCGCGCAACATAGAAGGCGGCGGTTCGCTCACTATCGTGGCGACAGCACTTATCGACACAGGCTCGCGAATGGACGATGTCATCTTCGAGGAATTCAAAGGCACGGGCAACAGCGAAATCGTGCTTGATAGAAACATATCAGACCGCCGCGTTTATCCAGCCATCAATATCATCAAATCAGGCACGCGCAAGGAAGAGTTGCTGCAAAAAGACGGAGAGTTGCCAAAAATTTGGGCGATTCGCTCGGCTATATCGCAAATGGACGATGTGGAGGCGTTGAAATTTTTATACGCCAAAATGCTTAAAACTAAGGACAATGTCGAGTTGCTCGCGACTATGAACGAAAGCTAAAAACTTTTGCGTGAATTTGCTTTGTTGTGAGCTATAAAATGTGCTTGAAAATTTAAGGCAAATTCAACACAAGGCGCAAAATTTGCGCTAAAATTCGTGGGTTAAGAAATCGTGCAAGATAAAACAAATTATCAAAAGATTAAATTCCTGCGAATTTTGCGTAGCCATTAAAAGAAAGGAAAAATTTGTTACAAGCATTAGCCATAAAATACCGCCCCAAAACCTTTGACGAGCTTATCGGACAAGAAACGGTGAGTGCTAGCCTAAAATACGCACTCAACCACGGACGACTTGCTCACGCTTACCTTTTTTCAGGGCTTCGCGGCTCTGGCAAAACTTCAAGCGCAAGGATTTTTTCGCGCGCACTCGTGTGCGAAAAAGGACCAAGCGCCACGCCTTGCGGCGAGTGTAGTGAGTGCGAGGCGGCACTAGCTGGCAGACACATTGACATTATCGAAATGGACGCGGCTTCACACAGGGGTTTGGAGGACATACAGGATTTAATCGAGCAGACAAAATACGCTCCGTCAATGGCTCGCTTTAAAATTTTCATCATCGATGAGGTGCATATGCTTACCCCACAAGCTGCAAACGCCCTTTTAAAGACACTTGAAGAGCCGCCAAGCTATGTGAAATTTATACTTGCCACGACAGACCCTTTGAAACTGCCTGCAACCGTGCTTTCGCGCACACAGCACTTTCGTTTCAGGCAAATCCCACAAAGTGCCATTTTACAGCATTTAGAAAACATTTTGCAAAAAGAGGGCGTGAAATACGAAGCCCCAGCGCTCAAACTACTTTCGCGAAGCGGGCAAGGCTCACTGCGCGACACGCTCACCTTACTCGACCAAGCCATTATCTTTTCGCACAGCGACATTACAGCCACTAAAATCGCCCAAATGCTAGGCTTTTTAGACCCCGAGCAAATCAAAAACTTTTACGCGCTCATTTTATCGCGCCAGCGCGAACAAGTGCTTGAATTTTTAAAACAACTGCAAGATTACGAGGCAAGCAGTGTGATTGATGAGATGATTTTTTATCTCAAAGAGAGTTTTTTTGCCAAAAGCAACGAGTTTTCGATGCTTATGTATGAGCGTTTTTTTAGGATTTTATCAAAGGCTAAAACTATGCTAAATTCTTGTGATGACAATGCTTTTGTGCTTTGCGTGATGGCTTTTATGATGATAGAAGCGAGCAATTTAAAGCAAATTGATGAGGCTATTGATGATGAGCAAAGGGCGAATTTTAAGGCAAATTCAGCGGTTTCAACAACAACTTTAACGCAAAATTCAAAGGTAAATTCAGGAGAAAATTTGACAAATTCAAAGGCAAATTTAAACGCTTATGAAAGGCTTAAAAGCGCGATTTATGAGCGGGATTTCACGCTTGGAGAGTGCTTTGAGAAAAACACGGCTTTTATCAGCTTTGAAAATGATGAGCTTAAAATCAACTCAAACGCAGCAAATGAAGCCGATAGAAACACGCTTAACAAGGGCTTTAAGCTCATAATGCAAATAGCCACTCAAACGCTTGGCGAAAATGTCAAAATCGCCGTGCAAAAAAGCGCGGCAAATGCTGTTTCAAGTAGCGTAAATGCGGCACTTAACGCGGCAAATTCAGCTTTAAATGTCGATGAAAGCAAATTGCAAGACATAAAAAAGCCCACAAATGACTTAAAATTAAGCTTTGAAAAGCTAAAAAGCGGCGCGAAAAAGCAAGACAAACAAGCTGAAACCATAGACGCCCTTGATGAGTGCTTTGGAAAACCAACAAAACAATGATTTGCCTTGAATTGAGCGTTTTGCTCAACGCCGTTGCTGCGCGGTAATCGCCACATTTTGATAAAGTGCGGGATAATCTAGCAGACTTTTTTGCATTGATTTAAGCTTATAAATCTTATCAAACCGTGCATTGCGAGCAAAAAGAGCATAAGCGAATTTTGCGTGGCAATCCATAATCTTAAAAGCCGTCTTTGTTTGTGAATTTTAACATTTTGAGCTTTTGCAAAAAAGCAAGCAAGCAGCTTGCAAGGCACAAGCCGCAGCAAAAAAATCTCCATTGTCATTTTGAGCCTTTGTAAAAGGCGAAAAATCCACAGAATTTAAGATATGCCTTAAAGCACTAAAATCACACTTCAAATTTATGGATACTTCGCTACGCTCAGTATGACAAATTCGGGCTTTTTTCTAAATTTGATAGTTTGCCACGCTTTTACTTTGTTAAAGCTCGCAATGACGGCGCATTTTGTCATTTTGAGCGTAGCGAAAAATCCATACAAATTTCATATTTAACAATCTGTTATTTGCATTTTTATCGAAAGTTTTAAATTTACTCAAATCTTTATAAAGCACGCAACTTCACACAAGTTGCCAAGTCTCATAGAGTTTGTAAAGCGTGTAAGCCCAGCTTGAAAGGGCTAAAATGACACTAAAAAACACGCCCGCACTCGCACAATCCTTAGCGATTTTTGCCTTTGGTGCAAACTCGCTTGTAACCAAATCCACGCAGGCTTCCACAGCCGAATTTAAGCACTCAGCGATGATGATGATAAACAAAACGCCCACCAAAATGAGATGATTTTCCATACTCACGGGCAAAAAAAAGCTCAAAATCATCGCAGGGACGATAAAGGCAAGTTCGATACGAAACGCCACTTCGTTTTTAAGCATAGCTAAAATGCCCGCCATCGCGTAGCCCCAGTTGGCAAAAAATTTGTATTCTGGTTTCATTTGCGCCTCTTTAAATTTAAAAATACCCCCAAATTCTACTACAAAAACGCAAATTAAAGTTAAATTTAAGTAAAATCGTTTTGAATAAATGCTTTTTTTCAAAGCCATTTGCAAAGTTTATTTTTTTTAAAAAAGCATAATCATAAATTTTTAGTGCAATTTTTGCAGCAAGGATTTTAAGGGTTTTGCGCAAATTTATTAAGGCTTTAAAATGCTCGTCATTATTTTAGCGTTTGCCCTTTGTGTCCTTAAAAATACTCTTTTGTATCGCATAAATTTGCGTTGCAAGGTCTTTGGGGCAGAGTTAAAAAAATGTTTGATTAAACACTTTGGCGATTTATCAAAGACACAAAGATGATTTGTTCGGCAAAGCACTGATAAATTTAAGCTCAAATTTCAAAAATTTCGCTGATAATAAGTCCCTCCATTTGGTGCGCTTACCCTTGAAAAATGGATATTTTCAGCTGGCACTAAGTCGGAGTTGCCTATGTAAAGGCGGCATTCTGGGTTTGAGATTTGATAAAAGCGTTCCAAAAGCTGTAAGCGCGATTCGTAGTCAAAATATATCATCATATTGCGCGAAAAAATTATGTCAAATTTGCCAAGTTTCAAAAACTTTTCATCAAAGACATTGCAAAGCTCGAAACGACAATGGCAAAGCTCGCTTTTTTTCACTTCATAAATGTCATTTTGCTGAGTGAAAAAGTGCTTTTTCTCGCTTTCTGGTAGGTTTTTCAGGCTTCTGCCTGAGTATTTAGCTGTTTTTGCCTTTTCTATGGCTTTTTGATTTATGTCAATGCCTGTTATATGCACGCTTTGCACGCCATTTAACGCTAAAAGTATGGCAAAACTATACACTTCTTCGCCGCTCGCACAAGGCGCACACAGCACGCTGGCTGGTTTTTCCAAGCTTTTAAGGTAAAAGGCGGCTTGTTTGAGCTGGGTTAGCTCCCTGTAAAAGTAGGTTTCATTGACGGTGATAAAGTCCAAAGTGGCTTGCCGCACGGCTTTGTCAAAGTTTAATCTCATAAGAAATTCCCTAAAATCAACAAGATGAAGCTCGCCTTTGATAAAGCTGTCCCATTTGCTCTCTAAAAAGTTGCGTTTTTCGCTCAAATCTACCCCGCACAAGTCGTTGATGATTTTGATAAATTGCAAAAATTCGCTTGAATTTGGCGTGATTTTGTCCATTTTGTTCCCTTACTCGATAAATTTAAGAATTTCTTTTTTGATTTCATTTAGGCTCAAAGCCCGTAGCTTTGGGTTTAGCTCGATAGCCTTTTTGGGCATACCAAAGACAACGCAGTCTTTTTCGTTTTCGCACACGCACCTAACGCCCTTTTTATAAAGCTCGAAAAGCCCCGCCGCCCCATCATCTGCCATACCCGTGAGTAAAATCGCTAAAATGTTGTTCGTGTGGGCTATGTTTAGGGCGGAGTTGAAAAGTAAATTTATGTTTGGGTTGAAAGTCGTTTTTTCGGGGCTGAAATTCAAACTTATATTTAAAAGTCCGCCAAAAACGCTATTTTGCTGGCAAATGTAAATTTTGCCCTGCATTAAAAGCTCATTATCGCCCGCTAAAATCACCTCAGCCTTTGCTTCTTGGTTAAATTGTCTCACAAAGGACGGGATAAAATTCGCGCTCATATGCTGGGCGATGATGACGCAAGCGTTGCTAAAATCAATGTCGTTAAGCAAAAATTTAAGCTGGTTTGGACCGCCTGTTGAAGAGCCTATAAGCACGATATTCATTTGCTTTTCCTTTGTTAAAAAAGGCATATTTTAGCATAAAATTTAAAATTTGCGTTAAAATTTAGAAATTAAAAGCGCATAAGAACGCTTTGTTAGTTTTCTTATGCTACAATGCCTTTTTTAAATTCGCATAAAGAGAGCAAATGCTGAGAAAAAAGATATTTATCGCTAATGACCACGCTGGATTTGAGCTTAAAACCAAGCTTTGTGCCTTTTTTGACTCCGCAAATTTAAATTACGAAGACCTTGGCGCACACGACACGCAAAGCTGTGATTATGCGGATTTTGCCCACAAACTCGCCGCTTGCATAGATGAAAATAGCTTTGGAGTGCTTGTTTGCGGCTCTGGCATAGGTATGAGTATAGCGGCGAACAAGAATTTAGGCATTCGCTGTGCTTTGTGTAGCGAAACGCTAAGCGCAAAACTTGCTCGGGCGCACAATGACGCAAATGTTTTAGCACTTGGCGGGCGTTTAATCGGAGCGCAAATGGCTGTGGATATAGTAGAAACCTTTATCAAAACGAGCTTTGAGGGCGGCAGACACCGCGCAAGGATAGCTAAAATCGAGGAACAAAGATGATTATCGACTGGCTAGTGCTTACTATATTGATTTGCCTTTGTTTATACCTTGTGATAATGCTTTTTTACTACAAAACCTTACTCACAAAAGAGCGAAATTCAAAGGGTTTTATGCGAAACAACCTTGACAACACCGAAACCATCATCAGAAAGCTCCAAGTGCAGTTGCAACGAAGTTTGGGGCAGATTGACATACTCACAGATGAGCTGACAAAAATCAAAAACGACTTGACTTCACTGCGAACGAGAAATTCACAATACCGCATAGAAAATGACAAACTGCGCCAGCGCATTAAAGAACTAGAAGCAAAAATCGAGGCATTACTATGACAGCAAAACTAAGCACACAAGAGCGAGACTATCTCATCAGCAAAATCCGCACCATACCAGACTTTCCAAAGCAAGGCATTTTGTTTCGCGACATCACCACGCTTTTAAATGACGGCGATGCGCTGGGCTTTTTGCTCGAACACCTTGAAGAGCGTTACGAGGGTATGGAGCTTGACTTTATCGCAGGCACGGAAAGCAGGGGCTTTATCTTTGCGGCTATGCTTTGTGCGAAACTTGACTTACCCTTTGTCCCTATACGCAAGCCCAAAAAACTGCCCGCTCCTACTTTTTCGCAAGAGTATGGACTAGAATACGGCACAGATAGGGTTGAAATTCATCAAGACGCCTTTCGCGGCAGAAAAGATGCGCGCGTTTTGCTTGTCGATGATTTAATCGCCACGGGCGGCACGGCACTTGCAAGCTATGAGCTTATCAAAAAGGCAAAGGCTCAGTGCGTGGAGGCGTGCTTTCTCATAAATTTAGCGGATTTAGGCGGTGCTGACAAGCTTTCAAACTATACGAGTGTTTATAGCGTTTTGGAGTTTTAGGCTATGAGTTTAGACGAAACTTTAAAAGAATTTTTGTATAATTACCAGCACCTTGCTTATATCATCATCTTTTTTTGGTGCATTTTAGAAGGCGAGCTAGCCTTGCTTTTGGGCGGAATTTTTGCGCACGAAGGGCATGTGAATTTAGGCTTAATCATCTTTGTAGCAGGGCTTGGCGGCTTTACGGGGGACCAAATTTACTTTTACATAGGACGATATAACAAAAAATACATACAAAAAAAGCTCAAAAAACAAAGGCGCAAATTCGCAGTAGCGCACTTACTTTTGCAAAAATTTGGCGGGCTGATAATCTTTTTGCAACGCTATATGTATGGCTTTCGCACGGTGATACCGATGAGTATAGGTATCACAAGATATGATGCGAAAAAATTTGCTATTATCAACCTTTTTTCCGCTTGGATTTGGGCGGCTGTAACCATACTTTTAGCGTGGTTTTTCGGGCAAGAAATTTGGGCTTTTGTGGCGTGGGCTGAGCGCCACTGGTATTTAGCCGCACTTTTAATCATCAGTTTTTTAAGCCTTGTGCTTTTTGCCTTTAAACAAATGGAAAAAAGCATACTCAAAAAGCGAAATTTCAAGCATTCGCAAGAAAATTTACAACAACTATAAAGGACAAAAAATGAAATTTGAATTTCACAGCAAAAATTTAAAAGATTTAGTCGCTGACTTTGAGCTTGTTTTCGTGCAAGATAAGAAAACAAACGCTTACAAGGACGCTAAAAGCCTGTTTGAGCTAAACGACTACAAGGGCGAGGGCGTGTGCCTTGATAGTGCTAAAAAACGCCTTTTTGTCGAGCTTAAAAGTTGCGCTTATGAGGACATTCGCCTTGCCTTTGCGAGCGCTTACAAGGCACTTTGCAAGATGAATGTCAAAAGCATTAAAACGCCTAGCGTTTTGGGAGAGTGCGTGGTGATAAGCTTTGCGAGCATAGTGCAGGGCTTTTTGTTTGCCGCTTATGAATTTGATAAATACAAAAGCGAGAAAAAGCCCGCTAAAATCGCTAAAATTCTCATCTCTACCCAAGAGTTAAACGGCAAGAAATTCAGCATTGACGAGGCAAAAACGGGCATTAAAATCGGCGAGATACTCAGCAACGCCACGAATTTCACAAAGGACATTGTCAATGAAATTCCATTCACCTACACCCCGCTTAAAATGGCAGAAGATGCCCTGAATTTAGCCAAAAAAGACAAAAACATAAAATGCAAAATTTATGATGAGAAATTTTTAGAAAAAGAAAAAATGAACGCCTTTTTAGCGGTAAATCGTGCTTCTATTCACCCCCCACGCCTTATTCATTTAAGTTATAAGCCCAAAAACGCTAAAAAACGCGTTGTTTTTGTAGGCAAGGGGCTTACTTATGACAGCGGCGGGCTGAGCTT
>OIZA01000135.1_pt1 | contig 43911 bp, 61 predicted proteins | sample 1588381 | NCBI WGS metagenome assembly OIZA01 (sample SAMN03283277) | human gut metagenome | biome: human-associated habitat; material: feces | host: Homo sapiens | place: Peru | collected 2012 | reverse complement strand
CTGCTAATTTATGATTGACTTTTCATAGCTGGTCTCCCCAGTTGTTTTCTTTTAACGATAACATGGTTCTATGCATTTGTAAATAAATCCCAGCTCCTAGTATTTTATTTCTTCCATATAGACATAACCATATTCACCACATTTCCAATCAAAACAACTACAACGGTTATAATCAATCCCCCAACTACTGCATATAGAGCCGGCAGATTTATTGAACCACTTGTCATAAACACACCTACTGCGTGCGAAATAAGCATCATAACTCCACTCGCCGCAGCCACAAATATCCACTGATCCGCCACAAACACCTTTTTGTCCTGCCCAAGACATAGCCATGACATATACGCCGCGGATATAATGCCAGGCACAACAATTCCTATCAGGATTCTTTTCGCCGGATTTATGGGAATAGAAGCATTCAACAGTAAAAATCCGTACACTAGCATAAAAGCAATATACGGTACGTCCACGATCCGCACATATTTCATAATCTTTCGATTTCTTAGTTGATTTTCCCACTCTGCCTGTTCCTTACTAATGCGGCAATATACTTCGTAATTGTTTTTTATGGACTCTATCCGTTCCTCGTATTCCGCTTTTTTTACTTTTACTGAACTGTTATCATATTCATTCAAAAGAGATGGGATATTATTCGCATACTCAGCAAGTTCTCTACTTGTCTTTTTCATTTTTCTCAGCAAATATGAGAGCTTCACCCAATTCTTCTTATTGATGCATTGAATACAGGCATTGTAATTATCCGCATAATGCTGCAAATTCCCAATGGCTTCTCTTTCGCAATCCAACATTTTCTCCATTAATGGCTGCTGTTGTTTCACGCTTTCTCTTTCTTCATGTTTGATCTGCGTATAATAGTTCTTTAAATACTCAATCTGATCGCACAATGAAGAATATGCCTTTTTCGTAGCATCAACATCATTTAATACAGAAGATGCAAAATTGGGATTCTCAACTGTATATTCTGTTATATATTCGTCCATAGCCTGAATCATTGTTGCTATATAGTGCCATGCTTCCTCCTTACTTTTCAAGAAGTCCTGAAGCTCTATACTGGACAAATTTCCCCGATCTTTATACCTCATGATTTCCTTATACTCTTTAGTAATCGAGACCCGTAAATCTCCTATATACTTTAGAAACTCTACCACCTCTTTTACCCCAACACCTTTTGAGTCTTGTTTCTCTGATTTTGGTAACAATACTCGGAATAATTTAGCGTACATACGGAGAAGTTTTTCTGAATTCTCACAAGCCGTCCTTTCCCCTATGAGTTCCAGTGTTTCTTCATAATCTTCCTCGTCTATAATACTATCTGGATTAATGATTTCTGCAATTTCCGGATTTTTTAACAGATTTAGGACATATGTAAATCCTGCTGCAGGCACATCTGCAATGCACGGTAATATCCTGTCTTCCCAAAGTGTTACAGCTTTTTCTTCCGGTAACGGATTTCCCCCTCTCCGGGCAGTGTCGCACTCCTTTTTCATGTCTTTAATCAACACAGGCGCCTTTTCCAAACACGCATTAACCTCTCCTCCGTCCCTTAATATCCGGTTGATCACTTTTTCCATCTCTTTTTTTAAAGCGGGCGATTCAGCAATTATAGTCAGGACTTCATACAAATCAGCGCTACCAGCCCCCCGATCCTTCCCCTTTTTATTTACAAGTTGTTTGATTTCCGCTTCACTGAATAGATATCCATACCCTATTTTTCTATCGCTTAGAGACGCTATCAGTTCACTTTTATCCTCATTGACACTATTCCGATATTTTAAGCGAATTTCTTTTTGTAACAGAGCGAGATCCTTTTCCGAAATGAATTTTCCAGTCTCTTCAATCCGTTTTTCTGCCTGCTCCAGCAGCTCTATTTTCACCAGAAGCACTTCTTTTTTATTCTGCTTGTAATTGTTTTCTAATGATTTTATTTTTTTTCTTAATGTTTCTATATTGACATCCTTGAAATTCTCTGCCTTTGTTGCCGAGCAGATATACCTTATCTCTTTTATCGTCATAAATTTCATATCGCCTCTCTTAATAAGTGTCACAAAAAGAAAACCGGCAAAAAGCCGGCTTTCTTTTAATTAACACATGCCTTCAGGGTTCTTTCTGTAGCCTCTGCTTTTTCCTTCTGACTGCATCCGGCATTGATATCAATGGAAATATCCAACTCCGTTTTATTTAGATCCTCAACTGCATGGATTCTCATAAGTCCTGAATTTTCCAATACCATAGTTACTGTTATTCCCGTTCCCTTTGGGACTGCCTGCTTTAGTTTCATCGCATTTTTTGTCACCATTTTTGCCAGGGACATATTGGTGATGAATGCATCCGACACATTTGATTCATATATATCCAGAGAAACCCCCGACTGCATATCCTCATGGGTTCCAAAATGTTTTGTAACTTCTTTCGGAGTTTTATCATTCTGAAAAATGAAATTTTCAATCATTTCCTCATTATTGTCTCCGAGCACAGCAATTCCATATGTACGGCTTGACACATTGCTGATATGGACCGCACTCAGTCCGCCCATGATGCCCTCCGTACTCACTCCATTTTCTTCAGCCACTGAACACAGCGTTTTTCCTTCATTCAGCTCCTGTGACAATTCTGCCTCAGTTTTTCCTGTTTTTTGCATAACATCTTCAAGAACCTTTATTTCCACTCCTTTGCTTTTAGCATACAGCGCTGCTCCCTTTGCCACACCCTCGTCCGGATCACACAGATACACATTGGCCATCGGAAATTCCTTTTTCAATGCTTCTTCTACTTGTGGCATCTTGGAGGATCCACCAACCAAAAGAATGTTTCCTATGCTGTTCGCAGGAACGCCTTTTGCTTCAGCTGCTTCAATACAATCTTTGGTTAATGAGATGGTCTGTTTTAATAAATACGATGTGATCTTTTCAAATTCTTTTCTCGTATATTCCAACTTTAATTTTTGACCATCATAGTTGACGCTTACTGGCGTTTTTTCCTTCACACTTAATGATTTCTTCGCTTTTTCTGCGGCAGCCATAAGTTCACAATCTGTTTCCAAGTCTTCTGATATATCTTCATCGGTGTTCATCTGTTTCTTCCACTGTTCTACAAAATATCGAACGCTTGCCATATCCCAGTCTTTTCCGCCTAAAGTCGGCTCACCACCAGTACACACAACTTCAATATTGTTTTTTTCAATTTTAATGATCGTGACATCAAATGTCCCCCCACCAAGATCATAAACCAAGCATGTACCATTCTCCTTATGCAGCATTCCATAATTAATTGCAGCTGCCGTTGGTTCATTGATAATGTCTAACACTTCAATTCCCGCCATTTCTCCAGCCATCTTTGTAGCCTCTTTCTGTGCCATGCCAAAATAGGCAGGACAGGTAATAACAGCCTTGTTTACCAGTTCTCCTTCCTTGATAACCCCAAGGTCTAACAATGCGCTGTTCGCATCCTTTACGATCTTTTTTAAAATTATTGCCGACACTTCCTGTGGCGTATATTCTGTATCAAAAATTTCCCTTTTAAAATCAGATCCCATTTCTCTTTTTATGAAAGTGACCGTTTTCTCCGGTTCCGTGACGGCGTATGTTTTTGCTTCATCTCCGATCACAATGTTATCTTTTTCTTCGAAGTATACCGCTGACGGAGTTGTCAACTGTCCTTCGCAATTTCTCAAAGTTACGGCTTTTCCTGTGGCATCATCCACATAAGCCACGCACGAATATGTAGTGCCTAAATCAATTCCCAAGCATATATCACTCATAATATTTCACGTCTCCTTTTTTCAATTTCCTTTTTTATTTCTATCTTCCACGTATCGCTCACGAACATTTTCGGTAGTTTTTCTAACATGCCTTTACTCCACCATATTGCAAACTCATCATCAAACATCGTCATTACTTTTTGAATTGTTCTTCTCATATTGTTTAGATTTTTCTCTGATTCAGCGAAGTATATATACACCGCGATCTCTTTTTCAATGCGTACAATTAAGAACGTGCGTACTCCGACTATCCAAAACAGACATAAATCCATTATTATGAAGATTTCAGCATCCATTCCTTACACCGTCACATTTACGCCGTTGACGTCTATATTGTCATCTACGGCAATAACTATACACTTCCTTCCATCGATTGTTTTTGTGCTTACAAGATCTGCTCTTTCCGGATTTACTTTCAGCAAAATATCTGGCGTTTCAATGCAAAATTTTCTCGTATTAACGACATTGGAAGCAACAACATCCTTCGTTTTTCCAATATGTGCATCAAACGCTGCGTCAAAATGCTCCATCTGATCTTCTGCTACCCCGCTGCTCTCAAGAACCTTTTTTATTTCTTCTTTTCCAAGACGCACAGGTTCCGGATTATCTCTGTTTTCGTCCATGATCTCCATTAAGGACTCATTGATATTCTTTACCGTTTCATAATTCGTAGCATCGAGCAATACATCTCCAAGCATTTCTTCAAATGCCGCTTTTTGCATCTCCGGAGACACCGGAGCTTCTGTTCCAAACATCTCCTCGATAAATGCATCCTGTCCATCCTCCGGCTTCTTAGCATAATACAATGCCTCATGGATATCTGTCCCGCGATCGTTGAAAGCCGGGAATAAGAATCCATTCATCGGTTTATCAACCACTCTGTCGCGTATCCGCTCATGGATTTCGTTCTTCTTTTCAATATACGCTAAGCCAGGTTTAGCCAGCTTCACCGGACAAATACTGCACATAATATACGAATACACTTCGTCTGAAGCATCGAACATCTCCGTTCCATCTCCAGCCTTTCCAGGAATGTCGTAAACTCCATGGATCAGTACAATCAAATAGTTTTCAACCGTATCATACGATGCAATGATTTTGTCATAGAACCGATCCAGCAGATCCCGGTCCCGCAGCTGGGAATCTCTAAGTTTTAACAACATCTCCTGTTTTCCATTTTCTTTTTCTTCTTCAATGGAAAACCTGATATTCTCAAGATTCTTCGTGATCGAACCGGACAGCGTACTCCGCAAAATATCAAAATACTTAAACTCTTCCTCTTCCGGAAGTGAAAGAAACGCATCTTCCGATGTAGTCACCTTGTCCTTATCCCCATTAACATAGCAGGTACAAATTTTTGTTATCGCGCAATTATCCGGCGTAAACTGTTTTTTGATCTCTAATACTTCTTTTTTATTCATTGTTTATTATGATATCCTCCTGTATTATCGTTTGTATTTACATTTATATGTATATTATACACTTTGTTTACATCTTTACAATAAAAACATAAAACTCTCTAACGAAAAAAAGATAAGAGCTGGCCCATTATGAATTTGGACTACTCTTATCTTTCTCTCTGTTATATAAAATAATGTTGTGCTTTAAAACACAATATTTATCTTAGCTTTCATTATTCTACCCGATTTTTTTCTTTTTTTGCTAATTCCTATATTTTACCCTCTCTTTTTAACTTTTGCAAGGCTTCGTCTCTGTCAAAATGGATATCCTTCCACTCCTTCATAATGCCAAGCGCTTCCGTTAATTCGTCGGCATCCATTTGCCCAAAATGGCAATTTTCTGGTTTTATGCCCATTTGCTTTGCCAATACAATCCTCAATATATTATGAGCCCGGCTTGAATCATAGTGGCGTTCTTCCTCTTCATGACACTTTATTCTTAACTTTTTTGTATTTCTGCTTTTCGTCATAATTCCAAGAGCGATCTCTGGCTGTTTTCGATGTGTTCCGATATATGCTCCACAATTTAAACAGTAGTAACAGTAACCACTTCCATACACTCTCAGCCCAAAATCTTCCAGTCTACCGTAGGATACTTTTCCGCCGCATTCTGGGCATTCGGTTGGCATTGGATCAAATTCTTTCATGTTTCAATACTTCCTTTCTCCATCCCTATCTCACGCAATACGGGCACGGATCTGCTCCAAAAGCAGCACACTCATCCATGGTGCCACTCTTTAGATTTCTTGCATCTCCTTTATGTGTACAGTCCTTTTTATGGTAATACAGAATTCCATCCGTATCAGCCTCCATATAATAGATTGCGTCGTCTTTTATCTCGGTGTTTGCGATCGCATATATATTCATGTAATTTACTCCAGCCGGCATCTGCAATCCCTGCGCAAACGCAAGGAAACATGGCTTTTCCAACATTTTCGCCTCATAATCCGCATCTGTCTGTGGCATAATAAAATCATAATGGAGACCCGCCGTATTGTGAAATGAATTATGCGTTTCGATATAATAATTAATTTTTTGATTCAACAAAGATATCACGGTTGTATTTTTCTCAGCCGCAAAAGTGTCCTTATCTTCCATGAATCTTATGGCATCTACGTTATGATCCTTAGCAATACTCTGGTACACTCGTTTATAATTTCCGCTATATCTATCAGCGCTGCTCTGCATGTCCACATGAATATTATCATTCAGACTATATGTAACTGTATAATCTCCATATGTCTGCGTCCAGGATTGTTTTGGAGTAATCATGTCGGCATATTGATAGTTTCCCTGTGCATCTTGATATGATTTTGCGTACATAATGTAATAGCCATCGTAATCTACCATTGCCAAGCATGGCACATAATATCTTGCCATATAGTACATATCTGTATCATCACTCACACTGATACACGACGAATAATTTCTAAAAAATGCTGTTACTGCATTTTCCCGCGCTTCTTTGTTTCGGTAAAGATATTTTCCTACGGCATCGTCTTTTGCTGTCTTTACAGCTGCTGTACATGACGCAGATAAATCACTATTCATCTCTTTCGTGGACTGCTGATCCTGTATCGTGATTTCATTGTTTAATATCAACGGTATTCCAAACGTAACAAAAAGCCCTAATATAATTGCAATCCATTGATTCATTCGCATTTGCTTATTCCTCTTTCCTTTACTCAAAATTCTTTGTTTGACCCGGAGAAATCTTCTCTTATTTTGGGCTGCACATATTTCTCGAACCAATCAGCCATATTTGCATCTAGGCATATGATGGGGTGAGACTGTCTTGACAGCTTAAATTTTTCAATCAAGTTGGATTTCTCAAGTTGTCCAATGAACTTCATAAAATCCTTCTGTTTAGCACCTCTTAATTCCTGCAATGTCCACTGACAATAATAATCTTCACCATCATTCTTGATTTTCAAGCTGCGTTTGTAACAATCAAATATAAATAAAGCCCACGAACAAGACTCGCATTCTTCAACATCAGGCAACAATTCATACATATAAATTCTTGGCTTAATTCTTCTTACTTCCATGTTCTTTTCCTTCTTTTGAATTTTATAATTGGTGGCGGCCGGAGTCGAACCGGCAACCTGCACTTACAGTCTCCCAAGGACATAGATATGCTCTATCCGGGATTCGAACCCGGCTTGTATACCACACACCACCATTAAATCCTATTTAATTTTCGAAATCTCCACATCAACTAATCGCGCAAAAATACCTATATGCGACCTCGACAAATAACGGCTGATAGTTTAAAATAAACCTCATTTTTGTAAATCTAAGTCGGTATGATCCCAGTATCTTCCCAATAATTTCAGAATATTTGCTGCCGTTATAATTCGCATACAATATGTCGATCACTTCTTCATATTGTTCGTCTGACAAATAGAAAGTGACCATTTTGTCATCATACTCCAGCACAAATTCTCTTTTACCATCTTCAATGGTAATAATTTGCGTGAAATAGAACCACAACGCAGCAAATAAACTTCTGTTATACTTGTATTCGGTCAAGCTTATTTCTTCAAAATGATCAATTTGATCGAAATCTTCTTTGTTATAGAAACATAGTGAAGCTTTATCGAAAAATCCGTTCTCCAGAAGTTCCAGGATCTGAATGCTATAGAATAGAATTGAATATTCAATAACTTCTATCGTTTTTAAGTTATGCTTTTTCAAAAATGGGATCCCGCACTGACTATAAAAGTCCAGACCGTAATACGCCATCATAGGGGCTTCCAGCCTATGCAGATACTCAATGTCGTCAAAATTTGTTATGCTAAGATTACTTCTTATTTTGTCATACATTCCATCATGCAGTTCTAACAGCTGAATCTTATGTGCAAGTATTTTCTCTGCTGTTTCGGCTTCCATTAATTCTTTCATAAGTCCTTCAATCATAGTTTATCCTCCATAAAATTAGCTTAGTTATCCATTTTCTTATCGCAAAAATGGAAAAACCGTCTCTTATTTTACGAAAAAAGAGCTAAAAACGTGGTACCGTCCCGAAAGTTTACAGTCATCTTGAACGGAACGGCTGACTTTTTATTAGTCAATTAAATTGACGTTGGTCTTAACCCGGTTCTTCAGGTTGCTTGATTCAGAAAGAGATATAACAGCTACATCTCCATCATAGATTTTCGTGCTGACCGTAGAATAATCCGGATTCGTTATAGTAATCGTTCGTTCGCCATGCGGAGTGCCCCAGGTACCTGCTTCCGCTGACCACATATCATACTTTTTATAGTAAGACATATATTCTGTTCCATTCTTTAAAGCAGTAATGTCAAAATTCAGAATGAGATACCCATCTGTGATCCACCACTCCTCATCTCCGGTTAAACCGTAGCCGAATACTGTATCAAACAGCTGATCTACCGTAAGTGCATCCCTAGCACATCCATACTGATTTTCGGCGATATCGTAAAATCCTTCTCGGTCGCAATATGAAAGGAATTTCGAGACATCCATAACTTTGGTTGACTTTGGAATATTGTATTCACCATACCATGTCTGCATAGATTCCTTAAACTTGTTTTCCTGCAGGACTGTTAAGGAAGGATATGCCACATCCGCTCCGGTTCCGTATTTGACCTTATCATTGTCATTTTTTTGTTCATTTACTCTTAACTGCAATGTATCCCCGCTGAAAAGCATATTCCCTGTCGTTATATTGATTCCGGCTGTGTTATATGCATTTGATACAACGTTGCTTAAAATCCCAGTCTTTGTTGTGCCTCTCCATAAAGCAGTATGTTTTACCCATTCGGTGTCATAGCTGTCTGCAAAATACAAATCCGAAAGTGACGTTTCCCTGTTTTCCTGATACTGCGTATTGCCGAACTCTACGTAACCATTCTTTTTGTCAAATGTATAGAGCTTTATTTCATCCGAACTTTTAATATTTCCATCCATTCCGACATATCGGTACGTTGGAATGATCTTAATACTGTCATTTTCGCCTTCAGATGCCATGTTGCTGATTGTTTTTAGTTGGAATCCTATCGTATGTCCCAATGATAATTCGCCCATCATTGAACTCACATCACTTTTACCAGTCGTAAATGGCAGTGTATCTGTTTCGGACCAGTTTTGAACAGCCAGCGGTTTCTGTTTTGTGATCGGCGCATATTGTGTTTCCCTGTACTCTCTATTTTGTAACGTATGCAGCCATGTATGTGCAGCATCGTTTCCAGGGAATATTGTTCGATCATAAAATTCTGCTGTTTCCGCATAGGTTGAATTAACCACTGGAATATTGAATCGGTTGTATGCTCCAACTTTATGCTCCGTGTTCTGATTCACAAAGTTCCATACTCCGGTACTTTCTTCATCGAGTCCACCAAATAATATTTCGTCATTGATACCAGTCACCGTAAAATCATACATAACTCCAGTCACCTGCACTGGATAATCATAGACCGCAACGTAATACTGTTTGTGATCCGGATCCCCAGCAGACAGTTCATCGTTTTCCTTATAATGCTCGGCCTCTTGTGTCCCCAGCACATAGTTGTTTGCATAACATTTTACTTTAATCGGTGCTGTACCATTGTCTCCATATATTCCTTCCTCTGCCCATGACGGAATATAGATCGTAAATTCTGTTTTTGTTCCATCTGGATCAACATCAATCCACTCTGTAAGCCCCGTAGCCGCCTCTGGTTCGTAGATCACATTGTTATACTCTACCGTGAATGGAAATGCCACCTGTTTCTTTTCTACGTACTGCGTCCAGCCTGCAGGCGCACCATAGCTGTCTCCATATTTGTTCTTGAAATAGCTGTCCCAGTCAAACTTTACCGTATATGTACCATCCGGATTTAGCTGCGGATACCAGTTTATAGATCCATCTACATTATATCCATTTGCTCCTCTGTTGATTGCCTGTTTCGCGCTTCCGGAATCGTCGATTGAAATTGGCGCAAAAACAGGGGAATGCACCTTGATCGGTTCATTCTGTTTGTACCCTTCCTTTATATTCTTCTTTTCTTCACTTCCTTCAATATTAAAATCTTCCGACGCTGGTTTATTTCCCTTCATTCCGTTATTAAACATAAATGCGTTATAAGTGGTATCAAGCGAAGTCGGATAATTATCATTTGCCGTTTTTTCTGGAATGGTGATCGTAGTCGAAGCTGTTACCGTATCTATTACTCCTTGTTCTATTTCATATCCGCCATTGGACGCCAGAGCCTGGTTCAATACTGTACTGTCGTTTGCATAAAGCATTCCATTTTCCGTAAGATACTGAACGCCATTCAAAGTCAGGGTATCATTTGTAGTTTTGATATCCTTTCCTTCTGTTCTTCTTTTTACCTCGACTTCTGCCGCCTGATCCGCCGCCGCTTCTCCGGCAGCGGCATCCGCTACAACTCCAAGATCTAAAGTGTACAAGGTAGTATCCAGTTCCGGTATTTTTGCATGACCGCAGTGTTCCGCCGGCACAAAACTGTCTCCATCATAATAATCATCTTTATCGTATATCACGGAAGACGCATTCATCTGTGTTCCAGTTGACCAACTTGTCCCATTGTACGTTATCGAAAACGGAACTGTCTGCTCGATCTCTCCCGCATAGGTATAGTCCACTGGGAAATCCCAACTTACATTCGAAGACAGAAGTTCATAAAGAGACGCATCCGTGATCATCCAATACTCTGCTTTTCGTGTATAGGAAATAACGTTGCTATAATTTCCAGTATGTGTCACCTGAGTATATTCTGTATGCGAACCATGACCATCTTCATTTGGGACCTGTCTCGGTGTATATGTATACCATTTAAAAGTAATTGCTATCGGAAATTTTGATGTTTTTGAAAATTTTCTGTGCCTTAATACGAATCGACCATACCAAGGATCAAGTTCTACCGTATTCTGGTAATTTTCCGTAGTAGGAATTGCTGTACCAAGATCAAACTTATCACTTACATTATATGTATAGGTATCCGGGCTCGCGTCCTTTACCTGAGATACATCAGCATTCTGTGAATCCGGTTTTGTTCTCTTTTTGATGAAAATATAGTCATCATCTTCGTCTTCATCCGGCGGTCCTGGTGTCCCATTTAACAAGAAGAATTTGTCGTAATGATCCTTGATAGACGCTATATTTTTCGCGCTGCTGAAAATTCCAAACAATTCCTGGTAATTTGTGTAATCCCAAGTTTTACCCAACAACTTTCCATGCCAAAATCCACCTGACACTCTATGCTTTATAGTGCCATCGGCTTTTTTGGAATCTGTACAGGTAGTTAGAATTGCATCACAACCTATATATATGTCCTCATTATTTGTCATCATATCTTCTATTTCTGCCCACCAGACTGGATCTTCCTTTAGGCAGCCAGTAACAAAGTCATATGACATCTCCCAATTTGAAACAATCCACGTGGTTCCGCCTACTGAATATTCGTACGATGTATACAATGCTGATTCATCATTCAACGGACAAAGAACAGTCTCTCTGTTGTTTTTTCCTCCAACATATGGGTCTGAAGATGTCTTCGGATTTCCAATGCCACGTTTGATCCGTGAGAATGTAAATCCTACTGTTTTATAATGAAGCGAACTCTCCTTTTTCTTGTCCAGCGTCTGATAAATAAAGTTTCCGCTGTCGTCCAGATAAATCGTATCATATCCTTTATATTCAATATATCCTGGATCCGACGGATTTCCGTGTGCAGCATAGACTCTATATTGTTTAAAGCCAGCAATTCCAAACATCAGCAGACATGAAAACAATATAAAATACATACTATGCCTAAGTAGCTTTTTCTTTTCAAGAAACTTTCGTTTCTTACTTTTTTTCAACATGTATCCTTCCTTTCTGTTATCATATATGTATATATTACATTATATTAACATATTTTTCTATAAAAATATAGGCTGAACTATTTGTTCAGCCTATATTTGGGGTTTTCTCCATGAACTACCGAATTCTTTTTTTTCTCAATACAACGACAACTCCTACAACAAGAGCAATGATTGCAACTCCGATTACAACAACTGCCGGAAGTGGCAATGGGAAAGTCTGCTCTACTGATTCTGTTTTAAGTACTTCATCGCAAACGGTACATTTGATCACTTTTTCACCTTCACTAAATAACCCAGGTTCTTTTGTTACGCACCAGTCTCCTTCCTGATGTCCCAATGCATCTGTTTCTTCAATATAAGTATCGCCACATCTGCCACAGGTATATGTCGTAGATCCTTTTTCTGTACATGTAGGCTCTTTTGTATCCGTTACATCATAAGCATGTCCAAGAGCCGGGATCTCTTCTGTTTTCGTAATTTCTGTATTGTTAGCGTTGTTATATGTAACGTATCCAGCGTCAGTACAGGTTGCGTCGGTGCGTTCTGTTTCCTGCCAGCCAGCTTCCCATTCATCCGCCGTTACGCACTTTGTTTTATCAAAATAATAGCCATCTTCCGTCTTGAAAAGACCATTTGATGTTTCTGCGGTTACACTCACGATCGTTCCTGCATCCAGCGCAGACACCTTATTGCTCTTTTTATTGGTATCATACAGATCTACTGCGGTAGTCGTTACAAATTTGCCCGATACTTCTGTTTCCGTAATTGTTACTTCTGTTTTTTTCTTTTCCTGTTTTGAAGTTGTCGTTGTTGCTGATCCAGAAGACGCATTCGTTGTAGCAGGGGCTACACTTTCATTAGAACTAGAAGATGACTCTGTAGGTGTACTCGGAGTTGTAGCATTACCGCTTCCAGTTGCTCCAGCTTCTGCTGCTGCTTCAGGCGAAACAGTACCATCTGCGATAGCTTCATCGAGCACTCCAGCATCTCTAAGCACTTCAATCATATCATCACAGCCGCCCGGTCTTGTATCTGATCGTAACGAACTTACTGATTCAGCCAGCCCGATAGTTCCAATGCATAACACGCAAGCCAGTAATACAAATGCTGCATTTTTCATTGCTCCACAACGTTTTTTTGTAAGAAATTTTTTCATAATTTTTTCCTCCTTATTATGTCCCTTTAATCTACCATTTTCTCAAGTCTATCAAACTTTATTTGCTGAATTTTCTTCCGCAATTTGGACAATTTTTCACTTTAAATCTCAAGCTATGGTCCTTTACTGTAACCAATACCTCTCCTGTACTGTCAATAAACGCATTGTTTTGCTTATCTTTCCAATACAACGGCGTATCTCCGCCACAGCATTCACATTTTTTGTTGTCTTCTTTAATACCCATAAACAGCCTCCTTATATTAATTATTTCTTTCTCCGCAGTCATTTTTACGTTTCTTTTCAAACACTTTACGCATGCGTCTTATGTCTCTTTTGGTATACCCTGGATAGTCATAATATTTAATAGTATCATCGTGATCCCTATATGCAACATATACATGGGAAGTATTCCCTGCTATATTCCGAACCAATACTGTACCGAGACATTTTTTGTATTGCTTGCGTACATCTAAGAAAAAATCGGTACCTTTTGGCATTGTTTCAACGAGTGTTCCTCTTTTTCTCAATTCTTTTATGGACATACAGTTGTCAAATTTTTTAAAATACTCATTTTCACGCCCAATGTTTGCAAAAATATTTGCACTTAATATTTCTTTCACCAATTCCATAAAAGAACTTATCATCTACCCTCGCCTCTTCCTCTTTTAATTTATACCCGTTTTTTCAGATAAAGCCTTCCGCCAGTCGTCATCCAAATATGTAAAGTCAAGAACTCCATTTTCTTCAATACGTTCTTTTTGCGCTTCTGATAATTTAACAGCATGTTTCAAAGAATATCCTTCCTTTTGAACCTGTATCTCCAGTTCATCATTATTCAAAACAAATACTGCTTCATCATCTTTAAGAACATTTCTCAGCTTGTTCTGTTGCTCTACACCAGTCTCAACACTTGCTGTCTGATCATAAAACACTCGGTTTCTTTTGTTTTGTTCTTCGCATGGAGTTCCAATGAGACATTTGCATAAACAATTTTCATAATGAAAAACATCCTCCTTGTATATAGATCATTTTTTGTCTTCGCATGTTTGCAACATTTTTCGCATTTCTTTCTCTCTCTGCGAGCTCTCCTGATTATCAATATATTTATTGATTGTTTCCTCCGAAATAGGAATTCCTGCTGACATCAAATATCTATTATCCCACAGTGTAGGAATCTTTGTAGACAGTTCCTTAAATTCTTTCCGCATGACGATGGAAGTCCTCCGTTTTAACGCTTTCACTATTTTATGTATATTCTGTTGCGGTTGTCCGTCTACGAGAATTCTGATATGATTTGGGTAGATACTAAGCTTTAGGAGCACAACCTCCATTTCATCACACTCACTTTTTATCAGCTCCTCGCATCTTGTAGCAACCGTATCTACCAGCAATTTTCTTTTATATTTCACGCACCAGACAACATAATAGTTGCAACGATACACAATCCCGTTTTTTTCTTTGTATTGATTCTTCATATCTGTATTATAACACTTATAATTGTATAATACAAGTAATATGTTCGTATTTGTAATTTATTCTTGAAATTAAAAAAGTCCCCCGGGAACCCGTATAAAACCCTTATGTCGATGACATAAAGGCTTTATATTGTAGCATTTATACAGATATATTCTTCTCTCCAAACTCTTTGCTAAATATCTTTTCCGTTTCTTTTGATACAAAAACGGCATTTTCAAATACCGCTCTTTGCTTTTGTTCTCTTAAATAAACCACGATGGAGTCTTTTCCCTTGTACGCATTCGAAAGCTGGTCTATCTTGCTTTTGTTTGCTTCGTATTCCTGATAATCCTTAAACTGAATCCACAGCTTTTTAGGCAAGCTGTCAAGATCCAATGCCGTTTCCACGATCATGCTTGCATCTTTATCGTCCTCTACGTTTGCATTTCCTGTAAGAATAACTTTTCCGCTCTTTTCAAAGATTCTCTCGTATTTTGCAAAAGCCTTCGGAAATACCACACAGCTTATCGTACCGTACATGTCTTCTACTTTCAACAGTGCCATGGGTCTATTATCTTTTTTAGTAAATATTTTCTTAAACTCTACAATGATACCACCTATCTTAACTCTCTGTCCATCAGCCACATTAACAGCCGCAGCCCCATTCTCACTTGCTACAGACTCATCCATGGATTCGTTGCTTTCTTCCTGCGTACGAATAAAATCCAACGCAATATTGGTAGTATTTTTTTCAAGGTACCGCCTGTACTCATCTAACGGATGCCCTGAAATATACATACCCGTGGCTTCCTTTTCCATTTCAAGTATTTCGTCTTTTGGGAATTCCGGCATATTTTCAATATTGTCTTTTAATTTTTCCTTTTCATCATTGCCATCATCAAACATATCCAGTAATGACATCTGTCCCTCAATCTGACTCTTTCTTTCCTTTCTGCACTTCTCGATCAGCCCGGTAATTCCAAGAAGCATTGCCCGTCTTGACAATCCGGCAAAATCCATTGCTCCTGCCTTGATAAGCGCTTCTGCAGCCCGCTTATCAAGTTCTTCATTACGAACTACCAGATCTGAAATATCTTTATATATTCCATTCTTATTCCGCTCCGCGATAATATTCTCCAGGACAGCCTTTCCCACACCTTTTATTGCAAGAAGCCCATACCGTAATGAATCTCCATAGACAGAAAAGCTCGTTTCAGATGCATTAATATCTGGAGGCAAAACTTTTATATTTCTCTTTTTACAATCATTGATATAGGAAATCAATTTTCCCCTGGTGTCCATAACGCTTGTTAAAAGACCAGTCATAAACTCTAATGGGTAATGGCATTTTAAATATGCTGTCTGCATTGACACCGCAGCGTAAGCCGTAGCATGTGATTTATTGAATGCATATTTCGCGAAATCGATCATCTGATCATATATTTTATTTGCAACGCCTTCATCTATCCCATTTCTAACGCAGCCCTTTATCCCCAGTTCATCATCTCCAGAAACAAAATGCGGTCGTTCAGCATCCATGATATCCTGCTTCTTTTTCGCCATACCCTTTCTTACAAGATCGGCACGTCCCATAGAAAAGCTGGCAAGTTTCTGAACGATTTGCATTACTTCTTCCTGATACACAATTACCCCGTAAGTTGGCGCGAGAATGCTCTCCAATTCAGGTGTAAGATATGTAATCGAGGATGGATCGTGTTTTCCTTTTATATACGTGGGAATGTAATCCATCGGTCCCGGTCGATAAAGCGATACTCCTGCAATAATATCTTCAAAGCAATCCGGCTTTAATTCTTTCATGAAATTTTTCATTCCAACGGATTCCAGCTGAAATACACCCATCGTATCTCCGCTTGCTATCATTGCAAGCGCTTCTTTATCATTTAAAATTGTATCCGTCCACAGCGGTATATCTATCCCAAATTTCTTTTTTACTGCTCTATGCGCATGATCAATAACCGTAAGGTTACGGAGCATAAGCAAATCCTTTTTCAAATTCCCCAAATGCTCTGCATCCACCATGTTATACTGACATACAAGATAACCCGTCTTTTTATCAACAGATACAGGAAAAAGTTGCTCACATGGAACAGGTGTGGGAATATGTCCACAGGCATGTGTGCTGGACGATTTTTTAGTCCCCTCCAATTTCAGTGCTATATTCCATACTTTTTTCATGGTTTCATCCGAATCAACAAGCTCTTTTAATTCCGGATTGATCTCCATTGCCTTCGCCAAAGTCATTCCAAGTTCATCCGGAATTTTTTTTGCGATCATATTTACATAGGACGGATCATATCCCGCGACTCTCATTGTATCCCGGATAACACCTTTCGCCTTCATCGTTCCGAATGTCTGGATCTTTGCAAACTTATCTTTTCCGTTTGACTCCGCTTCTGATGCAACCACCTCATCTTTATGCGAATAATCATAATCCACATCTATATCTGGCATGGATATTCGTTCAGGATTTAAGAATCTTTCAAACAATAAATTGTATTTGATTGGATCTATATCTGTTATTCTCAGATCGTAACACATAACAGAACCCGCCGCGCTTCCTCTGCCTGGGCCAACCAGAATATCATGCTCTCTTGCCCACATAATGGTTTTTCTTGTGTCCAAGAAATATTCAGCGAACCCCATCTGCTTTACAACACCTAATTCATATTCCAGTTTTCGCCTGGCTTCTTCTCTTTCTGGATTTCCTTTTGGATATCTCTCCTCATGCCCCTTAAAAGCCTCATCCCTCAAATATCCAAAATAATCATCTCCGTATTCTGCCGGAATATGTACCGCTGGCATCCTATAATGACCAAATTCAAAGTCAAAATTACATTTATCTGCGATTTCCATCGTATTATCGAAAGCTTCCGGTACTCCCGGAAATAACGCTCTCATTTCCGTTTCTGTCTTAATGGAGTAATCCCCGTAATACCGCATCCTGTCTGCATCACTCACTTTTTTTCCTGTCTGCACACATAAGAGCCAATCATGCGCTTCTGCATCATCGCTATTAACATAATGACTATCATTTGTGCATACAAGTTTGATATTAAGTTCCTTAGACATTTTTATCAGCTCATACGATACGATAGATTCTTCCTTCAGTCCATGATTTTGTATTTCAAAATAGTAATCATCCCCAAACAGATCTCTATACCATAAGGCTGTCTCTTTTACTTTTTCTTTTTTTTCGCTTAATATCAGCTGCGGAACTCTTCCCGCAATGCATGCGCTCAAGCACACCAGCCCCTCATGATATTGCTGCAGCAGATCATGATCTATACGCGGCTTATAATAAAATCCCTCCGTATTGCTTCGTGAGATCAGGATACAAAGATTTTTGTATCCAATTTCATTTTTTACAAGAAGAATCAAATGGAAATAATTTTTTTCATCATCTGTTCCACTTTTATCAAATCTGCTCCCTGGTGCTTCATAAACCTCGCACCCAAGAATCGGTTTAATTCCATTTTCTTTACAGCAGTTGTAAAACTCCGGCAATCCATAACCGACACCATGATCGGTTATAGCACAGGCTGTCATTCCAGAATCTTTCACTTTTTTTACAATTCCATCAATTTTTCCTAAGCCATCCAGCAAACTATACTGAGAGTGAACGTGGAGATGTGTAAAATTACTATGCTTACCGCTATTTTTTTCAGTACTTTTTATGTCAGACATGCGATTTTCCCCCTGTATTGCCTTTAGACTCTAATTTTCTTTATACGTTACATTCTCATCAGATACGAATTTCATCTACGACTCCACTAATTTGTGCAATATATGCATTTATTAATCGGATATATTTTAAAGAATCACATCCATAGCAACCTAGTGCATATGGAAGATTTCCCTCTACAAGAACTGTTTTGTACTGATACGGATTTCCTGTTTCAACAACGCCAAAGTCCAATGAACATGCATTTGGTCTTTCTTCCCATTTTTTCCAGTCTTGCATTGCTCGTGTAATCACATTTGTATCCATATGCCCCATATATCTGTAATCGCCCTTGTATGGGCGCAAATCAATCAGATCATCGTAATAAACAAAACCTCTGCATTCATACACGATATTAAGTGGCTCTGACACAAATACTTCGTAGTTTTCCCTACTGTTTCCGCATCCGATCAGATCCTGCAATGATGAAACTGTACGACCTGTAAACACCTTTTGCTTTAATGGTTTTATAAAATATCCAGCCGTAAATTTCTTAGGATCTTTTGCTATTGAATTGATCTTATCAATCCAAACCTTTCTTCCCAGGTATGGTTTAAGAACGGAAGGATAATCAAAATCCGATGGAACTATTTCAAATTTTTTTAAACAAAATTTTACTTGCTCCACTCCATCTAAAACAATATCTCCTTTTTTATAATCTGCATAAATTTCATCAACAATATAATAACTTTGCGTTTCTAGTCCCAGCTTCAGCGCTCCATCCACACCTTGATATATGTTGTTGTTGTATGGGATATCTTCTTTATCCGCGGTTTTTTTCATTCTATAAAACACTTTCATCTGTTCTAACCTCTTTTGTTTTTAACCAAAATACTATCTTTTCATTTTGATACACATTTTTTACTGTATCAATCTAACCTTCCTCTACACTATAGTCACGACAAAGCTGTTCATGCTCTGCTACTTTCTGTCTAACTTCTTCATCTGTGGCATCATCATCAACATAAAACTCATTATATCCATAAACGCCTCCACTAAATTCTAATTCTCAGTTTAACTTACTTTTTCGACTATCTTCTCAATAAGATACTTAACAATTTCAGCTTGTGTGTGAGATTCGCCTGCATAATGAATTATTTCATCTGTAATAAAATTTGAATCAACACTATTCATATACGTTTCTATCATAGATAGGCGCTCATTCTCATCGAATAGTTTAAATTCTATTTGACGTTGGAATCTTCTAAGCAATGCCTTATCCAAACGGTCGCATCTGTTTGTCGCAGCAATGATAATCTGACCATCTACTAAGCTATCTAAAGATTGCATCAGTGCTATTGTAGTTCGTCCAAGTTCCCCATCTGCCCCTGTGTCGTGACCTCTCTCCAAACCTATGCAATCTATTTCATCTAACATCAGCACGCATTTCTGACCTTTGCAGTAATCAAAAATTCTGTTCAAATTCTGCGCTGTCTTTCCCATATATGATTCAATTAAATATGAAAAATTTAAATACGCATAAGGTAAACCTAATTTATAAGCTGTGTATTTTGCAAATTCCGTTTTTCCTGTGCCAGGTTCGCCGTATATTAATGTACTGTTCATATATGGAATACCGTATTCAAGCATTTTCGTTGTAGTTTTAACACCTATTTCTATTTTCTGAAATAATTTCTCTTGTTCCTTTCCAAGATAATATCTGTTTTCATTGAAATCAGACACATCCTGCATATTGAGCAACCCTTTTAAATTCTGTGGAAGCTCAAACAGATTTGTTGAACCATTTTCCAATAATTTTTTATAATATTTAGTCCTGCTTTCATTCTTTTTTGTAGTGTCATTTATGCAACAAATAATCGCTTCATTTTTTGCATCTTGTATTCTATTTTCTGCTAACGCTCTAACGCAAGATAGCATATGTTCATCCATTCCCATACTCGAAATTCCTTTCTTTGTTAAAGTCTAATTCTCAGTTTATTAATTTAAAATTCATAATAATTACATCTTTAATATTAGCATTATCTTCAATCCATTTCTGTAAATCATTGACCCACTCTTCCATATCACCTGTGTTATCAAAATCGCTGATTTTATGGTTAGTTTCAACAATAACATTTCCATGACCACTTCCTTCATGAATGTTGTGAGTAAATGAAATAAAATATCTGTACATATAAATTTTCCTCCAGTTGATATAACATAAAATTCTTAACACTTCTTTCGAAATACATAATGCTAACAATACACACGCAATCACATTTAAGTTTATTGTACTATAAGGATTTGCAGTGTTTTTTCCATAAAACAGTGTTGCAATATAACACAGCAAAATTACAAAAATATGTAGAGCAAAATAATTTATTTTTTCGCACATTAGCTGTACACATGTATTACACATAGCGAGACAAAGTGCAATCGTACTGAAAGTAAGAAACATTTTAGAACCGTCAAACAATGAAACATCGTATGCAGTTTTCCCCTGTGTAATCGCTTGAATAAAACTTATAATGCAAATACTTTGCATTATTATCATAGCTACTGTGTAATTAAATATTTCGGAAACAATCGCATATGCTACTTGAATTCCTTGTTTTGCTGTTACGCTACAATTTACTTTGTACATATTTTATGTTCTCCTTCTCAAATTTTAAATCTCAGTTTATATGCTCAGCGAAAGCTGCCCATCTTCCATTTCATAATTCATCCATAACGTTTCTGTTCTGGCGCGTCCACCTTCTGCTCTTGTGACTTTCTGTGCCTTGTTCCATCCTTTCAACATATCGTTATACAAATCATTTTCATAGCCTGATAGCAAAACTTTCCCTGGATGTTTGAGCAAAATCTTTAATAATTCTTCATGATCCGCATCTGTCATTTCATACTTGTACAAATATTTTTTTCTGGTGCTATGTAAATACGGCGGATCTGCATATATGAATACATCTGATGTGTTATATCGTTTAATAAGTTCGATTGCCGGGAGATTCTCAATCTGAACACCTTTTAGCCGCTTTGATGTCTTACTAATGACATCTGGATATTCCGCCCATGCTTTTGCTGGATTGGGGCTATTTGTCTGCTGACCGCTTTTGAATCCATTATGGTACAGGTTTGCGCAGCCAAACCCTTGCCAACATCTGACACAAAACCTCCTTGCCCTCTCAACATCTACATCGGATTCCTGATAAGCTAAGTCATACTCTTCTCTGCTGTATGGAGTAAGTTCTATCAGTCTTTTAAGTTCATCCGGCTTATCTCTCAGCACCCGGAAAAAATTTACTACCTCACCATGCAGATCATTTACTGTTTCAATGTGGCTTTGTTGCTTATTAAAAAGTATCGCCAGACTGCCTGCAAACGGTTCTAGGTATACATCATGTCTCGGTATATATTCACATATCCACGGGGCAAGACGATTTTTTGCTCCTGGATATTTCAAAACACTTTTCACTCTTACACCTTCCTTCGTTAAATTCTAATTTATCGTGTTAATCTAATGTAACAGTCGAATCATTTTTATACGTGCCGTCAATTCTCTTCCTTATAATTCTAGCACATCTTACTTCGCCTGCCTCTTCGTAAGCGTCTGCAATAAAATTAGCAAATTTTAAAAATTTTTCATTATCGCCTTCCATGTGTGCCGAAATTAGATTTCCGATTGTACTTACACTTATAACTTTCATTAACCCTTTTCCTTTCCTTGTATTCTTCTCGAAAGTCTATATATTGCACACATCAATAAAACTAAGCCACAAAGGATATATGTTATTGCAAATATAGGATTGTGATGAATAATAGTTAAATAACTACTTTTTGGAGTTGGCTCAAATTTCAAAATAGAAAGTTCCTCATAAGTCCATGTATTTTGAAATATAATTAAGATAAGAGTATTTCCAAGAATTCCAATAGTAGTCAATAATTCACATATTCTTATTAAATAATTTTTATCTAGTTTTTTAGCCATTTTATAATCACCTCTCTAAATTTTAATTTACATCGCATAATCCGCTTCATCATTCAGATATTCCACCAGATCTTCAACAGTGGTTTCCCATTCAGTTTCCCTGTCGTATACTTCCAACTCTGCAATCACAGTTTCCAAACTGTCAAATCTTTTTAACGCTTTAACTAAATTCTCCATGTTCTTATCCTCCTAATTTTCAATTTATTCAACCTTATCAATCGAATCTATTATCTCAAACAATTTATCTGCACCTTTAGAAATAACGATTGTGCCGTTTTGAATAGCATCTTTTAATTCATTCGTAATATTTTCTTTGGCACATTCAACACCTTCTACAAATCCATAGATGTTACTTGCTTTTATTTCTCTTTGTTTTTGACTTTCATATTTCATGTTATTGCCTCACCAAATTTTAATTTCAGTTCAAAGTGCTATAAACCAGTTGTATTCCGTCATCCGTCAACTTATATATCTCATGGCCTTTCACATATCCACATTTTTCACCTATTCTTTCATCTGATTGTTTTGCGCGTTACTCCGACGTATTTTCTGTGGTTTCTGTTGTTTCGCATACAGCATTAATCCGATCATTGAACGCACTTACGGCGTCCTGTGAAGTCTTAGATGCTTTTGCATCCGGTTTAATAAAAAGAAACAATAATGCTATAAGCGCGGCCAACATACGTGGGTCTTTGCATTTTATCGCGATCATGATTACAATGATAGAAACGATTACAGCTAATGCAAGACCAACGTATTCGCCTACAATAATTTGTGCTACAAAGTTTATTAATTTCATGTTATTTTTTCTACCTTTCTAATAATTTTTCCAGTGAACTTCACTGGCTCTGGGCAATAATTATTCTTCCTTGCTCTGTATTTGCTACAGTTTATTTTTTATACCTTGTTCCGCAGTTCGGGCAAAAACTATAACCAGGTTCATTAGCACCGAACCCACATTTCCCACAATACATTAAATCGTGATGATTTTTGTAAACTGCTTTCACAATACGCTTTTTTATCCCGATATCTTTTGCTGCTTCGTAACGGAATCGATTTAATGCCTGTTCAAATTCATTGCAAAAATCATCTGTTCTGTCATCTTCTGGAATAATTTCCGCCAATGATTCAAAAAATTCTATCGCAGCAATAGTATTACAACATTTCCCTGTAAGTTCTAACATAATTTATTTTTATCTCCATAAATTCTAATTCTCAGTTTAGATTACATACCCATTAATCTTTCATATTCTTCTGACTGCCTAGATACTTCTTCAAGTTCCAAAAACTCCTTGTATGAGCAACCCTGTGCCTGTGCAATCTCCCAACGTTCTTTTTTCTTCTGCTCTTGTTCTTGTTTGATTTTTAGTTCACGGATTTCCAAAGTCACATTGTCAATTATGCTGTCTATAATTTTGCAAACTCTCTCACTTTTTGTTAATGCGTCTGTTTGCCCTGCGGTTGCTTTCTTTTTATTCAGTTTCTCGATGTACTTGTCTGCTTGCTTGCAAGTAATATAATCGCTTGCGTACCAATCATTTACCTCTGATTCTGTATAGCATTTTTCTCCACAGACCATAACATATACATCATTTACTTTTTCACGCTCTTTTGTAGCTTTCTTTTTATATTTTTCTTTAATCTTTCCACATTCGTCTCTTACCGTCTGTAAAGCTATTAATTCTGCATTATCCATATTTCAATACCTCGCTAAATTTTCTAATTCGTTTATTAAGCGAATCTGAGCTGTCCCGTCTGTTCTGTCTCGATCTGCATATTCGGTGTCCGCTCTGCCACGCATAGCTCCGGCAGGTTTGCTTTTACAAGCGCCGCTGGAATCGGCGGACACACTGCATTGCCGCATCTACGCACCTGTTCAGATCGTGGGTATGTCTTGCCAGTATAATCATGATCGATTATGTAGTCGCCCGGAAAACCCTGACATCCGTACAGTTCCCGCGGTTCCAGCATACGCAATCCGATATCCACGATCTGATAATCCACACCATTGATGGTCACAAGTCCGAAGCGATCTCTTGATGTTATCGTGTCAAGTGGCTCTTTTATATCCTGTCCTGTACCCTCACCGTAGTATTTAATTAAAAATGCTCTGACTTCCCCGAAATGTCCCGGCGATGTAGTGATGGTATGTAATGGTTCTCTCAGATCCTGCCCTGTGCCACTCTTATAAAATTTGCTCAAAAATGATGTGACCAGTCCATACCGGTTTGATCCATCTACTGTCATGATCGGATCTTTAATCGTCTGTCCCCGGACTTCTCCCTGTGCTGTTTCGGAATGGTACTGGATCAGTGTAGGGCTGATAAAGCAATGCTCATTCTTGCTTACGATAGTTGTAAGTGGTTCCCGCACATCTTTGCTTCTGTCTTTTGTGAATCCGGTCTGCCCGATCTGCACCATATACGGCTCCACAATCCCGTACCCATGCTTTCCTGTAATGGTCGGCATCGGCTCCCGGATATCGTTCGGTCTGCGCTCGCCGCCGTGGTTGCATTGGATAATAAATGGCTCTGGATTATCCAAAACGAATTTTTTTAAACCTCTTGCAATCCGATCCATTGTTTTCTTGGCAAGCGGCCGCACCGCCCGGATGCCGTACTTTTCTTTTATTTCCTCGGATGTATCAAAGATGCTCGGACATGGGCGGCTGAAATCAATCTGTGTGTATGCTCCTACGTATGGTTTTAGCAGTCCGGCTTTTACCGCTTCGCTATCTGCAGGGGCGTGTGTTGGCTCTGGCCATACAATCGGCTTGCCGTCACACCGGGCGATCATAAAGAATCGTTTACGCATGGTCGGCGCACCATAATCGGCAGCAATCAGCTCACGGAACTCCACTTTATATCCCAGATCAGTAAGCTGCTGCACAAATCGCTCGAATGTCTTACCCTGCTTGCTCTTGATCGGATGATGCCCCCGATTTAACGGCCCCCACGTCTTAAATTCTTCCACGTTCTCAAGCATAATCACTCTTGGTTTTACAAGCCCCGCCCAGCGTAATGCTACCCATGCAAGACCACGGATGTTCTTATCCTTTGGTTTTCCTCCTTTCGCCTTTGAAAAGTGCTTGCAGTCCGGTGAGAACCATGCAAGTGCCACCGGATGCCCTTTGCAGGCTTTTACTGGATCAACCGCCCACACATTTTCGCAGTAATGCTCGGTGTTCGGATGATTCGCCTTATGCATCCGGATAGCTTCTGGATCGTGATTGATTGCTATGTCTACGCTATAGCCGGTTGCCAACTCTATCCCGGTGGATGCACCGCCACCGCCGGCAAAATTGTCTACTATTAATTCCCCGTTAATCATGGCATCACCTCCGGGAAGTCCCCAAAATTCATTTGCAAATCCGCTTTGTAATTCATCCACACTGTTTCCGTTCGCGGCTTTCCATGTTCTGCGCAACTGGCAAACTGTTTTTTCTCCCAGCCCGCAAGGTAATCGTTATACATGTCTGACTCGTACCCGGATAACATTATCTTTGCTTTGCTCTGCAGTAACAACTTCAACAGATCCTCGTGATCCGCATCCGTCATTTCATGCTTGTATTGCTTTCCCGCCCTGGTACCCAAAACATACGGTGGATCTATGTACATAAACACATTGCTGTAGTTAAATCTCCCTATTACTTCCAGTGCCGGGAGGTTTTCGATCTGCACCATCCGCAGACGTTCCGCAATATCAACGATCCATTCCGGCAGACGGTACCAGTTCCATAGGGCATAGGCTCTTTCCCTGCCCTGTACATCGTTTTTCCAGCCAACTTTATACCCATTTGTCCGGAATCCATGCCCTTGCCAGCACTGGATCAGAAAACGCAATGCCTTGTAGTATGGTTCATCCGGCAATGTATTTTCAGACATATTCTTCTTATATGTATCCTCATATTTTTCACGGCTGAATGGCGTAGTCATTACCATTCTTGCCAACCGGTCCGCATCCCTTTGTATGCACTGGAAAAGATTTACGACATCGTGATCCAGATCATTGATTGTTTCAATATCGGATACCGGTTTATTAAATAACACAGCACCGCTTCCGAAGAATGGTTCTACATAACTGTGGTGTTCCGGTATCAATTCCACCAACCTGGAAGCAATATTCCATTTACTCCCAGGATATTTTAATACTGTTCTCATTTTCTTTTCAGGAACCCGATATATCGTTACCCCGGCCGGAGGTTCGGCTCCTTTCCGCTTTATTTCTTGCTATTCACAATATTTTTCAGCACATCTACGCCTGTTTCTTTTGCCAGTTCCTCATTCATCGTCACAAAATAATCTGGATATTCTTCCACGAAGCGCATCTGCTCCACAACATAGTCCACAAAATCTAACAGCCGCTTTTGTCCAAACTTCTGCTTGTCATGCAGGTATGCAACCGAGATCACCATAAAATTGTCAAACGCCTGCTCTATCGTTTCATCCAACTGCTTTTTCTGCGCTTCCTGGTATCTCGGATCGTTCATTGCTTCCTCGACCATCTTGTGTATTCTGTGCTTTTTCAACTGCTTGTCCGCCCAGCTCATTTTCTCCCTCCCTTGATCTCTTACTGCACCACATCGGGCTTGTGGAAATACTTCTAGATACCAACCGGATCTCCGAATCAGATACCCGGCATCCCCACACCCGACGCCCGGTTGTATTGATTACGCAACACCGTTTTTCGCAATCGCGGCACTGCGGAATATATACCCGCCCATCTCTGGCTCCCTTTGTCACGGTCGTTTTTAATCCGTTTGTCCGGATGTAGTAGTACACCGAGGATTCCGTGATATATCTCTCGAAATGCGCCTGCATGGCATCCGTGATCTGGTTTGTCGTGCAACCGGCGGCAAGCAGATGCTCGATCTCTGCCCGGTATGGATCAAAACGGCTGCGGCGGCGCTTATATATCTTTTTTGCCATCCCTGTTCCCCCGCATCATCTTGTTTATGATCTCCGCTTTATGCCGCTCTGCGATGTGATCCCGAACCGATTCTTCCGGAAACGCGATCTGGTAGGTCCGCTCCTTGATCCGGTTTGTGATCCGGTCATCGTACTGCAAAGTTTCCAGTGATTCATTGCTTGTAAAAATCGTCACTTTCCGGTTTATGTACCGCTCGTTGATGATCTGATACAGTTTGTCGTTGATCCAGTCCGCCGGACGCTCCACTCCGAAATCATCAATAATCAGCACATCCGTGGTGCTAAGTGCATCCAGCAACCGGCTCTCGCTGTACTCCGCCCCATTGCTCCATGTATTTTTTATTTCCTGCAGGATGGTTAGTGACACCGCGAACTTGACCGCATAGCTTTTCATAAGCTCATTCGCGATTCCTGCGGCAATCCGGGTTTTTCCGCTCCCTTTGGTTCGGGACCAGATAAAAAGTCCCATGCCCTGCTCCCTCTGGTTTTCAAAATCATCCAGATAGGTTTTTATGATCTTGCAGGCATCCGATACTCTCTTTTTGCTGTCTGGATCCCGGTACACATCCATCCGAAATGTCTTGAGGTCCATCCCCCGGAACGCTTCCGGAATGTCCGCGAACCGTAACCGCCGTGACATAACCGCACGCTCCCGGCACTGGCACGGCTTTGCCGCTTCTACGCCGTTCTTTTTCACTAAGATCCACTCGCTGCCATGACAGATCGGACACACGTCAAAATCCCTGGAACTCTCCGGTGTCTCCCCGCTCACGCATGAGCTCGTTGAGTGATTTTTCATGCGTTCCAGTATCTCTTCCAGTTCCATCGTTCTCTCCTTTCAGATATTGCATAAATAAATTCTCGCGAAGCCAGTTCTCCGGCTTCTTGATGTACCGCTCCGCCGTTTTCTCCCGTCTGCAAACAACTGCGTAATTCTTTGCCGCCCGTATCAGGTCCTCTTCCGACACACCCGCCAATACCGCATCGCAGTATTCTGTCTCAACCAGATAGCCAGTACACTTTTTCGGATAAGCTGCGGCGAAATCCGCAAACCGTTCCACGGGGGATACAGGTGGTGTTTTTGTTTCTTTATCTATCTCTATATCTTTCTCTATCTCTACATTGCATTTTTGTTGCAAATTGTTGCGGTCTGCTTCATCAGCGTTGCATTGCAACGCTTTTTGTGCATTTTCCCTAGATTTCCGACTTCTGCGAGTGCTTGCGGTCTCACTCCCCAGGTTATCTTGCACAAAAGGCATAAGATACTCGATATTGTCTGCTGTCTGGATCAATCCGCAGGAAAGAAGATACTGAATCGTCACTTGCACATTGATTTCGTCCTCGTCAATATCAAGGGCAATTTCTTTGTAAAATTCATCTTCCAAACCGGAATACTCTAAGTAGCCGCCCTTTTTCAATGACAACAACTGCATTTTGAGATAGATGATCGTATATGTATCGCCGCCGGCCATCTTTCGGAGTTTCTTGATTCGTTTACTGTCAAAAAAATCATCCATCAGTTTAAGCCAGTAATACCTCTTATTCTCCGCCACATTCACTACCTCCGAGCAATTCAATGACCTTTGCGCCGGCGTTCTCCGGCCGGCAGAATACGAACTCCACACCGTATTTAAGCTGCATGGTCAACATGGCTTTCGCTAATACCGCGCCGGATGTCGGCTTTGCCTTTGGTAGCGGCACATTCAGCCACTTGCCAGCGTTATGCATATAAGCAATCTTGTTGTACCGGTGCATCCGCGGATTCTGCCATTTAGACACATCCTCAATAGTTTTTACGCCGTCTGTGTTCTCCACAAGCACATACAGCTTAATGCCGTTGTTCTGTGCTAAAATGCACTCATCACGGAATCTTGGATGAGCTTTTCCACAGATATTGCCCACTATCTCCTGCATATCCTTTTTGCTGTCAACAGATGCGTCATAGCTTCCAAGGAAGTCCATTTTCTTTACTTCCATCCTCCGTGCTGATTTCCGCCGAATCACATCCAGTACCTTGTCCGTGGCAATCACATAGTCCCCGACCGGAAGCGGCGCGCGCAAAACCTCTATGTCGTGGCAGTCAAAGTAACGATTCTTCAAAATATGTTGTCCCTCTTTCTGCCCTTTGTCCTCAATCAACATCATGTTACATTCACCTCTTCTCAAATGCCATTCTGACGTTGCAGAATGGCTAAATTTGAATTTTTATTGCTTGGGTTGATAACTTTTACCGCCCATATAGTTTTCATTGATAGGCGGTCGCGCGCGGCAACCGCCAAATCATATTTAATCGAACGGTAATTTTTCATCTATTCCATCCGGAATATTCATAAATCCATCACCATCCGGCATAGGTTCCGGTCTATCCGCAGACTGGTTGTTCTGTGTAGCCGCCTTGCTCTCTGCAAACTCACAGCTTTCGATAAGGCACTCATTGGTATACGCCTTATTTCCGTCCTTGTTTGTATAACTTCCAGTCTGCCAGCTACCTTCAACGACCAGCTTTGTGCCTTTGCGGCAATACTTTTCAATGAACTCCGCTCTTTTGCCAAACGCAAGGCAGTTAATAAAATCTGCCGTGGGTTGTCCGTCCTGTTTGAATTTCCTGTCAACGGCAAGCGAAAACCTCGCCACCGCCGTTGCTTTCTCTCCCTGCGAATATCTAATATCTGGATCTCTTGTCAAACGCCCCATGAGGATCACCTTATTGATAAGTCATTCCACCTTTCTAAAACGGGCAGAGGTCTAAGCTGATCTCTAACCCTTTATGTGCCACATAGACATCGGTATCATATTTCAATACTTCTTTTGCTCTTTTCTGGAATACTGCGGGATCTCCGCTTTTATCTGATAAGTGTATTAGAACGACATTTCGCAATGCCGGGTTATCGTTAGTAGAAATAAATTTAAGTGCCGTATCAAGGCTCATATGACCTCGCAGACGATGTTCGTAGTTCGGCTCGTTCCGGTCTACGAACTGCATATCGTAATTAGCTTCACAAAGAATGTGATTTACACCTTTGAATCGCCAGCGGACATATTCCGTGTCTGTGACATATACTAAACTTCCCATTTCCGGATGTGTGACATGGAACCCATAGCACGGGCACTCTGAACCGTCAGAATTGTTATGTAGCCATCGCCTGTCTTTATCTTGATTTGGAAAGGTTCTTACTTCGAATGTCCCATACTTTTTCATGTCACAGGATTTGTAAAAATCCATATCGTATGGTTTCCAAACCGGTATACCTGCTTTTTCATACTCTCCTATGTATTTTGCATGGTCTCCGTGGATATGGCTCACAAGGACGCCAACAATCTTCATCACATTGAAATCCAGCGCTTTCTTAACTTCCATGAATGGCAAGCCTGCTTCGATTATCAAGGCTTCGTTGTCATTCTCCAGGATGTAGCAGTTGCCGGATGAACCGGAACCTAAGACTTTAAGTTTTATTTTTAATCACTCCCTTCGCTTTCTCGATAATCTCATCATCGAAATTCGCTAAAACTTTTCTGTAACTTTGCCTTTCGAATATTTCTCTCATTTTTCTTTCATTCGGATTATGACAAAAAACTTTGAAAAAATTATCAGTATTGGACTGATGTTTAACCCTCTTGATTTCCGGAAAACGCACCTCAAACATTTTGTTTTCAAAAACATCTACGCCCTGTTTGACAATGCAGTCCGTAATCTCGTAATCAACACGGTTCACAGCTTTGGGCTTTTCCAATATCCACGTTTCCCCAGTAAATTCCGCGTCTGGTACATATTTCTGAACTTCGTCATTTTTAAGTACCTTATCAGCTTTTAGGTAGTAACAGTGAATGATTACCGACAAGCCAAGCGATTTCATATTTCGTACCACCAACCCGGCTTGTGGTATTGCGTTCAATGCTTCAATTATGCTTGGTGCTACACATATCCGTTTAATCGTGTCGTTTTCGCCCTCACACCGCTGTTTTGGAACTCTTGGAATAAACTCATCCACCAAGTCAAATGAAACGTGAACCATAGGCTACTCCAATTCTTCCTCTGCCGGAAACTGAAAATAAAAATTTTGATGATTCTCAAATTTAATTTCCGATGGCTGATTGTCAAGACTTACATATATAATCTCTGTATTACATCTTTTGAGTGCTTCATTAACTTCTTCTGTAGGCTCAACGTTCTGAAACATGGCAACACTTCCTGTATACGCAATTCTAAGCATTTCCATGGCTTTCTTTGCCTTTTCTTCTGTGGAATATGTAGCCAATGTTCCAGCCTCATCCTCTCCGATTGCCAATATCTGGACAATGGTTGCGTCTTTCGGGCTAAGGAAAACAATACTTCTTTCGTATGGAAAATCCAATCTACCGTCCTGTGATATAACTCTCATGGCAACCTCCTATCTGAAAAACAGAAACCACACCAACGCTGCAAATGAATCGGCGAGGGCAAGCAGAAATACTACAACAAACAAAATCCTTCCGAAAGTAATCTTTGGTTTTAACCCAATAGCCGCTCTAATATAATCTTCCCGGCTCAAATTTGCCTTAAGAAAGAATCTCGCAATCAAAAATGCTACCCACAACAGAATTGCTAATTTTACAAAAACCATTCTTCATATCCTCCTAATCTTTCATAAAGTCCGGCACGTTCTCGCCATTCTCAACGACTTCTCCGGTTACTTTCTCCGGCTCTGCCATCTTAGGCTCTTCCACGGTCTCCGCGACTTCCGGTTCAGCCTGGAATTCCTCTGAATTGGCATTTTCAGAAATATCACGCTTGACCTGTTCCTGCAAATCTTCCATTGGATATTCCTTGAAATCGTTGTCCTGCATCTCTTCTTTCGTATACAATCCCATTGTCAGTTCCGGGCAATTCAGACTGGAGAAGAAAGATGCCGCTCTATAGCGAAGCATTAACTGCGGCATGGTTTTCCACTTGCTACCATTCTTTCCAAGCCATCCCTCGGCTTTAGCCATTTCCATGTCCACGGTCATCCCCTCAACTCTACGACCATTTTTCGTAGTCCAAGCAAGGCACGAATAAGGCTTTCCGTCCTTGTCTTTGGCTTCCTCGAACTGTAATTCCATGTCAAATTTACCAGAATTATTGATTGCCGCAATCAGAAACTTTGAACTCCAAGACGGTCTACCCTGGATTACATACAAATTTTGCATAACCATCAGCGGGCTTACTTTCAATCTCTGTGCCTGCTCAATGGCGATCAGACAGTTTGCATCGTTCTTCTGGAATGTAGATGGAACGATTGTTGAGCTTGATAATGCCTTTGCCATCTGCATTGCCATGATGAAATTGTCGGATGTTCCGAAAATTCCAAGACTGTAATCTGTAACCTTGTTGTTGCTGTGTGCAACCTCTTTCTTTTCCTCTGCCTTTGCTACTGCTGTATTCTCTGCCATAATTATTTACCTGTCCTTTCTGATTTAATGTACTTGATGCAATTAACTGTTTCGCCGTCTTTGACTTCTGTATGCCGTCTATTCAGAATAATGAACCATCTAAAATGGCTGTAGTTTACTCCGCGCTCAAGCGGTATTCCTCTTAATCCCATAACAAACTCTGAATAATCATCTTTTACAATCGGTTTTTCCCCGCGGAAATCGAGCCGTCCATTATCCTCGATGCTATATAACTTGACAGTATCCCCTACGCTTAACTCTCTTCCTGCAATATCACAAATTTTCGTTTCGTCTCCGATGCGTCCATAGTTAAGGATTTTTTCGTCTGTGCACCCAAATGACAAATGTGGTTCAAAATCTATTTCCTTTTCTTCTGAATTGGAATCTTTCGGTTCATCCACAAACTGCTTTGAATCGCTCACATCCTGCAAAACACGGTTGTAATCCGCTTCCCCAAGGATCTTCCTTAAGCATTTCAACAACGACGAAAACTCTGCCATGGCAACCGGCTTTAAGCCTTTTACCTCTACTGTTCCTAACTCTGATTTAATCATTGTTTATTCCTCACTTTCTTAATGTCTTGAAATCTCAATCTCTTTGTCCGCATAAAGGCTATTGAACCTTGCGTTCAGCGCATCTAATTTATACTTAATAATCTCCTTTGCATCAGCCACACAGCCGAAAAGGTTTTTATTTTTAAGCGGTAAATTATCAATGCCCAACTCGGAACAATCAAGATACCACGTGTCGCCGCAACCATGAATTTTGTGGATGCAAATGTCAAACCCATAGTCCTTAATTGTGAAAATTGTTCCACTTTCCACCGGCTCTGTATATTTTGCATTACTAATCAGCTTCATGTTCGCCCTCGCTTTCTCCGGCATCTTCCGGCTCTTCATATTTCTTTACCACTGCCACCTTGTCAGCCCCGTAGGTCTCCACCCACTTCATATCCACGGTTTCATCCGTAACTGTCAGCTTTGCACCATTGGCATTTACAACCGTGTCCCCGGCTTTTACAGAATCATCGGTGCGGTATGTATAGCTTCTGGTGCTGTTTGGAAATTTTGCTTTGATATAATTCATTCTGACACCTCGCTTTCTAATTTTTGATGGTCTGATAGCATTTATCATGGTCGTTCCACTTAATAGGAATTGGTGCACCACAATCAATGCAATCCATATCAAACATTTCCTCATCCATATTGGTCATGTATCTTGAATGCTGTCCGCACTCGCAATTCGCATAAAGTGGTTTCAATGGTTCATCAAAAAGTGAATCATCTCCGCAATTCATGCAATGGATGCCTTTGCTCTCTTTCTTCAAGCAGAAACCTCTTATCGCTCCGCATTTCTTACATTTCCAATAGATGAATCCTTTATATGTCAATCCGTGATACTCTTCTGTAACTTTTTCCTCGGTACCGGATTTTGGTTCTTCAGGCAGACTTCGCATTGCAGGCATCTCTTTCTTTTGTGCATTTTCTTTCAGCTTTTCAACAACTCTCTCTGATTCGGTATCTCCAATCGCATTACAAATCAACTGATTAGCAATTCGGGTAAAGAGATAATTCGCTTTATCTCCAACATCAACGGCAATATTCATTCCGCCTGTAGAAAGTCTAATTTTCATCTATGCATACCTCTCTTTCCTTTATTTCTCGCGTCTTTCTCACAATACGGAAGAGAACAATGTCCGTATTCCGCAAAATCAAAGAATCCTCTCTTACTTGCACTCTTCCAACGCTTGCATGACATACACCGTGCATCCGGCTGTGTGACGTTGTTCCCGATTCCTACTCTCGACATTTACACTCCCTCGACTTTCAACTGCTTGTCCTCTGAAACGCTCAAAAGAATTAACTGTGCATCCATATCCGGCACATTGAACTCATTCAGCGATTCGGCGTTATCTACGAAAATCGGCACGCTCACACCGTACAATTCGCTAAGCGAACGGATAATATCAAGTCCGGCTACGATTCTGTGACCACTATTCAAAGTCGAATATGGTACACCATTTACAGTACACTCGCAGCAATCTTTCATGCCGCCATTTAACTGCATTTCAAAAAGTTTGAAATTTACGGTCTTGAAATGGCTGTTGATAGATTCAGAAACCTTATTCAGCTTGAAGCGGATGAACTCTTCCAGTAAGTAAAGCATCTGTTCCTGGTCGGCAACTTTCTGCCCGATTTCTTTCTGCTCTGCCTGCAACTCGGCGATACGCTCGTCAACCTCAACATTCTTAGCCGCCTGCGCAATGATAGCTTTCGCATCTTCCAAAGCGATTTCAAGTTCTGCTTTCTTCTGTTCTAACGCGGATGTATCGGTGCTGTTTGCTCTCGCAGAATCAATCTGCGCCTGCAGATCGGCTTCTTTCTTCATCAAGGCTTCGTAGTCCTCATTGGCACTCAAATCAGCTTCTTCCGGCAACTCTGACAGTTTCTTAATGCACTCATTTTCAATCTTCGTCTGCTCCGTCTCCTGTTTACGTAGTTCCGGGAAATTCTTTTCCGCATCTACGATCTCGGCTTTCAGTGCTTCAACCTCGGCTTTTTTCTCATTACCCAGTGTCGAAATCCGGTTCAGTTCAACCTTTTTATGATTATCAAAAGAGAATTTAGCCGCTTTCAGTTTATCTGCGGCATCCGCTTTAGCTTTTGCCTTTCTGGTCTCAAAATCAGCTTTTAACTGCTCGATTTTGTCCTCTGGTAATTTCTGACCGCACAATGAGCAAACAGTGCTATTTTCGTCAAATACCCACTTGGATTCATCAAAGAGATACGGTGTTTCATCAAATGCCTTGGTTATCTCGGCATTGTACTGCTCTCCCAGTTCTGATTTTTCGCCATTTAAGACCTCAATCCTGCGTTTCTTATCTCCAATTCCGCGCTCAAGAATTGTAATCTTCTTATGCAGATCATTGAATTTCCTCGTGGCTTCATCCTTTCTATCTTCCAGCGCCCGCCGCTCCTTGATAAGGGATTCGTTCGCTTTTCGCTTGCAATCGTTGATCTCAAACTGCAATTCAAATTTCTGCTGTTCCAGATTGTCAACGACCTTGGAAGCCGATTTAAGCTGTTCGGCTATCCCCGTGATCTGTCGTTCCAGATCAGCCTTGGCAAGTTCCTGCTCTGCTACATCCACATCAACCTTGGATTTCTCTGCTTCATCAATACGGACCGGGATTTCTGCCTGTTTCTTTTTCCACTCTGTAAGAGCCTTGGAAAACTTGGCGCGAATATCGTCCGTAGACGGTGCTTTCTCCAATTCGCCGATCAGTGGTGCATACTTGGCATCTGCCTGCGCAAGTTCAACATCCGATACATCCGTTGCAAGGCGCATCAGAATATCCCGCTGCTCTTTCCATTTCATAGAGGAGAAATACTGCGGATTGGTCAGCATCTTAAACATATCCTCACTCTGTGCTAAACCAGAAACATAAGTCTTGAATTCAGCTTCGCTCTTCGGATAGCCGTCAATCTCGAACGAATTGACATTTCCCTGCAAAGTCACGGTATCTGTTCCGCGCTTCTTAACCCAGTTCTGTTTCTGCACCTTGGAAAGCGTTACTTCCTTGCCATCCACATCAAGAACGGCTACAACCTTGATCTCTACGTTATCAATGCGGTTTCCATCCTTATCCAGTGGTCGAACATTGAATTTTTCCTCTCCGGCGCTGTTCTTGTTAAACAGAAGCCATGTGAATGCGTCAAATACAGTGGTCTTTCCGGATGCATTCTGTCCTTTGATCTTTGTTTTTTCTGTGAAATTTACATCCAAAAGTTTTGATCCTTTGAAATTCTCCAAATGGAGAGATTTTAACATCATTTTCATTTCTCTATTCCTCACTTTCATCAATGACAGTTACTCGGTTCGCTGATACCTCGTATGCTGTCCTTTCCTCTTCCACTCCATCCTGGCTCCGCTTTAAATACTTCCGGCTCTGGATTCGTCCGATAATCTCAACACGGGTTCCAATATCAAGCCGTCCGACAAATCTTGCGTTTCTGCCCCATGCGATGCATGGGATATAGTCTGATTTCCCGTAGCCGCGGTTGACTGCAATTAAAGCATCTGCGATCTCACGTCCGCGTGGCGTTTTCCGGTAGATTGGTGCTTTGCAGATATAACCATCAAGACTAATACTGTTCACCTGTAAATCGCTCTGCATATCACCTAACTCATCAATATCCCGTACAAACAAAGTTAAAACCAAATGCTGATTTTTATTGAATGACCGGAACTGACCGGAAACATGAACACGTTTCCCGGTATATGTATCATCCAATTCAAACAGTCGCTCAGAAATTGTAAGCGGTATGCTATCCATGGCTCCGCTTGTCCTTTCCGCGTCAAGCATCATCGTGTAGAATTTTTCGCCAAATACTTCATGGCTAAATTCCGGTTCCGAAGTGATTACCCCGGTAACTTCTGCTACATTATTTTTAAATTTATTATCCATGATTTGTAATTCTCCTTAATTTGTGCTAAAATAGGCGCAAATAGCTTATGCTATTGCATTTTATTGGAATCATTCAGCTTTGGTCGGTGGGATGATTCCTTTTTATTTTCCGTGTGCTCTTTCAAGTTCATAACTCCTTTCCATTATGGATAAGGCATATTCGGTATAATCGCCGGTCATTCCTTTTGACTGTGAATTTGGAGTGCCGTTGTACTCCATCAGCACCGTGCCGACATCTTCGTACTTCTCAAACAGTTCCGCCAGATAGTCCGTAGCAACGAGAATATTGCCGTATGGGTCTTTCAGATCATACACACCAAGGCGTTTCATACGGTCTGTATGCCATCTTTTCACGACCTGCATCAGTCCGATATCTCCATCGGCTCCAACCGCATTTGGGTTCCCACTTGATTCTGCTTCAATAATCGCCTCCAAAAGTTCCGGGCAAATATTGTATTCCGCTCCAATTTCCTCGCAGTAACCATTGTATGTCTCACTGGCACTTAAGCAACACGGTGATGCGAATATTATTGCGACAATCATCAGCGTCATTACTGCTTTTCTCAATGTGCATTCTCCTCTCCTCAATTCTCTGGTTTAAGGCTCTACGGTTATCCTCTATCTCGCATATTCGAATTGAAAATGCTACCAAGGCAAATCCAATCAGAAATGCGATTGCGGCAACCACCAGCACTGCCCCGTCTGAATTCATAAGGCATCCAGATATGGCGGAAACAAGGATACCAACCATCATTGCTACTTTTGCTTTCATCGGTTCTCCTTTCTTCTCCCATTAATATAAGGAAGAAACTCATTCAAACTTATACGTTCCATTTGCGATCTCTTCATAATTGAAATCGATAAAATCAGTCAGCAGGGCGATAAACTCTGAATTTGTAGGCTTACCTTTTGCCGCGGAAACCATATATCCGAATATGCTGTTGATTGCTCGCGCATTCCCGCGACACCAAGTCACTTCTATCGCGTGACGGATGGCTCTTTCCACTCTTGAAGGTGTGCTATCGTTTTCCCTTGCGATCTCAACGTAAAGAACCTTCACAATGCGATCGAGTTTGCTTCTATCATCAAGTCCCTTCTCAATGGCGCTGATTATGTATCTGTAACCCTTAAGGCTATGTTTCACGCCTATCTGATCTAAAGTTTTTCTGATTGCTACACTCTTTTGTCTATCCATATTTCCCTCCTATTTGCTTTCTGGTTATTAGTACCAGTCCGAAACAAACGTGCCAAGCAACTGACTTATAACAACATCTACGAAATGCATTCCACCATCCGCATCTTCCATGCTATATTCAAAGAGCATAGCCGGTGTATAAGTTCCATCCGCCGTTTGTATTTTTACATCACTTGCCGAAATCTCATATCTCGTTTCTTCATTTGCAAATATGTTTCGAAGTGTTTCTGCTGAATCAGCTTTCGCTAAATACTCATTTTCGCTGCGAATTACCCTCGAATTGATTTTTTCATAATCAAAATTACTCATCTTTGTCCTCCTTTTTATCACGATACACAGTAATACATCATCATTTCCTTAATTATCAATTCATAAGCCGGTCTAAGGTCTTTATCATTGGCAATTATGTAAATCTTATTGATCTTATCCAGTTCAGACTTCTTAATGTCTGGTCTTTCTTCCAGTGCTCTTCCCTTTGCTTTCTGAACCCGATCATCAAGGCGGCAGTTTCTTTTCTGCTTTAGCCTCTCGTAGCTTTCAGATCTTGCAAGGGAATAATTCTTGCTTCTGCCGTAGCCTTTATCAAACTTCGGGCTTTCTGCAATTTGAGCAATGCGATCATTCGCCCATTTCTGAAAATCCTCCACACTGTCTGTTTTCTGGAATGTTTCCACGATGGCATCCTGCTTCTGCTCAATGCGGTTCATCTGTTCCGCCTGCCGTTTCTGCTCCAATTCCATTTTTGCTTGTCCATCAGCAATGGCATAAAACATTTGCATCTGCGGCGATAACTGTGATCGGTTGATTGCCGCTTCTTTGGCTTTATCCTCTACGGTAATGAAATACTGTCGAGCAATCTTCCCTTTTGCCGAATGAGATTCCATAGACAAGTGTTTTGCAAAGTCTGTTGTGAGCCGATAATCCTTGCAATTATTACCGTTCTTCACGATGAAGAACCCCCACCAATCTTTGTTTTCTTCGTAAAACTCATTATCTTCGATATTTGTTTTCGCCCATCTTGCAAAATTTTGTGTAGGCATTTCCAGAAATTCATACAACGCTCTTGCGGTTGTCATTCCATTTTCGTCAATGCCAAGCGCAATCTCAATCGGTGTCTGCATTTTGGTTGTTTCTAAGTCGTTCATTCTTCTCCTTTCTACTCCAAAAAATACTCGATCGTTACCCCAAAGTAATCAGCAATCTTTTTCAGCTTGTCCACCTTTGGCTTGCTCTTTCCAGACTTCCAATCGGAAAATACCGTTGGCGCAAATCCGATGTCTTTTGCAACCCTATATGCAGTAATTCCTCTTGCTTTAACAAGCTGTTCAAATTTCTGATACATCCAATCCCCCCCCTTCTTGAAACTGATTAGGATATTCTGTATAATTGTGTCGTAACTAATTACCAAATTCTGGAAGGAGCGTAACCATGATTGTTATAGGATTTTGTCCTACGCTTGGGAAAGAAAACTCGATAAATATAGATTACATCCCAAGTCCTACACTCAGCGAAAATTCGTACATAAAAGGGCGTTATGAGTGCCATCATGCTTCATACGGCGGCGAATGCCGTTTTGAAAAATGCCCCATTTACGAATCCGCGCCAGAACACAAAAGATAAAAAGTTACAATAGATGGAGCCTAGCGATAGGCTCTTTCTCTTTTTTACAAAATATCCAAACTTTGTATTGAAAATAGTTAGGAAATCCGTTATAATATAGTTTGTTTGGATATATATTACTTATGGATTCCTTTTTAGTTATGAATCCACAACTTTTATACGAAAATATTTATGATTTCATAACTATGATTATACGATACTATATCATAGTCTATTTGTCAACCATTTTATTTATGATTTCATAAGTATTTTTTTTAAGGAGATAGTATGTACGAGATTTTCTTGAAATTACTTGATGAAAAGGGTGTTACTGCATACAAGGTTGGGAAGGCGACTGGCATCGGTGGTTCAACATTTACAGATTGGAAAACCGGAAGAAGTGTTCCGAAACAAGAAAAATTGCAGAAAATAGCCGACTACTTTGGCGTTAGTTTAGAATATCTTATGACCGGGAAAGATTCCCAGACAGATCATTTATATACTGATGAAAATTCGGATTTGTTAATAGAATTTACCAAGGAGGTAAAAAATGATCCGGCATTTGCCGAAAGAATGATGCGTTATATGTCTTTACTGAATGAAGATAAGAAATCCATAGACGATATGATAGATTTTATGTATTCTAAAAATCACAACGGAGAGGACTAATCCTCTCCGTTTTCTATTGCACTTATGTATTTGTACCAGAACCGTAATTTGTCTGTTCTTTCCATCCCTACAAAAATGGTAATTATCCGTTCCCGGTATTCATCATTTGTCATTTCTCCCGAGCATTCCGAAAGCCCTCCATATCCTTTAGTTTCTCCCATGTTTACACTCTCCCTCAATCGTTTGTACTTTTTCCCTTGTTCGTCATATGCATTATTATAGAACGTTTGTTCGTATATTGCAATATGTTTTCTATGAAAAAATTATAGTGTCTATATGGAAAGAATGGAATATGCCGGAATTAGATTTCCCATATATGGGAAAAAAATAATCGTAAAAATTCGACTAAGGTTTTTGTGGTATAATAATTATTTATACTCTGATTCGTATAAATCCGAGATTTTTACATTCAATGCCTTTGCAATTTTCTCCATGACGTCCATTGTTGGTGACGTTTCGCCATTTTCAATCCGTTGCAATGTGGATTTGCTTACGCCACTTTTTTCCGCCAGTTGTTCCAGCCCCCATCCTTTATTGGTTCGTGCCTGCCATAGTAATATTTCCATTTGATAATCACCTCGGAAATATTATTTCCGGCTGCAACCCTATTTATTCTCCAGACTGACTGTGTTATAATGCAAACGAGGGAATATAAAATTATATTTGGAGGTATATAACATGGAGAAAAACGAATTAAAGAATGGGCTTGGAATTGCATCATTCGTCCTTGGAATCGTAGGATTCTTAACTGGTTTTATTGTCATTGGAATATTTTTTGACATCATAGCTATTATTTTGGGTTTAATTGCCATGATAAGCAAGCGCCAAAAAAGTGGGTTCGGGATTGCCGGTTTCGTAATTGCGCTACTTGGAATTGTCCTTACTTTTTTTATTGGTTCTGTATTTAGTGATCTATTTTCATCTAGCAAGCCCAGCTCTGGAGCCTATGTCGGCAAAAGCACCGTCTCGCAAGAATCAAATTCTACAAAAGAAGCAGATACCGACGCAGACCTTTCTTCTCAGATTGATATTGCAGAATACTCATACGAAGACTCAATTGGCGACACCGTCCATTTCTATGTGATTAAGAACAATTCCGACAAAACGCTTAAAATAACGTCCAACTGCACAGCGTATGATGCATCAAGTCAAACAATTGGTGCTGCGAATGGCGAGCTTGACGCACTTGGAAGCGGATGTGAATCAATTATGTATGAATATTTCGACGGTGTATCTGGCGTAGACCATTATGATTATAAGCTGTCAGTCAAGGAAGATACTACTTTTGATTCAGTGCTGTCCGACATATCCTATGATGTTTCAAATCAATTGGACAAGGTGATTGTGACATGCACAAATAACGGCTCTGGCAATGCGGAATTTGTCGAAGCCTATGCGCTATTCTTTAAGGATGGAAATGTTGTAAGCTATGGTTCGACATATATTGTTGATGACGATAGCGAACTCAAAGCCGGAGAAACTCTTTCTGGTCAAATAGATTCTTATGGAGAACCATACGACGATGTAAAGGTGTATATTGTAGGCAGAAAATAACATTTATTGCGCAAAATATGAAATCTTAAGATCACGGGAAAACTTCCGTGATCTTTTTTCTATTATATTCTTGATATATAACAAAAGTTTGTCGTTTGTATTAAGCACAAACAATGGTCTCAACTCGGAAATACTACAGTCAAGCTCTACGCTCTACATAACTACAGTAGGCGCAATTGCTATTGTGTACGGTTATCTGGTGCCAAAGATAGATATGTCCGCCGGTGCAGGCATTTTTAATCTGTCGACCACCAGTATACGGATAAAATCTAAGGCGCAAGCCTTACAGTGCGTTGAAGAAGTTACCTCAAAGGCGTTTATGATGATACCAGACACCGCAGACGAAAATGATACATTCAAGCCGTTAAATAATTCTCCTGTTGCTGCGGGCAACGGCATACGAGTTTCCGGTGTATTGCTTATTAAGGGAGCGTAATCTTATCCTATTTTGATTCCCATGCGCCCCATGCGTCATGTACTTTATACCTCGTGTACAGACTTGCGTCATTAACGGATATGGCAATTTGTACTCCGTCTGACAGTTCTTGCACTTGCGGCTGAAAAATATAGACATAATCGCTTGGTACATTTAAGCATCCGGTCGTTAGATAGTAGCAACCTGGGGATAAATTGTTTGCATCAACAATGCCGCTCGGAGCTGCTACGATAAACGCTCCCAAACTTTTGTTATAACGCAAAAAAAGCCGGAGGGATTTCTCCCTCCGGCTTGTCCTACTTAATATATGTAACTTCTTTTGCCATCATCGGCACATACCCACTCTTCGCGGTTCGTACCAGAAATATTCATCCAAATGCGACCTGCGCTGTCTCTTGCCGTTGCCCTGTTAAGCACGGCTGTGTTGCTGATCTTATACAAAACATTGCCATCTTTGATCTCACGCGTTGATCTTACACGAAGATTTGAACAATGTACAAAATATGCAATGCCCGGTCTGTAATTTGGCTGCATATGTGTTTCTGCAATCTGCACCGTATTGCCATCACCATAAGCTCCAAGATCTGAATTTGCTAATGACACGTCACAATGACCGGATACGCCCGGTACAATACCTTTACTAGTGTACTGGTGCAGATCATGCTTCGGTAGTGTGATCTTTGTACACAGACCGCCGGTATTATTTCCATACTTAGCCGCCCATATAGTATACTGCCGTAACTCGTCATAGATCAGGTTATCGTAAAACCATGATTCTGATGCATACACGCCCGGTTGTCTGCCTGTAGCCTGTACCATGTTACAAAACGCTTTACACACCGCTGTACGGGCAGTCTTACTAAGACCGTCTGCCCTTACTTTCCTCTTTGTGCCGTCTCCGTCCTCACTGTCAATAAACACCGGCAATGTCGCACCGTACTGGTTTGCGAGTGCTACTGCATACGCCGCTTCTGCCGCGCCCTCTTTTTCGTTTATTGCCTGTGACATAAAGTATACACCGAACGGAATGCCGAGGTCTCGGCATTTTTCGGCAAATTCAATAAATCTTGCATCAATCTTGATGTTTCCGGCGGTATATCCTCTGACACCGCATCTCAAGATAATGCCGTCGCAGTTGGCTTTAACTGCATTCCAGTCCGTGATCGTATTGTACTTTGAAAAGTCTAAAATTTTCATATGATTACTCCTCCTTACACTCTTCACATTCCGGTAGACCGGCTACCGACGTTGCAATAGACAGGATGCCGGCCAGTACAGATGCAGATGCTACCAGCTTCCAGTCCAC
>OIZA01000134.1_pt1 | contig 44155 bp, 48 predicted proteins | sample 1588381 | NCBI WGS metagenome assembly OIZA01 (sample SAMN03283277) | human gut metagenome | biome: human-associated habitat; material: feces | host: Homo sapiens | place: Peru | collected 2012 | reverse complement strand
CTCCGCTGGATGTCTCCCGCCGAGTTCACTGTCCAATATGTTTGACAAACCTACAAACTATATAGATTTCTTTGCGTTTTCCCGAAGGATGCACCCCAGTTCCCGCAAAAAAACGTCGATCTGCATCTCGGTGTTGAACACCGACGGGCTAAGCCGCACCGTCCCCGTTTCCAGCGTGCCGGCCGTCCTGTGCGCCAGCGGCGCGCAGTGCAGTCCGGCGCGCACGGCGATCTCCCGCCGCGCCAGCTCCTCCCCGATCTGCTCGCAGTCCATGCCCTTCACCCGAAACGACAGCACGCCCGACTGCGCCGTTTCCTTTTCATCCGCAAAGATCTCCACCTCGGGCATACGCCGCAGTCCCTCTGCCGCCCGCCGCGCCAGCATTCTTTCCCATCGGGCGATGCGCTCTGTCCCCGTGCGGCTGACAAATCGTATTCCCTCCAGCAGTCCGGCGATCCCCGGCATATTGTGCGTGCCGGCCTCCAGCCGATCCGGCAGGTCAGCGGGCATGGTCTGCATGCGGGAGGCGCTGCCCGTACCGCCGAACAGGAGCGGCCTTGCCTCCTGCCCGCACAAAAGCAGCCCCATCCCCTGCGGGCCATACAGTCCCTTGTGTCCCGGCATTGCCACAAACGCCGCCCCCCACTGCTCCAGCGACACCGGCAGAATGCCCGCCGACTGCGACGCGTCCACGATCAGCGGCGTGCCGCTCCTCCGGCACAGCTCCGCCAGCTCCTCCACCGGCTGCACACACCCGAAAACATTAGACACATGGTTGCATATCACGGCATCCACGCCCCGCCGCAGCGCCCCGCGGAAGCCCTCCAGCATTTCCTCCGGCCGAAACAGCGGCGCATCCACCACCAGTATCTCCACTTTCGGTATACTGTGCAGCACACGGGTCACGGCGTTGTGCTCGTACCCGCTCACGGCCACTCGGCTGCCCGGGCGCACCAGTGTCCGTATGGCGATGTTCAGCCCGTGGGTCGCATTGCCGGTAAAAACCACCTGCTCCGGCGACGGCACGCCGAACAGCTCCGCCGCCGCTTCCCGACACGCAAAGGCCGTCTGCGCCGCCCGCTGGGAGGCCGGATAATTTCCCCTCCCAGGCGAAGACATCTCCCCCACCGCCCGCGCCATGGCCTGCGCCACGGCCGGCGGCTTTTCCAGGGTGGTGGCTCCGCTGTCCAGATAGATCATGTCTGCACCTCCCTGTATCCGCTCTCCGTTTTTTCGTGAACGGACAGCGGCGTCAACCCGCTGCGGCGCAGGCAGTCCATGGCCTGCCAAAGCTTTTCCCGCCGTATTTTGACCGCATAGCTGCAGCCGAATTCTGTCAGCCCCACCGGAGCTCGGAATATTTTTGCCCAGATCCCGCAATCCTCCAGCTTCCGCATCATGCGCTGCGCCTGTGTCACGGATCGGGCTATGATGATCACATATTCCATGCTGCCATTCCTCCTCATGTCACATTTTATGTGCCGCTGCGGATCGGTGACACCTCAAAAAGACGCAAATGATCCGGCACCCATTCGCACCTTCCGCCAGCGCCGCAGGGAATATCCGCAAAAGAAGAAATATTATTATAATTCGCCAAATTTCATTGACATAGACCATATTTTTCTTACAATATAGCTAAATACAGAAAGAAAGTAGGTGGCGCCCTGTTTCATAGAGTATAAAAGCGTTGGTAACATGCAGAAGGAGAACGGAACGAACAAATTGTTCTTACGAGAAAAAGGCATATCGCATTGTCTTTATCGCCCACTGACAGGAGGATGAATTGCATGAAGCGAGTTTTTTTGCTATCCCTGCTCCTCGCATTTTCTCTTTGTGCCTGCTCTAAGCAGCCCCAGCAGCCGCCTGCGCCCACGGTGCAGCAGCTCCCTTCTCCGCTGACACTTTCCGCAGAGGAGGACGCCCTGGTGCTGTGCTGTGAGGAAAACCACGCTCTGCTGGCCGTCGGCCATCGCAACAGCGCGCTGGAAGGCCCCCTTTATAATACCGATTATCTGCTTCGCTGGAATTATACGGACGGGACTTCGGATAAAGTTCCCATCCAGTCCCAAGCCTACATCACCTCCGCAGTTTTTGATGGATCTGACCTTTTATATCTGGACTATGAATCTGTGGATGCGCGCATTGCCTGGTCGCTCATCCGATACACGGAAGCGGGAAAAACCACCCTTGCCTTCGGGCAGACCGATTCCTATGACCGTGTTCCGGCTCTTTTTACTCTGGATAAGCAGCCGATGTATCTGCTGGCGGATGATTCCGGCCTATCGGTGTTCCGAGTTGAGGGCAGCGAGGTTTCCGCTGTGCTGACTGTCCCCGACAGCGTCATGCCCTCCAGTGTGACCGTATGCAGCAACGGCAAGCAGTACGCCTTTTTTGCAGCCGTCAACGGTTCTCCCCATTTCACCGTGTTTATCTGTGACGGCTCCGGTATTCTCCGGCAGAAGGAGCTTTCCAAGCCGGTTACGACCTTTGCTATAACGGACGACTATGTGGTGTGCGGACTGGGCACTCCGGACGCAGATGCATTTTCCTGTGAATCCATTTCCATCGGCAGCGGAAATACAACAACAGCCGATTCCGCAACGCCCATGTGGCGGCTGGCCGGAAGCGGCAATAGTTGTCTGTATGTTGACGGCAGCTTCGCGTCCTACATCTTCTATCCGAATACACAGCAGACCAATACCCTTACCATAAGCCGCGACACCGCAGCTTATCAGAATTGGCCTACGCTGTTCTTCTCCGACGGTGCAGGCGGATACCTTGTGCAGATGGATATAGAGAATACCGACTATTTCTGGCACATAACCACCTGATTTGCCCCTATCCAAAGAATCCTGCTGCGAAATAAAAATGCGGCAGCAGCTTGCACAAGAAAATAGTAAAAACAAAAACCCAAAATCTTTTTTAAGCCGTTTTGGCTCTAAAAGATTTCGGGTTTTGTGTAATTTTTCAGAGAACTATTTCACAATAAGTCCATCCGTTCGTAATTTTTAGGATTACTCCTCGACCTCAGCCTCGCCGGCCTCGTCCTCGTGGCCGCCCAGCAGGGCGCGGATAGACAGGGAGATCTTCTGCTTCTCCTCGTCGATAGCGGTGATCTTGGCGTCCACCATCTGACCCTCGGACAGAACGTCGCCGGGCTTCTCAATGCGGCGGTCGGCGATCTGGGAGATGTGGATCAGGCCGTCCACGCCGGGAACGACCTCAGCAAAAGCGCCGAAGGTCATCAGCTTCACGATGCGCACGTTGGCCACATCGCCCACATGATAGGTCTCCATAAACTTATCCCAAGGATTGCAGGAACGATCCTTCACGCCCAGAGAGATCTTGTGCTTCTCGGGGTCGAAGGAAATGACGTACACATCCAGCGTGTCGCCCACGGAAACCACCTCAGCGGGGTTCTTGATGCGGGACCAGGACAGCTCGGAGATATGTACCATACCGTCCACGCCGCCGATGTCCACGAACACGCCGTAGCTGGTCATGGACTTCACGGTGCCGGTGTAGTGCTTGCCCACTTCGATGCTCTCCCAAACAGCAGCCTGGGCAGCCTGACGAGCCTCGAACTGCACCGCGCGGATGGAACCCACCACACGGCGGCGGGCGCGGTTGACCTCGGTAATGCGCAGGGACACAGTCTGGCCGATCATCTCGCTAAGCTCGGCGCCGCGGGGCATACCGCTCTGGGAAGCGGGCACGAACACGCGCACGCCCTTCACGTTCACCACGATGCCGCCCTTGTTCTCCTCAGTGACCTTGCCCTCCAGGGTGGTCTTGTTCTCGCGAGCCTCTTCGATGTCCTCCCACACCTTCACGGCGTCCAGACGCTTCTTGGAGAGCATAGCGTAGCCCTCCACGTCATTCACGCGGATGATGTAGGTCTCGATCTCGTCGCCCACCTTCACCACGTCTTCGGGCTTCACGTTGGGATCAGCGCTCAGCTCATCCACGGCGATATAGCCGGCCTGCTTGCAGCCCAGATCGACCTGGACCTCGGTGGGGCCGACTGCCGTCACGATACCGGTTACCTTCTCTCCTGTATTTAAAGTTTTAAAAGATTTTTCCAGCAGTTCCTCGAAGCTCTCCTCGGTAGCCTCCATGTTCTTGATTTCTTCGCTCATCGTTGTATATACCTCCTTAATGATGCCCGCTGGCGTAGATGCGCCGGCCGTTAGACCTGCCACAAGACATCCTTCAAAAAGGTCTGACGAGAGCTCACCGGCTCGTTCGATCTGAACGACCCGTCCGCATTTCTCCCTGCAAATCTCTGCTAAATGCTTGGTATTGGCACTTTTTCGGTCTCCGACCACGACCATGACATCCACCTTGGCAGCCAATTCGGCCGCCTCCGCTTGACGCCTATGCGTAGCATTACATATTGTATCAAAGATTTTGGCATTTGTACACTGTTTTTTTAAAATTTCTTTTGAACTTTCCCAAATTGCCCGTACACAGGTGGTTTGAGCCGCCGCCGTCAGGGGCAGATCGCGGCGCGACGGCTCCTCATTCAGCCAATTTTCCAGCTCCTCCGGCCCCTGCAGGATCACCGACCGCTCCGACCAGCTGGCCACGCCCATCACCTCCGGATGGTGCGGCTCTCCGATAATAAGGGGCGTCCTGCCCTCCTCCTGCGCCTGCGCCACCAGCTGCTGGATCCGCAGCACATTGGGACAGGTGGCGTTGACGCACTGCGCGCCCAGCGCCTCCAGCTTCTGAAAAACCTCCTTCTTCTCGCCGTGGGAGCGGATCACAACGGTCTCATCGGGGCGTACCTCCGCCCACGAGTCCACCTTGCGCATTCCCAGCGTCTCCAGCTCCTTCACCACGTTTGCGTTGTGGATGATGCTGCCCAGCATCACGCAGGGCTTCCCCTGCCGCGCCGTTTCCCGCGCCATGTCCACGGCTCGCTTCACGCCGTAGCAGAATCCGGCGCTTTCGGCCACCTTCACGTCCATGCTTCTCCTCCCAGCGCATAGGCCTGCCGCATCACCTTGTCGGCGTTGGCCTGATACTCCTCCGCCGTACCCTTCCGTCCGGTATATTCCGGTGCAAACGGCTTTCCGAATATAATGGGAACGGGGGCAAACAGCCGCTTTTTTGTGCCGATATAAATGGGCATCAGCTTGGCGCCGCCCCGAATGGCCATCATGGCCACGCCGCCCTTAGGCCGCACGCCGCGATTCTTTTCCCGCACGCGGGTTCCCTCCGGAAAAACCATCAGCAGGTCGCCGTCCCGCAGCGCCTGGATAGACGTTTTCACGGCGCCAATATCCGAGTGCCCCCGATCCACGGGAAACACGCCCATTTTCCTTAGAAATGTTCGCAAAATGGGGATCTTGAACAGCTGGTTTTTCCCCATAATGCGCAGGTTCACCGACCGCCCCAGAGCGCACATCAGCAGGATCGGATCCCAGTTGCTGCTGTGATTGGGGCACAGCAGCAGCGGCTCGCCCTGCGGCAGATTCTCCAGTCCCTCCACGCGGATGGGGTGCAAAAAAGTGGCAATAGGCTTCACAATGTCATATACCGTGGCGTAATACCTGCTGCTCATAGCTGCAACTGCCTCCCGATCACCTGCAAAATTGCTTCCTTGCTCTGCTGAAAATCCATATTCGTGGTGTCCACCACAACGGCGTCCTCCGCCGGACGCAGCGGCGCGGTCTCTCGGTGGCTGTCCGCCCAGTCCCGCTCCTTCATTTCCTCCAGCACCTGCGCATAGGGCTTGGGTGTGCCCCGCTGCTCCAGCTCCGCTGTGCGGCGTCGGGCGCGCACCTCCACGTCGGCGCTGAGAAAGATCTTCACCTGCGCCTGCGGCAGCACCACGGTGCCAATGTCCCGCCCGTCCATAATGACGCTGCAGCGTTTGGCCATGTCCCGCTGCATATCCAGCAGATAGTCGCGCACCGCCGGAATGGCGGACACGGCGGAGGCATACATGGATATTTCCGGCAGCCGGATCTTCTCCGTCACGTCCTCGCCGTTCAGCAGCATGTGCTGCATCCCGTCCTCGCTGTACCGCATATCCACATGGATCATGGGCAAAGCGCCCACCACAGCACCTGCGTCCTTCGGGTCGATGCCCTTCTTAAAAATATAGTATCCAATGGAGCGGTAAATGGCGCCGGTATCCACATACACGATGCCTAGCTCCTGTGCCACGGCCTTGCTCAAGGTGCTCTTTCCTGCGCCGGACGGCCCGTCCACGGCCACGGAATATACGCTCATGCTTCCCTCTCTCCTTCTGTTTCGGCGGCGGCCAAGCCGGCCGCTCTCCCCGTAGACCATGCGATCTGCAGGTTAAATCCGCCCGTATAGGCGTCCACATCCAGTATTTCTCCGGCAAAAAACAAGCCGGAAATTTTTTTCGACTCCATATCGGAGGGCTTCACCTCGCCCACCTTCACGCCGCCGGAGGTCACGATGGCCTCCACCACGGGTCTTGAGCCGGTAATGGAAACGGCAAAATGCTTCAGCTCCCGCAAAAGCGCCCGCCGCTGCTCTTTCTTCAGCGAATTCGCCTTCAGCTCCGGCGAGATCTGCAGTCGCTCACAGAACACAGGCACCATGCTGCTGGGCAGCAGCTTCCGCAGAACATTGTCCATGTCGCGGTTGCTCTGCTCCCGCAGCTCCCGCAGCAGCCGCTCCTCCAGCTTCTCCTCGCTGAGCGCCGGCTTCAGGTCGATGACAAGCCGATAGCTGTGCTTGTCCCAGTCCCGCAAATGCGCGCTGGCCGACAGCACCAGCGGCCCCGAAACGCCGAAATGGGTGAACAGCATCTCCCCGAACTCGGTAAACACCGCTTTCCCCTTTTCGTTCAGTACCGAAAGCTGCACATTTTTCAGCGCCAGCCCCTGCATCTTTCCGCAGCACGCATCGTCGCTCACAAGGGGCACCAGCGAGCCGCGCGGCTCAACGATCGTGTGCCCCAGCTCAGCCGCCATGCGGTAGCCGTCGCCGGTGGAGCCTGTCCCCGGGTAGGACACGCCCCCCGTAGCCAGGATCACCGCCCGCGCCGGATAGGTTCCCTTTTCGCCTTTCACGGCGGAAACGGCTCCGTCCTCCGTCATAACGGCCGTCGCCCTGTCGTGCTCCCACCGGACACCCAGCTTTTCCATGCGACGCTTCAGCGCTCCGGACACGTCAAAGGCACTGTCCGACTGCGGAAAAACGCGATTGCCCCGCTCCGTCTTCAGCGGCACGCCAAGCCCTTCAAAAAACGCCATGGAATCGGCGCTTGTAAAGCGGGTCAAAGCACTGTAAAGGAATCTGCCATTACGGGGAATATGCGCCATCAGCTCCTCCACAGGGCAGTTGTTGGTCACATTGCATCGGCCTTTTCCGGTGATATTCAGCTTTTTTCCCAGCCGCTCATTTGGCTCCAGCAGGCGCACCTTCGCCCCCTGCTCCGCCGCCGTAATGGCCGCCATCATGCCGGCCGCACCGCCGCCGACCACCACGATCTCCTTACTCATCCTCTTCATATCCAAAGACTCCGTAGCGGGACCACACCCGCTCCAATTCCGAAAACGTTTCTGAGGTCTCCGCGCTCTTCTGCTGCCCCACAGCCATGATAAGCGCATTGAGCAGGCTCACCGGTGCCGCCATGGAGTCCACAAAGGAGATCATGTCGCTGCTCACCAGCAGCGACGCGCTGGCCATCTTGTAAAGCGGCGACATTTTGCTGTCCGTCACGGCGATAACGTCCGCCCCGCGATCCCGCGCAAAATGCACGGCGTTCACCGCGATTTTTGAGTACCGCGGAAAGCTGATGCCCACCAGCACATCCCCGGGGCCGATGCGCAGCATCTGGTCGAATATCTCGCCTGCCGCCGAGCTTTGCACCAGCGTCACATTTTTGAATATCAAATGAAAATAAAAGTTCAAATACCCAGCCAGAAACGACGACGACCGCACGCCCAGCAGATAAATGTGCTTGGCCTCCACCAGCTTCTCCACCGCCAGATCGAACTCCGCCCGATCCATGCGTTCAATGGTGCTGCGGATGGTCTCCATGTCCCGCTGCATGACGCTGCCGGCGATGTCGCCGCCGCTCATCTGCTCTCCGGAGGCCTCAATGCGCTGGATGCTGGTGAGCTTGCCCCGAATCAGCTCCTGCAGCGCCTTCTGCATGGCAGGATAGCCGTCATAGCCCAGCTGCGCGGCAAAACGCACCACCGTGGACTCACTGACCTCAGCGATCTGCCCCAACCGGCAGGCGGTCATAAACGCCGCCTTGTCATAATTGGACAGTATGTAGTTTGCGATCCGCTTCTGACCTTTGGAAAATCCGTCCATTCCCGTGCGGATCAGATAGAGCACATTACGGGTCATTTTTCCTCGCATCCCTTCAACGTTTTGACTTCATTATCTGTCAAGGCTCTCCACTTGCCACATGGCAGGTTTCCTAATAAAATCCCGTGTTCCGCAAGTCGTTCCAGCCGCAGCACGGTAAGCCCTGCCTGCCGGCACATCCGACGGATCTGCCGGTTCTTTCCCTCATGGATGGTCATGTGCAGCACGGCGCAGCCGTCCTCCGCGCGCAGAAGCTCCACCTGCGCCGGCGCAATAGGCTCCCCCTCCAGCACACGCATCTGCCGCAGCAGCGGCACGCCCTTTTCCCAGTCGCCCCGCACCGTCACCCGATACAGCTTGTCCACCTCATACTTCGGGTGGATCAGCCGCTGCATAAGTTCTCCGTCGTTGGTAAACAGCAGCAGCCCCTCGGAGTCCCTGTCCAGCCGTCCCACGGGAAACACGCGCACGCCGCAGTCCCGCACCAGCTCCGCAGCCGTCTTCCGGCCGAATTCGTCGGAGAGTGTGGTCACATAGCCCCTCGGCTTGTGCAGCATGAGATATACGTTTTCCTCCCTGCCTCTCAGGGGCTTTCCGTCCACGAGGATACGATCCGTATCCGGATCGGCCTGCGCGCCGGGTCTGGCCGCCGCTCCGTTCACCGTGACCCGTCCGCTGAGCATCCACTCCTCCGCCGTGCGGCGGGAGCACAGTCCTGCCTGCGCAATGATCTTCTGCACTCGCTGCCGCACCGGTGTCACCTGCCATTTCTCTCACAATTTCCTTTTATTATTCGGGAAAAACGCCGTTTCCACGCCGCCGTTTCCCTCAAAACCGTATGCATATAAGGCCGCATGGTCGGCCCAGTCGTTGCCGTCCTGCAGCGTCACCGCCACCAAAGTCCGCCCGTCCCGCTCCACGCAGGACACCAGCGTCCGTCCGGCAGCCTTGGTGTAGCCGGTCTTCATGCCCATGCACCCCTCCAGCTCCCGCAGCAGCCGGTTGTGGTTTTTCAGGCTGCGCCCGCCGGTCTGTGCGGTAACGGTGGAGCAAATGCGCATAAACGTTGGGTTTTCGGCTGCATAGGCCGCCAGCTTCGCCATGTCGCGAGCCGTTGCGTAATGCGCCTCTCCGTCCAGCCCGTTTGGGTTTTCAAAGTGGCTGCCGTTCATGCCGATCTCCTCGGCCAGTTCGTTCATCCTCCGGACGCACCGCGCCTCCCCGCCGCAGGCTTCCGCCAGAGCAAGGGCTGCGTCGTTGCCCGAAGACAGCATCAGCCCATACAGCAGGCTCTCCACCGTCACCTTTTCCCCTATTTTCAGGTACATGGACGAACCCTCCGCCATGTGCCGTCCGGTCACGTTGACCTCCTGCTGCATCCCGCAGTCCTCCAGCACCACCAGCGCCGTGAGGATCTTGGTGGTGCTGCCAATGAGCATCCGCCTGTCGGCGTTTTTCTCATAGAGGATCCGCCCCGTGCCGCAGTCCATGAGCACCGCCGCCGTAGCGGACACCTCTACTGCCCACGCTCTCTGCGTCAGCAGGAGCAGCATCGCCAGCGCGGCGGCGGCCACGCGCATAAATTTCAAGTCCCATCACCCTTTTTATAGCTGATGGTGACAGTATACGCAGTTAAAAGTCGGTAGTTTCCTTCTTTTTGTCGATGAAATTCTCCACCCGATCCAGTACCTGCGGCACCATTTCGATGATGCGGTCAGCAGTGCCCATGGCAGGGATAGCCACCGGCATGACCCTCGTCACGCCGTCCTTCACCACCAGAAACGCCACCGGATCCACCTTCACGCCGGCCGCTGTGCCGCCGGCAAAATTCTTGCCGTCTGCCTGCTTTCCGAAGTCGCTGCCGCCGCAGCTGAAGCCGAAGCTCAGTCGGGACACCGGCACCAGCGTCACGCCGTCAGGGGTGGTGATGGGCTGGCCGATCACAGTGTCACTGCTGACCATCTCCCGCACCTTGCTCATGGAGGTCTCCATCATTTCGCTGAGGTTGGTCTTCTGCTTGTTTTCCATGTTGTTCATCCTTTCCAGACTGGCTGTTTGTGTCGTTCTTTACATCCGGCGCCTGTTTGCGCAATTTTATGAACCATTTGATAAGCGGGATGCCGCAGGCAAAGCCTATGACCGTCATATCCCATATGAGAAACGAGATCCCCACATCTCCGGAGACTCTGGTCTCCCCGCCCTGCAGATCCGGCTCCATGTGGACGTGTGCGTCCGGCATATCCACAAGCTCCTGCAGCGGCGGCAGCACCGACCACATGGCTGCGTTGAGCTTGCCGTATAAAATGGCCGTATCCGCCGGATCCTCTCCGCCGATAACCGCCGAAAAGTCCATAGGCGATATTCTGATGCGGCGGAAGGTCATCCTAAGTCCCTTTTTCAATATCCGCCACAGCTCCGGCAGACTCCCCCAAACGGCGGAAAAACTGGGCTTCCACGGCTCCTTCGCCGGTTTTTTTGTTTCCTTTTTTTCTTTTTTGGGTCTTTCTTTAGGGGACTTTTTCTCCTTTTGGGGCAAAAGCTGCACCCGCACAAGGCCAAACCGCGCCGTCACCCTCGTTTCCTCCCCGAAGGTCACGCGCACTCCCACACGGCACAACTGCACCGCCAGAAAGATAAGGAGCAGTATTCCCACGATCCACAGTGCCGTCAACCGTTTCCGCCCCCTCTCAGGTGTTCATTTCATTGCCGGTGTCGTCGCTGATGGTGCCGTCGTTCTCCAGACGCAGCTGGCCGTCGTTTTCCAGCCCCGGCATCTCCGGCAGATCCTCCAGTGTGTTCAGGTGGAACGCCCGCAGGAATTCCTTTGTGGTGCGGTAAAGCCGCGGCCGCCCCGGCACCTGCAAGGTGCCGCACTCCTCGATCATGCGCCGCTCCAACAGCAGCCCCACGGTATAGGAGCTGTCCACGCCGCGGATCTGGTCGATGTAGGCGCGGGTGGTGGGCTGATAGTAGGCGATGATGGTCAGCACCTCCAGCGCAGGCTGGGAGAGCTTGGCGGGCTTTCGTATTTCAAAGGCTTTGCGGATGCTGTCAGCATATTCCGGCGCCGAGCACAGCTGCCAGGAGTCCTCCATGCGCACAAGGCGGATGCCCCTGCGCTCATAGCTATAATAGTCCCCCAGCTTCTGCAGCACCAGCTCCGCCGTAGCCCTGTCCAGCTCCAGTGCCAGACAGATGCGGTCGATATGCACCGGCTCGCCGGAGGCAAACAGAATGCCCTCCAGCGCCGCCTCGATCTCTTTCATTTCCAGTATTTCCATGATTCCCTCCGATTACACCTCGGCGTCCTTCCCGCAGGATACCATGCAGTCCTCCGACCCGCCGGTCAGCCGCAGCACATGCTTTTTGCACAGCTCCAGCACGGCCATAAACGTGGCCACCAGCTCGCTGCGGCTGCGGCTGCCCTTGAACAGAAGCAAAAACCGTGTAATGCCCGCCAGCTTTACACGCCGCACGATCTCTGTGGCTTTCTCCTCCACAGAGTACGGCTCCCGCTTCACGATGTCCTCAAACACCGTCAGCTGCGGGTGCATGGCCACCTCCCGCCGATCCAGCAGCTCCTGCATGGCAATGGCCAGCTCGCCCGGCTCGTGGTCGTACTCAAACACCTTTCCCCGCTTCACCGGCTCCGGATTCTTGGTGAAGATGTTGCGGCCGAACTCGCTCATGGGTCCCATCTTTTCCGTGAGCTTGCGGATCTTCTGGTAGCACTCGCCCCGCTGCCGCTCCTGCAGCGACTGAATGAGGGCGTCCATCTCGCTCTGCGCCTCCTCGTCCTCAATGGACAGGAGCATTCTTGTCTTGATATACATAAGATGCGCGGCCATGGTCACAAACTCGCTGGCCACCTCCAGATCCATCTGCTGCCGCTTTTCCAGATATTCCAGATACTGATCCAAAATCAGCGCAATGGGTATATCCTGAATTTCTATTTTATTCTTGCTTAAAAGGAACAAAATCAGATCCAGCGGCCCCTCGAAATCCTCCAGAGGCTCCGCTGTCTTGCTCTGCACCACTTTTTCCAGTTTGAAAATGGGATTATCCAATGTACCTTCTCCCTTACAAGCCGACGATCCGGCAGAATAGTTCAAACACCCACTCGATAGCCGCCGAAAACGCGCTGCTGCCCACGTCAAAGAAAACCAACGCAAAAAGCAGCAGCATACCGTAGCGTTCGTAGCGCATAAGCTGGTTGTAGGCTCTGTCCGGCAGCACCGCAAAGAGCACCTTGGAGCCGTCCAGCGGCGGAATGGGCAGCAGGTTGAACAGCCCCAGACCGATAGAAAGGAGCGCCACCATCAGCAAAAAGTCCAGTATTCTCTGGTTTGCCTCCGAGTAGGCGGCCACATCGCAGAAGATGCGGGCGGCCAGCAGCGTGAGAAGCGCCAGCAGGAAGTTGCTCACCGGCCCAGCCAGCGCCGTGAGCGCCATGCCCTGCTTGGGTTTTTTGAAGTAATTGGGATTCACCGGCACGGGCTTTGCCCAGCCGAAGCCCGCCACAAACATCATCAGCAGGCCGAACCAGTCAATATGCCGCAGGGGGTTCAGACTGAGCCTGTGCTCCCTGCGGGCGGTGGGATCGCCCAGCGCATAGGCCGCCAGACCGTGGCAGGACTCATGCACCGTCAGGCACAGCAGCACCGCCGCCAATCTCATCACCATGGAAAGCAGGGAGCCAAAGTCCAGCGCCGCCCACAAGTTGCTCAAATAGTGCAAGTCAATACTCCCCCATCTTCACTCTATAATAACAAATGCTATTATACCAAAAAAACAACTCCAATTCAAGCGCAAAACCGCGCCGGAGCCCAAAGGTTACTGTAGGACTACAATACATATTGGGCAAGTGAATAAAAAGATATGAGGAACATGGTCTCATGGGTTATAGTTAAGTTACCACACCAAACCAGCCCGAAAGGAGACCATATCCCTCATGAGCAAAAGTATAACACAAGACATGGCCTATCGGCAATCCCTAATGAAGTACACGGAGAAATACGGTGTCAGCCGCGCTAGTCGGAAGTACAACAAGAGCCGATCGTACATCTATTTCTGGAAGCAGCGTTGGGACGGAAGTGTGGCGTCCCTGGCCTGCCAGTCCAGACGCCCCCACAATCATCCAAACCAGCACACGGAGGCCGAGCTGAAACTCATTCGTGACATACGCCGCAGAAATCCCAAACTGGGCATGATCGAACTGTGGCACCGGCTGCGGCAGCGGGGCTACACCCGCTGTCCGGAGAGCTTGTTCCGGGTCATGCGTAAAATGGGTATGTTTCCGCCAGGAAAGCCAAAAAAAGCGTACAAACCAAAGCCTTATGAGCAGATGACCTACCCCGGTCAGCGCGTTCAAGTGGATGTGAAAGCCGTTCCGCGCAGATGCATTGCAGATCCGGAGCTTCGTCTGTTTCAGTACACTGCTATCGATGAGTTCACCCGCTTGCGCTTCCTCGCCGCTTACCCCGAACAATCTGCATATTCCTCGATGGACTTTCTGCGGAAGCTGCGGGAGTGGTACGCCCGCAGAGGCATACAAGTGGAATGTGTCCAAACAGACAATGGTTTTGAGTTTACCAACCGCTTCTCCAGCAGTAAGCGTGACCTGCCGACGCTGTTTGAAAAGACGGCTGCCGAGCTTGGTATCCGGCATAAGCTGATCCGCCCGTATACACCGCGGCACAACGGCAAGGTCGAGCGCAGCCACCGCGAAGATCAGAAACGCTTCTACTCTTGCCGCTCGTTCTATTCGCTCGACGACTTTGCAAAGCAGCTTGCTGTCCACAACCGCCGCTCCAACAGCTTACCCATGAGGCCCCTCCGCTGGATGTCTCCCGCCGAGTTCACTGTCCAATATGTTTGACAAACCTACAAAAACCGCGCCGGAGCCCAAAGGTTACATTTGCGGCTTTTTTATAGGATAAATGTAACTGTTTTGTAGTCAAAAATGTTAAGGATTGTAGTCGTGCTGTAAAGAAAAATGTTAATCTCTCCGCTATAATGAGATCATAAAATAAGTACAGGAGGAATGTAACATGAAACAGATGAAGACCATCCGCAACCTGATCGTTCTGCTGACGGCTGTTTGCTTCGGTTTGGCCGTAATTGCCTTCTTCCTGCCCCAGGGCATCGGAACGGTATTCGCCATCGGAACCGTGGCGCTGGCAGCGCTGGTGCTGATCCTGTGTCTGGCTTACGGCGTGCTGTATTTCGATCAGCGCCGCACCGCCGGCTAACGCCATCAAACAAACGAAAACACCGCAGGGTTCATACCTGCGGTGTTCTTTTTTAGTTTACAGCCCTCGCATGAATTCGTCCCGCAGGCCGTGGCCGGCAAGCCCCTGCCGCACCTGCTGCAAGAGCCGCTCCCGATCCTGATTCAGCGTGCCCTTCAGCGTGAGATAGTTGGAGGCGTGGTTCATGCGGAAGACGCTGCCCTCGCTGTCGATATGCTGCAAAAACAGCTCCACCTCCCGCAGCACCTCGCCGGCGCCCAGCACATGGAAGCTCCCCTCCCGCACCCATTTTTCCAAGGGCGTGCCCGGCTCCACCATCAAGGTCAGCAGGCCGATATACTCCGGCTTCATGGCGCTGAAAGCCTCCGCCGTCTGCACGGCGTGCTGCTGCCAAAGCTCCCGGCTCCCGAGGCCGGAAATGGCCGTGACGGAGAGCTTCAGACCGCTTCGGCGCGCCTTCTGGCCGGCGGCAATGATCTCGGCGGCCGTGTGACCCTTGCTCATGCGCGTCAGCACCTCGTCGCAGCCGGATTCCAGCCCCATGTAGACCATTTCCAAACCGCTTTTGCGCAGCAGCTCCAGCTCCGCCTCGGTCTTGATCTGCAGGCTGGTGGGCGAGGCATAGCATGTCACCCGCTGGCACTCGGGAAACAGTCCGTACACAAGGCCGAGGATCTGCACAAGGTCGTCGGTCTTCCGCATCAGGGCGTCGCCGTCGGCCAGAAAGACCCGCTCCACACGGCGATATACGCGCCGCGCCATCTCGAAGTCCTCGCGGATCTCCTCCATGGGGCGCATAGCAAAATGCTTGTCGTCATACATATTGCAGAAGGCGCAGCGGTTATGGCTGCAGCCATATGTCACCTGCACGATGAGGCTGTACGCCTCACTGGGCGGACGATATACTTTTCCTTTATAGCGCACGAACATCGCTCCTTTCGTTTTCTGCATTATACCGCATTTCAAGCCCCTTGAAAAGGGCATATTTTCTTTCGCGGCGCCATATAGTGTCCCATGGAAATCTACCGCCAAAGCGAAAGGAATGGTCAATGCCATGGAGGATTGCTATAACCGAGTGGATCTGTGCGGGCAGGTGCTCACCGCTCCCGAGCCGTCCCACACCAACCACGGAGAAACATTTTACCGCTTCATCCTGTCCGTGCCGCGGCTCTCCGGCCAGAGCGACGAGCTGCCGGTACTGGTGCGGCAGGGACTGCTTACCGAGGAGCTGCGGGAGGGGGACACCGTTACCCTTGCGGGGCAGCTCCGCTCCTTCAACAACCGCAGCGGACAGGGGCGAAAGCTCATCCTCTCCGTCTTTGCCCGCAGCCTTGCCATCACCCCCGACGCAACCCCCTTGAACCGCATCCGCCTGTGCGGGGCGGTGTGTAAGCCCCCCGTCCTGCGCAGCACGCCGCTGGGACGGGAGATCTGCGACATATTGCTGGCGGTGAACCGCCGGTGCGGGCGCTCGGACTATCTGCCGGTGATCGCCTGGGGGCTGCTGGCGCGGCAGGCGGCGGAACTGGATACCGGCGACTGCTTCTGCGCCGAGGGACGGGTGCAGAGCCGCGTGTACTTAAAGGTGACGGAGGGAACGACCCGGCAGCGCACGGCCTACGAGGTGTCCGTGATGCACATGGCCCAGCGGGAGGATTTTCCGCCGGAATAAGACGGAAAGACGCACGGGAGGCAAATTCCCGCGCGTCTTTTATTATTATAAATTTAGTGCTGGTACTCAAACTCAAGGTCATACATGGAAACGATGTCGCCGTCCTGTATGCCCATCTGCTCCAGACGGTCGAACAGGCCGCTCTGGCGGAGCATCTTGTCGAAGTACATGCGGCTTTCATAATCGGAGAAGTTGATATTGGCCATGAGCCGCTGGAGCCAAGGGCCCTCCACCAGCCAGGTGTTGTCCTCCACCTGGATATTGAGGGGCTGGGAGGTATCCACCTCCGGCGGACGGGGCACATACTCCGGCTCGTACACCGTCACGGGGGGCAGCTGCGTCAGCATACGGCCGATGGTCTGCACCAGCTCCCGCGTGCCCTGATGGGTGGCGGCGGACATCTCCAGAAAGGTGTACCCCGCTTCCTCCACATGAGCCTTCAGCTCCTCCAGCTTCTCAGGCTCCTGCAAAAGGTCGGTCTTGTTGCCCACCACGATCTGCGGGCGCTTGGCAAGCTCGGGAGAATAATTTTTCAGTTCTTCGTTGATGGCGTCAAAATCCGCCACAGGGTCGCGCCCCTCGCTGCCGGACACATCCACCAGATGCACCAGCAGGCGGCAGCGATCGATATGCCGCAGGAAATCGTGTCCCAGACCCGCACCCTCGCTGGCGCCCTCGATGATGCCGGGGATGTCCGCCATAACGAAGCTGACACCGTCGTCCACATACACAACGCCTAGATTGGGATAGAGGGTGGTGAAGTGGTAGTTGGCGATCTTGGGGTGCGCCTTGCTGACAACACTCAGGAGCGTGGACTTGCCCACGTTGGGAAAGCCCACAAGACCGACATCCGCCAGCAGCTTCAGCTCCAAAATCACATCGTGACTCTCACCGGGCAGGCCGGCCTTGGCAAAGCGGGGCACCTGACGGGTGGGCGTGGCAAAATGCTGATTGCCCCAGCCGCCTCGGCCGCCCTTACAGAGGACGAAAGGCTCCTTGTCGGACATATCCTTGATGATCTCGCCGGTTTCGGCGTCGCGGATGAGGGTGCCCCGCGGCACGCGGATGGTGAGGCTCTCACCGTCCTTGCCGCTTTTGCGGCCGCCCTGCCCGTCTACGCCGCTTCCGGCCACATATTTGCGCTTATAGCGGAAGTCCATGAGGGTGGACATATTGTCGTCCACCTGCACGATGATGCTGCCGCCGTCGCCGCCGTCACCGCCGTCGGGGCCGCCGGCCGCGATATATTTTTCTCTGTGAAAGGCCACCGCGCCGTTGCCGCCGTTGCCGGCTCGGACGCTTATGCGCGCCTTATCAATGAATCCGTTTGCCATACGATCATACCTCGCTGCTTAATTTCCTATATTTTACCGAAAAACGGCCTGTCCGTCAAGCTCACTCCTCCGTGAAGTGGACATGGGAGAAAATGTGATCCTGACAGAAGCAGTGGTAGCCGGCGCACTTGCTGCAATAGCGGAACTGCAGGTCGGGATAGTCCGTGTCCGTGCGGCCGCAGACGGCGCATTTGTGGTGATAGGGCGCCTTCTGCTGTTGCTGCTGCGCCTGATGCACCGTGCGGCGGAAGTTCACCGCCCCGCTGGAATGGCGGTACTGCGCCTTCTGCCGCAAATAGCGCACATGGGGCGTAATAAAAATGGCAAAGTTCAGCAGCGCCAGCACCGGCGTGATGATGCCCACGACATTGCCGGACAGGATGCCCGAAACGATCTCAAAGGCGAAGAAGGCGCCGTCGATGATGGCCAGCCACTTGATCTTGATGGGGATGATGAAAAACAGCAGCACCGTCATATTGGGGAACAGCACCGCAAAGGCCAGGAACATGGACAGGTTCACATAGCCCGTGCCCGCCAGCGTGTAGAAATGGTTGCCGGTGATGAGGCTGGTGATGACTACGCCCAGCAGCGTCAGCAAAGCACCGCCGGCATAGTACAGCGTAAACTTGGCCGTGCCCCACTCCCGTTCAAGGATGGAGCCGATCCAGTAGTAGAAATACAGGGAGATGATCAGCGCAAAGGGGCTGGAATACTCCGGCACAAACACGAAGGTCACCAGACGCCACACCTCGCCGTGGAGCAGGCCGTTCAGGTTAAAGGCCAGAAAGTCCAGCGCCGTGGCGTCGGCATTGCGGCTGAGCATGGACAGGATGTATACCACCACATTGCCGATGACGATGTAGCGCATGAGGTTGGGGATGCCGAAGCGGGGATGGCGGGCGCAGAAGCGCTCCACCGAGTCATAAATTTTTTTCAAAAGGAACTCCTCCTGTTCGATTCATTCGCCTTATTGTAGCCGATAGACAGGGAAAAGTCATTACATTTCTTTGAATTTTTCCCGAAATCAGAAAAATATTTCTCAAATCACCGGTCGGCGATTGACGAACCCAAGGCGGAGAACTATAATAGCACCGAAATAAAAACGCCGAGGGAGGTGCGCCGATGGGCGGAAAATGCGAAAGCTGCGTCTACTACTCCTATGACGAGGAGTACGATGACTACATCTGCGAGATGGATCTGGACGAGGACGAGATGGTGCGCTTTCTCTCCGCCCGCGCGGACAGCTGCCCCTACTGGCGGCCGGGGGACGAATATATCACTGCCAGAAAGCAATAAAAAAAACAGGGTGCCGGCGTTTTTCTGCCGACACCCTGCATTTTTACGGCGAAAGCGGGAGATAGATATTCACTGTGCCCAGCATATTCCTGTAGGCGCCGTCCACAAGGAACTGGACGCGCTGCACCTCGCTCAGCGAGCACAGGGACTGCACCAGCCCGCGCACCACAAGCGCCTGATCCACCTCGGCCTCGCAGAGCTTCCGATAGCTTGCGAAGGAAAAATTCAGGCAGCAGATGTCGCCGTCCATCCATGCGCCGGCTACCTCCACGCCCTCCGGCAGGAGCTTTTGCAGCGCTTCCTCCTGCGACCCCTCCAGCAGAGCCTCCGTCACCCGCAGGGGGCGGTTCTCCCCTTCATAGATCAGCAGCTCCCGCCGCTCCGGCTGCAGAACGCCCTCCGCATCGGGGAAATACAGCGTCACCGGAACCGTTTTCACCACATCCTCGGAGCTGGTGAGCAGCACATCTCCGGTGGTCAGATACTCCGATTCACGGGTCGGGAGGGGCTGCCCCTCCACCAGCAGCTGGATCCAGCGGACACTGGGGATCTGGGAAGCCGAGAGGGTGATGCAGTAGTTGGCCACCGTGAGGTCAAACCCCGACAGGCGGCGATAGGCGGCGGAAAAATCCAGCGTGGCTATGCCGCCGGACACCGAGCAGCGCAAAAGCTCCGTTCCCTGCGGCAGGGGCGAGGGGAAGTCCATGCTCCCGTCCTTGTTCAGCAGCAGCGACACGACCTGCCTTACCTGCTCCGCGGCCTCTTTCCCCTCCTGCTGCGACCAGTCCACGGCCTGGGAGTGCAGCACATCGCCGCCGGCCTCGTACTCCGGCGCCGGATAGAAAAGGCGCAGCTCCCATTTTTCCTCCTGACTTTTCGCGCAGCCCGTCAGCAAAAGCACCAACATAAGCAGCGCGCAGATCATTCTCTTTTTTCTCATGCCGTCACCTCCGCTTGGGGAAAGCGCACCGTGAACACCGTGCCGCCGCCTGCGCGGGGGGACACAGTGATCTCACCGCCACGACGCTGCACTGTGTCGCCCACGATGCTCAGGCCAAGCCCCGTGCCGCCGATCTGACGGGAGCGAGCTTTATCCACCCGATAAAATCGCTCGAAAATATGGGGCATATCCTCCGGAGGGATGCCGATGCCGTTATCCTCCACGGTCATGACAACTTGCCCCTCCTGCACCGACACGGCGGCGCTGACAAAGCCGCCGGCGGGGGTGTATTTCACGCCGTTTTCCATGAGATTATAAAGGATTTGATGGACATCGCCCGAGGTGGCCAGCACGGCAGCGGCGTCCTCCGCCTGACAGCGCAGCGTCACGCCGCGCTCCTTGGCCACGGGCTGAAGCATGCGGGAGGCGCGCTCCAGAACGGGCTTCACCTCCACCCGCACCGCCGGATCCACGGCGCCGCTGTCCAGCCGCGTCAGACGCAGGAGATCCTCGGTGATGCGCTCTAAGCGGCTGGCCTCGTCGCCGATGTCCGAGACGAACTCGCGGGTGGTCTCCGGATCAATGTTTTCTGTCTGCAAAATGGAATCCGTCAGCAGCTTGATGCCGGCCAGGGGCGTTTTCATCTCATGGGAGGCATCGGAAACGAAACGCCGTCTGGCTTCCTCCGTCGTCTGCAGGCGGCCGGTCAGGCTGTTGAATTCGCCGGCGATCTGGGCGATCTCATCGGAGCCGCTTATCTGGGCGCGGTGGCTGTAAGACCCCTCGCGCACCGTGCGGATGGCCTGCAGCAGCCGGCTGATGCGGCGGGTGAACATCCGCGAGAGCAGAAAGCTGACGCCGATGGCAAACACCGCCGCCACAATGGAAATGGTCATTAAGTTCTTCTGCAATTCCCGCAGCAGCGTGCCCTGCTGGGCGTCATACTGATAGGCGTATACAACGCCGATGATCTGGCTGCGGTACACCACCGGCGCGGCGCCTCGGCTCAAAAAAGCCTCGCCGTCATAGCCGCAGTAAAAGGCGTCGTTGCCCTCCAGCGCCTGGACGATCTCGGTGTAAAAGGCGTACTGCCCTCGGGCGTTCTCCTGTCGGCGGCTGTCATAGAGCACGCGGCCGGCCGTGTCCGTGACCAGCACGCGGCTCACGCCCGTTTCTTCCAGCCCCGACAGCGCCTTCTCCACATTGCTCTCCGTCAGAGTATTCAGACCCGACAAAGCCGAGCCGATGACCTTTACGCTGCTGTTGAGGGTGGTTTCCTTGGAGCGAAACACAAGGTTCTGCGACTCGATGAGCGGATAGGTATTCAAAATGATCAGAACGGCGGCAATGATGGACAGGTAGCTCAGGCCGATCTTAAATTGCAGACTGCTCTTCATCCTGAAAATAGTACCCCACTCCCCACTTGGTCATAATGTACTTCGGCTGCGCCGGATCCGGCTCCAGCTTCTCCCGCAGGCGGCGGATATGCACGTCCACGGTGCGGTAGTCACCAGCGTAGGTGTAGCCCCACACCTGATCCATGAGCTTTTCGCGGCTGAAGACATGGCGGACGTTCTTCATTAATATCTCCAGCAGGTCGTATTCCTTGGCCGTGAGATCCACCACGCGCCCTCCCCGCAGCGCCACCCGCTGGCTCATGTCCAGCGTGAAATCGCCGCAGCGGAGCCGACTGCTCTCCTGCTCACGCCGCTTATTTCCGGCGGAGCGGCGCAGCAGCGCTCGGATGCGCGCCTTCAGCTCCATGATATTAAAGGGTTTGGTCACATAATCGTCCGCCCCGCAGGCAAAGCCCATGATCTTGTCGCTGTCCTCACTTTTGGCGGTGAGCATGATGACCGGCACATCGGAAAAGGTGCGGATCTCCATGCAGGCCTCGCTGCCGGATTTTTCGGGCATCATCCAGTCCAGAATGACGAGGTCAAAATCTCCCCGCCGCACCAGCTCCACGGCAGATACGCCGTCGTAAGCGGCTTCCACCTCGTAGCCCTCGTTCTGCAGGTTAAAGGTGATGCCTTTTACAAGCAGCTTTTCATCATCAACGACCAGTATTTTCATGGTGTATCCTCCGTGCAGATAAGATAGCGTATATTCTCGATAAGGCTCATGCCGATGCCCTTCACGTTGTCCAGCTCTTCGATGGAGGCAAAGGGGCCGTGCTCCTCCCGATAGGCCACGATGCGCTGCGCCAGCGTGGGGCCGATGCCCTCCACGGCGATAAACTCCTCCTCCGTGGCGATGTTGATGTTCACGGGCTTTAGCGCCTGCTCGGTCTTTGCTTCCCGCTCCGGCGTGATCTGCCAGCCGCTTTCGGCGGATTGGGAACTTCTGAGCAGGAGCATGGCGCCTGCGAACAAAACTGCCAGCAGCAGAAGCACTAATTCTGTTTTGGTTGGTTTTAATCCGACTTTCACTGTTGACGCCACCCTGTTTTTTGCTTATAATTTAGGAAATAGACTTGCAGGATCCTGCATTGCTTTATCATTATACCATAGATGGAGAGAAACGACCATGAAAATTCGCCGCATTTTATCAGTTTTTTTGCTATCCGTTCTTCTGGCGGCTCTTTTTTTGACGCCGTGCGCCTACGCGCTGGAGGAACCGACGCTGGACGCCCGCAACGCCCTGCTGGTGGACGTGACCGCCGACCGCGTGCTTTACGGGTATAAGGAAAAGGAAAAAGCTTACCCCGCCAGCATCACCAAGGTGATGACCGCGCTGCTGGTGCTGGAGGCCGTTGACCGAGGCGAACTGTCCCTGTCCCAGCCCATCACCGCCTCCAACGTGGCCGTCACCAGCATCACCGCAGACAGCAGCACGGCGGGCATCGTGGCGGACGAGGTGCTGTCGGTGGAGGAGCTTCTGTACTGTCTTCTCATCGTGTCCGCCAATGAATCGGCCAATGTGCTGGCCGAGGCCGTGGCGGGAACCATTCCCGATTTTGTGGATAAAATGAACCAGCGGGCGCAGGAGCTGGGCTGCGAGGGCACCCACTTCGTCAACCCCAACGGTCTGCACGACCCCAATCACTACACCACCGCCTGGGACATTTACCTCATTGCCCGAGAGGCCATGAAGCACGAGCTGTTCACCACCATTTGCAGCAGCAAGGCGCACAACGTGCCCGCCACCAACAAGTCCAAGGCGCGGGAGCTGCACTCCACCAACGCCCTCATCTCCAACTGGCGTACACTGGGCTATATCTACGACTATGCCGACGGCCTGAAGACCGGCTCCACGCCGGAGGCCGGTCGCTGCCTGCTGGCCACCGCCGTGAAGGACGGGCGGCGGCTGATCTCCGTGGTGCTGGGCTGCTCGGTGAAAAACATCGGCGGGCAGGACAGGCTCATGAACTTTGTGGACTCCGCCACCCTGCTGGACTGGGGCTACAATAATTTCAGCGTTAAGACCATATTCACCACGGAGGATCTCATTCAGGAGGTGCCGGTGGCGCTGAGCAAGGAAACGAACGGCGTTCTGGTGCACGCCGCCGAGGATGTTTCCTTCCTCCTGCCCAATGACGTGACCCCCGACATGCTGGAGCGAAAGGTCACGGTATACGGCGACACCGCCTACGCCCCCATCGAGGCCGGCCAGGAGCTAGGCGAGATGACCCTGAGCTACGACGGCTACACCTACGCCACCGTGAAGCTGCTGGCTGCCGACAGCGTAAGCGTGAACCGCTTCCTGCAGGGCAAATATATTCTGGGGCAGTTCTTCTCTAAGACCATCGTGAAGATCGTCACCATCGTGGTGATCCTGCTGGCGCTTTTCCTTGTGGTCTGGTTCAAGATGCTGCGGCCCAAGAAGCGCTACAGCTCCCGCAGGAAAAACGGCTCCGGCTTCCGCAATTATCGGGGCAGACGCAGATGATCATTTTACAGGGCAGGCGCACACGCAGGCGCCTGCCCTGTTCAGAAAGGACACCGTATGGCTCACAACGATCTCACCATAAGGTATGAAGATAAGTTTCTCCTGCTGTGCGTGAAGCCCGTGGGCGTGCTCTCCGAGGACAGCGACAGCGGCGCCTCCATGCCCCGCCTTCTGCGGGCGCACTATGCCGCCCGGCAGCAGCCGGACTATATTGCCACCGTGCACCGGCTGGACAAGATCACCGGCGGACTCATGGTGTTTTCCCGCCGGAAAGACGTCACTGGCAAGCTCATTGCGGCGGTGGCGGAGCATCGGGTGGAAAAGGAGTATCTGGCGGTGCTGCGGGGGCATCCGGCGGAGCAGGAGGCGGAGCTGATGGATCTGCTGTTCCGTGACGCGGCCAAAAACAAGAGCTATGTGGTAAAGCGCATGCGAAAGGGCGTGCGGGAGGCAAGGCTCTCCTACCGCGTGCTGGCGCAAACCGAGGAGCTGACTCTGGTGCGGGTGCGCCTGCACACGGGACGCACCCATCAGATACGGGTGCAGTTTTCTTCCCGAGGGCTGCCCCTGCTGGGGGACATACGCTACGGCAGCAAGGATCCGAACTGCACCGCTGCCCTATGGTCGTACCGGCTGGCGCTGACACACCCCGTCACCGGTGAGCGGCTCGACGTGACCCAGCCGCCCCCCAAGCAGTACCCTTGGACGCTTTTTTCCTGCGCGGAATTGGAGCAATAAAAAATACCCGAAACGGCAAATCCGTTTCGGGTATTTTTTTACCAGCTCTGGTAGGCGTCCCTGCGGCGATACCCTGCGCAGGGCGTTTGATCCTCATGGAACTCCACGAATTTCAGGGCATAAATATCTCCGCTGACAAAGCGGTTTTGATCCGGCTGGTAGATCACAATGTAGTCATTGCCCACGCTGGCCAGTATCCCCTCCCATTGAATGGCCTGCTGGGTACCCATGAGAAAGCTGGCCACCACATAGTAGCCCAGATTCCGTGCCAGCAGACCCCGCACGGAGCTGTCGGTCACCTCCCGATTGCCGGCAGGCCCCTCGATGGTACCGATCTCCTGCTGACGCAGCATTATGTGCTCCGGCCGCTGGGGGATCAGCGCCATATTGCTCCGATCGGCCTGCATGGGCGTCATAGCTGTCCCGCCGGCATCCATATTCCCTTGCATGGAACTCATGCCGCCCTGCAGAGCGTTTGACCTATTTTGCGCGGGATCCGTTCCCATCACATTTCCCTGTAGTGGATCCGTATGTAACTCCAACATACATCGCACCTCACTCAAGTGTCATAATAGGCATCTGTCGGAACATAAAAGCAGTGCTGTCCGATCTTCTCTACAAACTGACCCACGCGTGAAGGAAAATAGCTCCGGCAGGGCTGGTCGTAGGGATTATAAAACCATAGGGCATCCCCAACAACGGGCAGACGGTTGCCTGCCAGTGCCCAGTCGGCTATGTCGTAGTTCTCCTGCGTGGGCCGCATATTGTATATGTTCTGAGGGTTGTATACGCCGGCGGTGTACTCCATCAGACAGGTGAACTGACCGGGCTGAAAGACGATGTTATACAGGTCGCCCTGTCCCAAGCGGCCATACTCGCCTCCCAGCACATTGACCCGATTCATCACCACGCCGGCCACCGCCTTCATGCCGTTTTCCCCCTCGCCTCCCGCCTCGCACTGAATGAGACGGGCCAGCAGCTCGCGCTCATCATAAGCCATTGCTCTCACGCTCCCATTGCTCTCCATTCTATGCGCGGGGCGGACTGTAGGTGCAAAAAAAGACTGCGGAGAGCGTTCCGCAGTCTAATGCTTTATTTTTCCTGCTGCAGCGCCTGCTCCAGAGCCACAGAGAGCTGGTCGGGGCAGGAGCTGGGCTTGCCGCCGCAGCGGATGCCGCGCATACGCTCTATGGCCTCCTTGGCCGGCATGCCGATGACCAGGCGGGAAATGCCCTGCAGGTTGCCATTGCAGCCGCCCTCGACGCGCACGTCCCGAATGATCCCGTTCTCCAGCTCCACCGTCATCTTGCGGGAGCAAACGCCACGAGGCTGATAGGTATAGGTCATTGTCTTTCCTCCTTTGGATGAATTATGCCTTAGCCGCCGTGAAGATGCCCACACCCAACACGGAGAGGACGCCCATTATGACGCCGGCCAGCAGCACGCCGCCCATACAGGCCAGCACGCTCTTTTTGAAATCCATGTCCAGCAGGCTGGCCGCCAGGGTGCCCGTCCAGGCGCCGGTGCCCGGCAGCGGAATGCCCACGAACAGCAGCAGCGCCCAGAAGAGGCCGCGTCCGGCTTTTGCCTGCAGCTTTTTGCCGGCCTTTTTGCCTTTTTCCAAACACCAGGTGAAAAACCTGCCGATGAACTTCTTGTCGCTGCCCCAGACCAGCACCTTTCTGGCGAAGAAATAGATGATGGGCACCGGCAGCATATTGCCGATGATGGCGATGGCAAAGGTCAGCCACAGCGGCAGATCAAAGGCCACGCCATACGGAATGGCGCCCCGCAGCTCAATGAGCGGCACCATGGACACGCCAAATACGATCAGACAATGTTTCAGCATGAAATAGTTGCTCCTAACTTCAGTATGCCCCTATTATACACGCTTCGCTCCCCAATGGCAAGACCTCAGACCAGCGCATATTTGCGGGCATAGAAATCGTACCGCTGGCGGAACTCGTCGCTTCCGGAACGAACGCCGTCCAGATAGCCGTGGATGTCCAGACGGCTCTTCTGCATCTGCACGACGCAGCCGGCTATATTGGAGCAGTGGTCGGCGATGCGCTCCAGATCCGTCAGCAGATCCGCCCAAACGAAGCCGGCCTCCATGCTGCACCTGCCCTCCTGCAGGCGCAGAATGTGGCGGGAACGGAGCTGCTCCTTCAGCGTATCCACCACCTGCTCCAGCGGCTCCACCTCGGCGGCGGCGGAGAGATCCGTGTGGATAAAGGACGTCAGCGCCAGGTCCATGATCTCCTCTACAGCGCCAAACATCTTTTTCATTTCTTCCATGGCAGTGGGTGTAAAGGTTATTCCCTTGCCGCGAAGCTCCTCGGTGGATTCCAGAATATTCACGGCGTGATCGCTGATGCGCTCGAAATCGCCGATCATGTGCAGCAGCTCCGCCGCCTCCACCCGATCCTGCTCGTTCAGATGGCAGCCGGAGAGCTTCACCAGGTAGGTGCCCAGCTCGTCCTCATAGCGGTCGGCGGTCTGCTCGTCCTCCCGAATGCTCTCGGCGCGCTTATCATCATGGGTCTTCAGCTCTTTCATGGCATTGCGGGTGGCACGGACAGCCGTAAGCCCCATTTTCATGGTCACCTCATGGCAGCGCTCCATGGCCACGGCGGGCGTAGCCATGAGCCGCTCGTCCAGCTCCGGCACGCTGTCGCTGCCGGTGTGGTCGGGGATAATGCGGCAGGCCAGCTTTTCCAGCAGACCCGTCATGGGCAGCAGCAGCGCCGTGCAGAGGATATTGAAGACGGAGTGCACGATGGCAATGCCCATCTGGTCGATGCTGCCGCTCAGCATCGGAATATCAACCAGACCGCGCACCACCTCAAACACCGTCAGCCACACCACGGTGCCGATGATATTGAAGGAGAGATGCACCACCGCGGCGCGGCGGGCGTTGCGGTTGGTGCCGATGGAAGACAGCAGCGCCGTGACGCAGGTGCCGATGTTCTGCCCCATGATGATGGGAATGGCGGCGCCGAAGGTGATCTGACCGGTGGAGGACACCGCCTGCAGAATACCGACAGAGGCGGAGGAGGACTGAATGATCGCCGTGAGCGCAGCGCCGGCCACCACACCGAGGATGGGGTTGGTGAACACCAGCAGCAGCTCGCGGAAGCTCTCCATGTCCTTCAGACCCGCCACGGCGCCGCTCATGGTGTCCATGCCGAACATCAGTGTGGCAAAGCCCAGAAGAATAAGCCCCGTATCCTTCTTCTTGCCGCTCTTGCCCATCATATACAGCGCAACGCCCACAAGAGCCAGGATCGGCGTGAAGGATGTGGGCTTGAGGAGCTGCATGAAGAAATTATCACTCTGGATGCCCGACAGGCTCAGGATCCACGCCGTCACCGTGGTGCCCACGTTGGCGCCCATGATGACGTAGATGGCCTGCCGCAGCGCCATAAGCCCCGAGTTTACAAAGCCCACCACCATGACCGTTGTGGCGGAGGAGGACTGGATCACCGCCGTGACGCCCACGCCGGTGAGGAAGCCCGCAGCCTTGCTGCCGGTGAGCTTACCCAGCAGGTTCTTCAGCCCCTGCCCTGCGCGCTTTTCCAGCGCGTCGCCCATGAGGTTCATGCCGAACAGGAACAGGCTCAGACCGCCGATGAGCGTTAATACATCAAAAAATGTCATTTCCTTCTCTCCTCTGTATATTTATTTCTCTGCTTTTAATCTAAATTTAGCATACCCATGTTATATTAAATCCGAAACCCCTGTTAGGTTAAATCCATATTAAATTTTAAATCCAAATTAAATTATAAAAAGAAGACCCCTATAAACAGAGGTCTTCTTAAAATTAAGCCGAATGATTATTCCCTGGGAAAGATGACGGAAATGCTGGTGCCGATCTCCGGCCTGCTCTGCAGCCTTATATCGGCGCCGTGGAGAAGCGCCGCGTGCTTGACGATGGACAGCCCCAGCCCCGTGCCGCCGATGGCGCGGCTGTGGCTCTTATCCACCCGATAGAACCGCTCAAAAACGCGGCTCTGGTGATCCGGCGGGATGCCGATGCCGGTGTCAGCCACGGTGACGGAGGCTCTGCCCTCCTTATTTTCGACGGTGACGGTGACGCTGCCACCGACGCGGTTATATTTGATGGCATTGTCACAGAGGTTATACACCATTTCATGCAGCGCCTGCCGCACGCCGTGGACGGTCTGCCCGCCCCCTTCCAGGCGCAGGGCAATGTCCTGCTTTCCGGCCAGCGGTTCAAGGCTCTGCAGCACCTCATCACAGAGGGTGTAAAGGTCAACCTCTTCCCACTCCATTCCGGCGCCCTCCTCCAGACGGGAGAGGTCAATAATGTCCTCCACCAGATTGGTCAGGCGGGCGCACTCCTTTTGAATGTCGCGGCTGAACTCCCGCACCTTGTCCTCCGGCACCAGCCCCTGGCTCATCAGCTCGGCAAAGCCGGAGATGGAGGTAAGCGGTGTCTTCAGCTCGTGGGACACGTTGGCGGAGAATTCACGGCGCAGCTGCTCCCGCTGCTCCCGCTCCGTGACGTCCATGGTCAGCACCACGGCGCCCGCCACCTGTCCGGACTCCAGCACGGGGCTTGCTATGACGGAGAGCGTCCGCTCCCCCTGCTGCATGAGCTGCTCACACCGCTGACCGGCCAGAGCCTGCTGCGCCGCATGGCGAAGCTGCGTCACTTCGCATTTGGCGATATTATCCGCCTCGGCGGGCAAAAGCGTGGCGGCGCTGTGGTTCTCCGTGAGCACATGGCCGCGCAGGTCTATGAGCAAAAATCCCTCGCTCATGTTCTCCGTCATGGCGGAAAACTCCAGCATACGGCGGCTCAGCTCGTCCATCTGCCGGCGGATGGTGTCCTTCTGCTGCCGCAGCCGTCGGGTGAGGGGCTGCAGCTCGGGATATACATCCTGCGGATCATCGGGGGAAATGGAGTTGATGGGCTTTGTGATCTGCTGCGCCAGACGCACGGACAGACCCGCCGCCAGCAGGAGAAGCCCCGCCACCGTGGCCGCAATGGGCCAGGCCATATTCAGCAGCATGGCGCCCAGACTGCTCTGCTCCCGACTCAGGCGCAGCACATTGCCGTCGCGGAGCCGGAGGGCATAGTAGAGATTCTTTTTCAGCACTGTGTTGGAGTAGTGGCTGCTTTTGCCGCTGCCCTCCCGCAGCGCCTGCGCAACCTCCTCGCGGTTCAAGTGGTTTTCCATGCCGGAGGCCTTGGCCACGCTGTCAAAAAGCACGGTGCCGTCGGGGGCGATGAGGGTGATGCGGTCGGTGGAGCGCATCTGCTCGGGAGCGATGTAGTCCAGCGACTGCTGCAGCTGCTCCGCCTCCTGCGAAAGCGAGGCAAAGGACTGCTTTTCATAGTAGCTGTACAGGATCCCCGAAAAGAGGCAGGCTCCGGCCACGAGCACCAGCAGCGCCAGGCTGAACAGGCTGCGTATGATCTTCCCTGTCATGCCTCCCCTCCCAGCTTATAGCCGACGCCGCGGACGGTTTCAATGAGACTGCCGGCCTCCCCCAGCTTCTGGCGCAGGGTGCGGATGTGCACGTCCAGCGTGCGATTTTCCCGCTCCGCCTCCAGACCCCAGATGCGATCCATCAGCACATCACGGGTCAGCACGCGCCCCTGCTGCTGCAGGAGCAGGGACAGGATCTCAAATTCTTTATAGGTGAGCACGACCTCCCGCCCGTTTACCTGCACCTGCCGCCGCTGAGGGCAGACAAACAGAGGTCCCACCTGCCACTGCTGCTCCGACGGCAGCTTTTCCGCACGGCGCAGCACCGCCCGCACACGAGCCATAAGCTCCATCATGCCAAAGGGCTTGGAAACAAAGTCGTCCGCTCCGCCGTCCAGCCCCGTCACCCGATCGAACTCCGTATTTTTGGCCGTGAGCATGATGACCGGAATAGAGGCTGTGGCCGTGGCGGCGCGCAGCTTTTTCAGCACCGAGAAGCCGTCCTCCTCCGGCAGCATCACATCCAGCAGCACAAGCTCCGGCAGCTGCCGGCTCATGGCATGCCAGAACTCCGACGGCTTTTCAAAGCCCGCCGCTTCAAAGCCCTGACTCTGCAGGGCGTACACCACCAATTTGCGTATGCTTTCGTCATCTTCCAGCAGAAAAATCATCCGTTTCACCTTCTTCCGAGGCCATTATACCGTATCTGTGTTAAAAAGAAAATCCGCTTTATGTTAAATCCATCTTAAATAATAGCATATCCTCTGAATTTTTAACATATTTTTTCGTTCTTTTTTAACCTGATCTTTAAAAAACTTGTCGACAATGTCTAACAAATTTTGTATACTATAAAAAAGGATTCAGATTTAGGAGGGAGAATTGCGGATGGGTATATCCGATGTTATAACCCTGCTGGGCGGCGTGGCCCTGTTCCTGTTCGGCATGAGCCTGATGGGAGACGGGCTGAAAAAGGTCGCCGGCAACAAGCTGGAGCTGGTGCTCTACCGGCTCAGCAGCACGCCCCTCAAGGGCGTTTTGCTGGGCACAGCCGTCACCGCCGTGATCCAGTCTTCCTCCGCCACCTCGGTGATGGTGGTGGGCTTTGTGAACTCCGGCATGATGCAGGTCAAGCAGGCCATCGGCGTGGTCATGGGCGCTATTCTGGGCACCAGCGTCACGGGATGGATCCTGTGCCTGTCGGATCTTTCCGGCGGGAGCGGCTGGGTGGAGCTTTTGAGCACTGCCACCCTCACGGGGATCGTGGCCATCGTCGGCATCGTGCTGCGCATGGCCGGAAAAAAGCAATCCACGCTGGCCGTGGGCAACATTCTCATGGGCTTTGCCGTGCTTATGTTCGGCATGTCCGCCATGAGCGGCGCCGTGGCTCCCCTGAAGGAGAGCGAAGCCTTCACCGGCATCCTCACCAGCTTTTCAAATCCGTTTCTGGGCATTCTGGTGGGCATTGCCTTCACCAGCATTCTTCAGAGCGCTTCGGCCGCCGTGGGCATTTTGCAGGCGCTGGCCATTACCGGCGCCGTCACCTTTGAGGTGGCCTTCCCCATCATCATGGGCATCGCCGTCGGCGCCGCCGTGCCCGTTCTGCTCAGCGCACTGGGCGCCAACATCCATGGCCGCCGCACCGCATTCGTCTACCTGCTGATTGACGTTTTGGGCGTTATTATCTGGGCTGCGGTGTTCTATACGGTGAACGCTTTCGTACATTTTTCTTTTATGACGCAGACCATGACCACGGTGTCCATTGCGCTGCTGAACACCCTGTTCCGCCTGGCCACCGTGGTGGTGCTGGCGCCGCTTATCGGCCTGCTGGAGCGCTTTGTCTGCTTCCTGATCCCCGACAGGAGCAGCGCCAACGCCGCACAGCTGGAAATGGATCGGCTGGAGGAGCGCTTTTTGCAGCATCCCGCGCTGGCCATTGAACAGAGCCGCGAGGTCACGGCCGCCATGGCCAACACCGCCTGCTGCAATCTGGTGGATTCGCTGAGGCTGATCGGCGCATACAGCGACAAGACCTTCCAGCATATCGAGGAGCAGGAGGAGACCATTGACCGCTTTGAGGACAAGCTGGGCACCTACCTCATGAAGATCACCGTCAAGTCTCTGAACACCCGCCAGAGCGAAGAGGTATCCAAATATCTGCACACCATTTCCGACTTTGAGCGCATTGGCGACCATGCGCTGAACATTGCCGAGTGCGCCAAGGAGATCCACGAAAAGGGGATCGTTTTCTCCCCGCAGGCGCAGCACGAGCTGTCCGTGCTGCAGCAGGCCATACGGGACATCCTGCACCTGTCCGTGGACACGTTTATCGACAGCGATGTGGAGGGCGCCCGTCGGGTGGAGCCGCTGGAGGAGATCGTGGATACCCTGTGCGACGAGATGAAGAGCCACCACATCGACCGGCTGCAGCAGGGCACCTGCACACTGAACCAGGGGTTTGTCTTCAACGACCTGCTGACGAATTTTGAGCGCGTGGCCGACCACTGCTCCAACATTGCTTTGGCCGTGATTGAGCTGCAATCCGACTCCTTCGACACCCACGAATATGTCCGCAGCCTCAAGCAGATGAAGGACGAATCCTTCGCCAAATACTTCGACGAGTACAAGCGAAAATATACGCTGGCTTGATCTATTGAAAAAAACGGAGGGCGACCCTCCGTTTTTTATTCTCTTTTTTTAATTTTTCTCACACACTGTCAGCACATAGCCCGCCGGCGCCGGAGGAAAGGAAAACGTGAAACCCGCCGGCGCCGATAGGAGCTTGTCGCCTTGCAGCACGAATTCCGCCTGCCGAAACTCCATAAGCCGGCCGCCGCGGCATTTGATCCAGCTCTCCTTCAGCGTCCAGAGCCGCAGGAAAGCCTCTGCACGCCGCGCTTGCGGCAGCGCCGCCAGCCAGCGCCGCTCCGCCTCCGACAGCGCGCGCTCCATGCGCTCGTGCACCGGACGGATCCGCTCCAGATCCACGCCGATCTCCTTTTCACTGACGGCGCAGACCACATGATCGCCGCTGTGGCTGCAATTAAAAAAAAGGGGAAGTCGGGTCAGCGGCTTTCCGTTTTCGCCCCGATAAAACACGATGTTCTCCGGCTTTTCTCCCGTGGCCTCGGCCAGCATCTTCCGCGCCAGTGACTCCGCCGATTCGTCCTTTACGGATGCAGCGATGATGTTCATTTCCTCACCTCTTTGCCTATCCTACCACAAGGGCGCCCCCTGCGCAACGATTTTACACATGAAGCGCAGGGAGATTTTAGGGGAAATTTGTCATACACCCCATAGACAACCGTCCGGTGCAATGGTATGCTGGTGCAAGAAAAAAAGAAAGAAGATGCGCTATGACTTCCTCCCCCACGCCTATGACCCGCGGCTATATCATGACCCTCTGCGGCGGCCTGTGCTGGGCTATCGGCGGCGCCTGCGGGCAGGTGATGTTCCGCGACTGCGGCGTTACCTCCGACTGGCTGGTGCCTATCCGTCTGTTCACCGGCGGCATCATCACCCTGCTCATTGCCGCACTCACCGGCGGAAAGCCGCTGGAGCCGATACGCTGCCGCAAAGCCTGGCCTTCCCTGCTGGTTTTTGCCCTGCTTGGTTCCGCTTTGTGCCAGTACAGCTATTATACGTCCGTGCAATACGCCAATGTGGCATTTGCCACGGTGCTGTCCTATTGCAGCCCCATCATGATCCTGCTGTGGACCATTGTTTCCACCCGCAAAAAGCCCCACGCCTATGAGCTGGCCAGCGTGGCGCTGGTGGTGCTGGGCGCTTTTACCTGCGTGACGCATTTTGACATGAACACGCTGGCCGTGCCGGTGAAGGGCGCCGTGTGGGGGCTTATCAGTGCCGTGTGCTTCGCCTTTTACACCGTGTCCCCCCGAAAGCTCATGCAGCGGTTCTCCGTTCTGTCCGTCACGGGGTGGGGTATGACCATCGGCGGGGCAGCCATGCTGCTCGTTTTCCGTCCTTGGCGGATGGAGGGCATCCAATTCGGCGGCAAGCTGTGGCTGCTGCTGGCCTGTGTGATCATTTTGGGCACAGTCCTCTCTTTCAGCCTGTTCCAGAGCGGCTGCAACATTGTGGGCAGTCTGGTGGGCAGTGTGCTGTCCTCCATTGAGCCGGTCGGCTCGGTGGTGATCTCCGTGCTGTTTTTGAACACCACCTTCTCCTGGCTGGACATACTGGGCTTTTTCCTGATCCTTGTCACAATTCCCATAATGGCCATTGGAAAAGCCAAAGAAGCATAGTAAAACACCCGCGCAGGTGCCGCAAGCCCGCGCGGGTGTTTTCATCAACAGATCAGTCACAATGTCTGTACGGCGTGTTCTGCCACTTGCCGCCGTTTATCCGGTGCATCTCCTCCGTGAGATGATCCCACCGCAGCACATCCCGCCTATCGGGATAAAACTCAATAAACTCCCCATCGACGAAGGTATAGAACCGAGAAATATCCGTGCACATGCCGAAGGTGGGCACCTGCTCCGTGGTCAGGTGGAAGGAATAGGGCTTTCCCTCCACGGTGCCGGCAAAGTGCAGCCCCGCTCTGTCCAGACGAAGCTCACCTTCGCCGCAGATGACGGAGGTATTGTCCCCTTTGAGATATTTATACTGAGGCAGCTTACCCACGCGAACGTGGCCGCTGTATGTAAAGTTTGGATCCTTTACATCTTCCTCCGCCTTTTTCCGCTCCAGCAGCACCCAGTCGCTGACAAGCGCGGGGCAGGTGCTCTCCTCACCCACCGGATGCAGGTTGTAGCATTCGTCCAGCGCAACGGTGTTTCCGCAGGCGGTGCAGCGCATCTCGTTGCCGCTGCACTGCATTTGGTGCAGGGCGCCGCACTTGGGGCACAGGTACAGCAGCGTGTCCAGCTCCTTGGCCATCTGCCCCTTGCCGGCAAAGTGCACCTGCGCCTGCTTATTCCAGATGTAGTCGTCGTGCGCCAGCAGGCGGTTCATGGTGTCCTCGATCTCCTGCGGCGTCAGGCTTTTCAGCTCCTCCGCCGTGAACATGCGATCCACGGTCACCTCCACACGGCCTGCGCGCTCGTCCAGACAGTGCTTCGTGTAGGTCAGATAGCCGCCGGAAACCTTGGTATAGTACACCGTCACGCCCATCATTTTCAGAAATTTCCCCGTGCCGATCATCACCGGCTGCGCCATGCCCGTGATGGAACTCATGCCCTCGGGCATGATGCACAGATTTCCGCCCTGACGGATGACGCTGCGCATCTGACGCATGCAGTGCAGATCCGGCGTAAAATTCTTCTTGGGAATGGCCTGCATCAGCTTCAGGATCAGGCAGACGGGAAAGCGCACGAACTCGTTATACCCCACCACATAGTTGAGCTTATTGGGAAAACAAGCGGGGCCGGTGAACTGATAGTCCACCCGAGAGGCATGGTTGCTGATGAGGATAAACGGCTTTTTATCCTTGCGGGGGTCGGCCTTGAAGCGGAAGGAGGTGTGGATCTTCCCATTGAGGATCTTCACCACCAGCATGAGTATCGCGTACAGCAGGCCGTTGGGCAGTTTTACCTGCCGCGCCTGCAGCTTTTCCTGCAGCGTCTTTTTCATATGTTCTCTCCTCGGCTGTTTGATTCCTGACCCCATTGTAAAGGATTTTTCGTCATAATGCTACCCTTTTTGCAAAAAAAATGGATGCGGGCGCTGATTTGCGTGCCCGCATCCGTTTTTTCTTTATTGTACTGACCTCAGCCCTCGATGACCTGACGGAAGTAGTAGGAATTGCTGGCGCTGTCGCCCACCAGCATCACCATGATGGTGGTGCCGTTGAGATCGGCAAACAGGAAGGTATAGTCGATCTTGGTGCCGTTGTTGTCGACAGACAGAACGATCATGTCGTTGTTCTCATCGGCGCCGCAGGAGCCGGAGAGGACGCCGCCGCCCTGCACGAAGTCAGCGCTGTCGGCAGCATTGAAGTCCACCTCAAACTTGCCGCCGTACCTCTTCAGCGTGGCGGTAGCCTGCTCGTTATCCATCTCCACACCGTTGAGGAAGCCGCCGCAAAACTCCCAGCGGGTGCCCACGATGTCCTCGGGAACCTTTACAAAGTTCATGCTCTCCAGCGGAGTGCCCTGACCGGGCTTATCGGTCTGCTCGTTCTGCTGGCCGTTGTCGGGATCGGTGTTGGTGTCAGAATCGCTGCCGCAGGCTGCCAGAGACAGCACCATGATCATTGCCAGCAGGCAGGCCAGAATCTTCTTCATTTTCATTTTTCCTCCAAAAGTAATTTGATTTTATATAAGCCGTTGGCCGGTTTATACCTGTATTATGCGCGCATCAGGCGGCGCTGGTGTATATCTCCCCGTCGCTGCAGGTGAAGATCACGGGGTCGGAATAGACGCTGTTATCCAGCGCGTCGCGCATTTCAAACACCATCACATAGTCGCCGTCCGGCAGATCCATCTCCGAAAACGCCGTCTTGTCCGACACGGTGATGGTCATGGCCGGATAAGGCTCCGGATCCTCGTCGTCGGAAAGAGAGGATACATACCATATAGGCGTCAGCTTGTCGCCGCTCTTGAGCTGGCGCAGCTCCTTGCCGGCCATGCCGTCGTCGCCCACGCCCTGCTGAGCGCCCAGGATCGTCCACTCCTCCTCGGTGAAGTCGTACACGACCTGCAGGTTATACTCCTCGTCGTTGAGCATCACGGGAACCGTGTAGCGGTTGTAGTCGTCCCCTTCAAAGGTCAGCTCCATGTAGACGGGCACGCCGTCGATGCTGCCCCAGACGCCGCGGAAATTATCGGTGAAGACGCCGTTTTCCCAGTCGCTGACAAGGTCATTGTCCGAGCCGAGGAGCATCATGGAGTCGCTGTCCTCGTCCATATAGTACAGCAAAAAGCCGATGTAGGCAAGAGCGCTGTCGGCCTCCGGCCCCAAGGTCAGCACGGCGAGGCCGTCGTCCGTCACCGTGAGGGGCGCGTCGTTCCATTTCTGGATGGCGTTCACCGGAAGCTCCGGCAGGGAGTCGATGCCCAGCGACCGCGCAAAGGCCATGCCGGCCTCGTCCAGCCGCCCCGTCAGGCCATAGGTATAGAAGTACAGAAACGACGTTCCCACGCCGATGGCGGAATACTCCTCCAGGCCGTCGGCGCTGCCGTCATAGGCATAGTAGCAGGACAGACCCGTTGCCTCGGAGCGGTACGGCCCGTTCACCTTGTACGCCACGCACGCCTCCAGCGCGCTCAAGACCGCCTTGGCCGAGGGCAGAGACTCCATGCTCTGCCGCGCCAGATGGCCAAGATCCACCATGTTGGTATAGCCCTGCTCGCGGCTGTTGCCGCCGTAATTCTCCGCCTTCTGGGCGAGGCGGGCAAAACGGGAGTAAAAGCCCGCGTCCTTCCCCGCCGCCTGCAGCGCCTCCGCGCCAAAGGCCTCATAGGCAGCCAGCAGCTCCTTTATCTTGGAAAGATCCGTCACCGACAAGGTGGCGTCCATCTCCGTGTCGTTTTCACGGCAGCCGGCCATGTATGTATCGCACATCACCTTTCCCAGCAGCAGGCCGTCCATGGACGGTTTCTTTGCCAGAGCGCCCAGCCAGCCGGTGTAGTTCCAGCCGTTGCCCGGCTCCGTTTCCTCCGAGGCGACCATATACCGGCTGAAGCCGGACAGAACATTGGCTACATCCACCGTGGCCATGAGGCAGGCGTCAAAGCCCACCAGCTCCAGCGGTGGCTCTCCGGACTCCGACGGAGTCCAGACCTGAGAAAATGCCTTATAGATCTCGTCCAGCGTCAGAGAGTCGTTGTCATACAGCTCGTCAAAGGCCACGCCGCCCACCGAGCCGCCGCCGTGGTTCCAGAACACCACGGCTGTTTTGTCGGCAGGATACTGATCCACCGCAAACTGCAAGAACGACGCCAGCGTGTCCGTATCGCCCATGCTGGCCGAGGGCTGCTCCTCCACCAGCTTCAGGCCGTCGGAGGTATACACATACCGCTGCAGCACGGACGCATCCACCGTGTCATTCTGCCACTGGGAAGCGCCGCCGGTCTGGATGACCACGGTCACATTCTCCGGCAGCGACACATCCAGCATCTCCGACAGATCCTCGGTGGCGCAGCCGCTTTCCGACTCCAGATCGCTGCCGCACAGATACCAGTATATCGCCCAAGTGCCGCCGTCAGCCGCGCTGCCGCAGGCCGACAGGGAAAAGATCATCGCAAGGGAAAGGAGCAGCGCCGCGATCCTTCTGCTCATATATATTCCTCCCGTCAAATGCCCAAAAGCTGCTTTTTCTTGGCTGCAAACTCTTCCTCAGTGATGACACCGGCGTCAAACAGAAGCTTATACTTCTGGATCTCCGCCACGGGATCCGCAGCGGCGGGCGCCGCAGCAGCCGGCGCGGACGCAGCCGCCTGCACCTCATCCTCCCAACGCTCTGCGGCGGCGGGGTTCATAATGTGGGCAAGCTGCGCCGCCAGCTCGTGCAGCTCGTTTACCTTGTCGTCGTACTCCCGCAGATAGTCGTCCACGCTGGGATACTGGCTGCTGAAGTCCGGCGCGCTGATCTCCTCGCGGAAAGACCGCCAGTACGGATGCTCCAAGGTCAGCTCAATACGGAATTTCCGCATCGGAGGCGTGCATTCAAAGGTGGGTCTGGGCGGGCGGGGCGGCATACGGTCATGATCCCTGTCGTCACGATCCCGCTCCATCATGCGGCGCATGTCCTCCATGTGCTCGAATTCCTGCTTCCGGCGCAGGAAGCTGTCGATGCTGGGCGCCAGCGCGGCGGCTCTGTGGGGCACGTCGCTGCGGTAGCAGAGCAGGCCGTCTTCCTTCCCCACAAACAGGGGATCGGTGTCCTCCGTGATGCGGAAGGACTTCAGGGCAGACGCCTCAAAGACCAGCGAACGGTCATAGGGCTTGAGCCGCAGAAGACGGCGCTCCCCGTCCATCAGCAGGGCGCCGCTGAGCAGGCCGAAGCCGAAGCGGTAGCTCTCCTTGAAAGTCTGCTGCAGGGCTTCATTCTCCGCATAGAAATCCATGTACTTTCCCAGCTGATCCAGCGTCATCTGATCCAGCGCGCCGTCCGGCAGGTCGATCTTGGCGGCACACTCCTTGCACAGGGGCACGTCCTCCACCTTTGTGGCCAGCAGGCGGGGCGTAGGATTGCCGCAGATGGGGCAAAGTTTCTTATTGTTGGTGAAAAGTCCCATAGTGTTCTCTCCTCCTGTAAAATATCAATTTATTTTAGCACAGTTCACTTGCCTTTACCAGCTTTTTTCTTTGGTTCCGGCAGCTCCGGATAAATTTCGGCAAACAGCCGCACCAGCAGCTCCCTGTCGTCGGTCTCCTCCACCAGCACCAGCTCCTTTGCCCCCAAATAGGGCGCTTCCATAGGCGCCTCCGGCAGCAGGCGCCGAGCGGCAGCCACAGGCTTAATAAGCAGCCGGTCGTCGCATACATAGGCCGCGATACGGCCGTGCATATACAGGATATACTCCCCCATCATCTTTTGGCAGGTGATCCCGTCCACGGGTGAGAGCTGGTCGAGGATATAGTCTATAAATTCTTTGCCGGTTGCCATGTTTTTTCTCCTTATTTAAGACAGTTCCCCTGCGGCACCCGCCGTTTTTTTCTTAATGGCAAAGTGCGCATACAGCGTCAGCAGCGCGCACAGGAGCAGCTGCGTATAGTAGCTCAGTCCCCGGCTCAGCACCATGCCCGACAGCAGCAGCTTCTCGCCGAATACCGGCAGGAATATCGTCAGAAACAGCTTCTCGCTGATGCCCATTCCGCCCGGCAGGGGCAGCATATCCACGGAAATGGAGATGGCCGCCTGCAGCAGCATGACGGTCAAGGCCGAAAAGTCCTGCAGGCCAAAGGAGCGGTAGACAAAATAGGTGGACAAAAACAGCGCAAACCGCTGCGCGAACGTAATGCCCAGCACATTGAGGACAACGTGCTTGTGGGTTTTGAAATAGACGGCCGTTTCCCTGTATTTTTCCATGCCGGAGGCCAGCTTTTCGCGGCGGCTCTCCTTGTGCCGCAGCAGATGCAGCTTTTCCAGCAGCGCAAGACCGCGGCTCAGCATGGATTCTGCCAGCGAAGTGTGGAAAACCAGCACGACCAGTATGGCCACGCAGATGACATTGAGGGCAATGCCCAGATAGAACACCGGCATAATATCCGTCAGGTATGTCCGGATGAAACTCTGCCCGAAAGCGAGCATGGCTAGGCCCGTAAGCACCAGCACGGCCTTGTAGGTGATGGTGACCACCATGAGCACCAGAGTGGACACGGGAATGGGGATGTCCCTGCGCTTCATGTAATAGATCTGCGCGGGCTGGCCGCCGGAGGCCGACGGGGTGATGCAGCTGTAGAAAAAGCCGATGGAGGAAAAGAGGAAACACGTCCACTTTTTCAGGCGCACCTGCAGCGTCCCCATCATGTAGTATATGATGATGGACTCGCCCCAGATGAAGAATATCACGCACACCGTCGCCGGAAGGAGATAGACCGCATTCACCTGCCGGAGGATGTGCAAAACCTGCGTCAGATCCTCCCCCCGAAAGACGCCGTACACCGTCGCCCCGAAGACAAGGACGAGAAACAGTATCTCCCATATCAGCGTTTTTTTGTTCTTCATACAGCGCTCCGATCCGCGTCCCAGCTCCACTATCCCACAGCAAAAAACAAAGCGCAGACCCCTATCCGAAACTGCGCTCCGCTAAAAGAAAAAATATCATGATAATTATACTCACCCGCGGAGTCGATGTCAACCTGTATATTGCCTTCTCGCCCCTGCGGCGTCGTTTTCTAACAGAATAAAAAGCCTGTTTTACTGCAAACGAGCAAAACAGGCTTTTTTATCCGGTTATTTCACGCAGCAGGTCTCGGCAGCCCTCCAGCACGTCGCGCCACGTCGCCTCAAAGTCGCCGGTGTACCACGGGTCGGCCACGTCGCCGGAACGGGCGGTATGATCCAGCAGAAGGGACAGCTTGCCGTCGGGGTCGCCGCCGCAGATGCGGCGCATGTCCCGCAGGTTGGCGCTGTCCATGCCCACGAGGAGGTCGTAGGCGGCGTAGTCCTGCTTTGTGAGCTGGCGGGCGGCGTGGCCGGCGCAGGCGATGCCGTGCTCGGCCAGCTTGCGCCGCGCCGGAGGGTAGACGGGGTTGCCGATCTCGTCGCGGCTAGTGGCAGCAGAGGCGATGCTGAATTGGTCGGCCATTCCGGCTTTTTTCACCAGATCTTTCATCACGAACTCGGCCATGGGGCTGCGGCAGATGTTGCCGTGGCAGACGAACAGAATTTTTTTCATCGGGTACTCCCTCCCCATTCTATTTGGTGTTTATTTTCAAAAAAGCAAAAATGATGCAGAAGCGGCGCTTAACCGAGCGCCTCCTCAAAGGCGGCGATGGCCTTCAGGAATACCGCTCCATACTGTGCCGCTTTTTTCTCGCCGACGCCGGAGACCTCCAGAAATTCCTCCATGGTATGGGGTCTTTTGGCGGCCATATCCGTCAGGGCTGCATTGGTAAAGACGAGATAGGCCGGCACGTTTTCCTCCTGCGCGATCTGCATCCGCACGGCCTTGAGGGCAGAAAACAGGTCGGTGCTCCCCACGGGCGCAGGCACCGAAACCGCAGCTTTGTTTTTGCCGCTTCCGGCGCTTTTTTTGCCCCTCGCCGCGCCCTTGGGCTTATCCTCCACGCGCACAGACAGCGAGATCTTTTGCCCGCCGAACAGGACGGCGGAGGCAGAGGACGTCGGCTCCAGCGTGAGATGGTCGGGATTTGTCCGCAAATACCCCTCGTCCTCCAACCGGTCGACATAGGCACGAACCTGCTCCGCAGTCAGCTCTTTCAGCAGGCCATAGGTGGAGAGCGTGTTCAGCCCAAGCTCCAGGACACGGCGGTTTTTGCTGCCGCAGAGGATCTGGACGATGAGGAGCTTGCCCACATAATACCCCAGGCGCTCCCTGACTCTGTATACGCATGAGAGGATCATCTGCGCGGGCACGGTGATGTCGATGGTTTCATAGGCGCCTTTGCAGTTGCCGCAGCAGCCGCAGTTTTCCGGATGCTGCTGCCCGAAATAGTCGAGAATATATCCCCGCAGGCAGCAGGAAGTCTTGCAGTAGCCGATCATGGCCTGCAGGCGCTCATAGTCGCGCCGGCGAACCTCCGCCTGCTTTTCCTCCTCAAGCTCCTCGGTGCCGCTTTCAATGAGGAACTTTGCGGTCTGAATGTCCCCTGCGGAGTAGAGCAGGATGCAGTCCGCTGCCTCTCCGTCGCGGCCGGCGCGGCCGGCCTCCTGATAGTAGGCTTCCAGACTTTTCGGCATATTATAATGAATGACAAAATTGACATTGGATTTGTCGATGCCCATGCCGAAAGCGTTGGTGGCCACGATCACATTTTTGCGGTCAAACTGAAAATCATCCTGGCTGGCCTGCCGGTCGGCGTCCGCCATACCCGCGTGGTAGCAGACGGCGGAGATGCCCCTGTCGCACAGGCTCCTGCAGATCCGCTCGGCGGCGCTGCGGGTGGCGCAGTAAACAATGCCGGTCTTATCCCGCCGCTTTTGCAGCAGCTCCAGCAGCGCCGACATCTTATCCTTGGGGTTTTGCACATCAAAATATAAATTGGGACGGTCAAAACCCGTGACGCAGCGGACAGGCTCATGCAGCTGCAGAAGGTTGACGATGTCGCTCTGGACCTGGGCGGTGGCGGTGGCGGTAAAGGCAGCCAGAACCGGACGCTGGGGGAGCGAGGCCACGAAGTCCGGAATGCGCAGGTAGCTGGGGCGGAAATTCTGCCCCCACTGGGAGATGCAGTGCGCCTCGTCCACGGCTACGAGCGAAATGTGCAGCCCCTGCACCAGCGCAGTAAAGCCCTCTGTGTCCAGCCGCTCGGGGGCAACATACAGGAGCTTGTAGCAGCCGTTCTGCGCTGCCTGATAGATGCGGCGGAACTCCTCGGCCGATAGGGAGCTGTTGATATACGCGGCGCTTATGCCCGACTGGATAAGCCCCTCCACCTGATCCTTCATCAGCGAGATCAGCGGCGAGATAACCAGCGTCACACCCGAAAGCAGCATGGCCGGCACCTGATAGCAAAGGGATTTGCCGCCGCCTGTCGGCATGATGCCCAACGCGTCCTCACCGGAGAGGATCGCATCTATCAGCTTTTCTTGCCCTTGCCGAAACGACGAATGGCCAAAATATTTTTTCAAAACAGAGAGCTTATCCATGGGATCCATCTCAGTCACCCCCTTGCAGCATACGATAGGTCGGACATGTTTCCAACATCTCTGATGACGATAAAACGATAGCATTTGCGGAGCAAAAAGTCAAGTTTGGGCGAAAAAGATCGGGAGGGGCAATGATAAAGCAGGCTTGCCTTTTTCCGGAAAGCCCACCAGCGCGGCTTTGCTCTCCTTTTGTCTGCTGTTCCGCAAAATATGCGCCGGAACTTGATTCGGCAGATTTTTGTGCTATATTGTTATTGTAAATCAAAGGTGCTTTGTCGCCTTTTCTATCTGTTATGCGCTGAAATATGTTTAAAGGGTCGAGAAAAATGAAACGAAATGAAAAGGAACCTGTAACTATGCCCCTCTCCCCTGCCGCCATTGAGGATCTGCGGCGTCTGTATTCCTACGGCTGGCTCCCGGGGCGCATTGCCCGCATCTTTAACCGCATGCATGGCCTTGCCCTCACGACGGCTGAGATCAAGCGCCTCTGCCGCGAACTGGAAAGAGCGGAAACATGCGGTGAAAATACCGCTCCGGACGGAGAGGCCGATGCAGGCGAATGATCCAACATAGCCGGCCGATACTGCAGCGCATCGGCCTTGCGGTGCAGGCTTCTTTTCCTAAAAAAGCAGCTCCGAGGGTCTTATGACTCTCGGAGCTGTTCTTGGCTTTATCAGTTTTCGGCGAACAGGGCGGCGCCGATGACGCCGGCGTCGTTGCCGAGGATGCAGCGGAGAATGCGGGGGTGTCTGGTGGTAGCCATACGCATGCCTGCAAGAGCGCTCCTGCGTATGGCTTTTTTCAATTATATCAGTTGTTCCGCACTACCGATCCATAGCGCAAAAAACGCGCAGCCTTTTTTCTGCTGCCATGAGCGACTGCACTGTTAGCCGCACGTTAGATTTTCGGTGGATCTCAAGCTGTAAACACAAAATGAAAAAGTTCCGAAATCCATAGATTTCGGAACTTTTTTGGTCCGAGTGTCGAGATTCGAACTCGAGGCCTCTTGAACCCCATTCAAGCGCGA
>OIZA01000133.1_pt1 | contig 44290 bp, 44 predicted proteins | sample 1588381 | NCBI WGS metagenome assembly OIZA01 (sample SAMN03283277) | human gut metagenome | biome: human-associated habitat; material: feces | host: Homo sapiens | place: Peru | collected 2012 | reverse complement strand
ACCTGTGACCCTCTGCTTGTAAGGCAGATGCTCTCCCAGCTGAGCTATGCTCCCAAAAATCGCCGCCTGCGTGTCAAGCGGCGAGACTTATGATACTACACTTGCGAAGAATTGTCAAGCCTTTTTTTAAACTTTTTTCAATTTTTTTGCAAGTCGTTTTTATGACTTTTCCCCCGCCAATTCGAGTATCTCGGCGGGCGTAAAATGATATTTTTTGTCGCAAAAATGGCAGCAGACCTCGGTGCCGTCCTCCTTCGCCATCTCCTTCAGCTCATCTTTGCCGAGGCTTACGAGCGCCTTTGCAACCCTCTCCTTGGAGCAGGTGCAGCGATACTCGGGGCTTGCCTCATCAAGCAGCTCAAGGTTGAATTTGTCGAGCACGCTCCTGCAAATATCCTCGGGAGTCATGCCTGAGGTCAGCATCTGAGTGACCGAGGGGATGCCCTTTATGCATTCCTCGACCTTATCTATCGTATCGTCCATGGCGGTCGGGAGCAGCTGGATTATAAATCCGCCCGCGGCCTTGATCGTGAGATCGGGGTTGACGAGCACACCTAGGGCGCAGACCGTCGGGGTCTGCTCACTCAGGGCAAAATAGCTCGTGATATCCTCGGCTATCTCGCCCGAGACGATAGGCACTTGGCCGATATAAGGCTCTTTGAGACCGAGGTCTTTCATCACGGTGAGGCTGCCGTCCCTGCCGACCGCACCGGCAACATCGAGCTTGCCTTTTGCATTCAGCGGTATCTCCACCACGGGGTTCGCAACATAGCCTCTGACATTGCCGCTGCTGTCGGAAACGGCAATCAGAGTGCCCGCAGGGCCGTCGCCGCTCAGGCGCAGGGTGAGGCTGTCATCCTCACCTTTCAGCACCGCGCCCATCATTGAAGCGGCGGTCAGGAGCCTGCCGAGGGCTGCTGAGGTCACGGCGGAGGTCTTGTGTATCTGCTCCGCACGGGCTACGATGTCGGTCGTATCGGCCGCAATAACGGTCAGGTCGCCCTCTGCGGATATCATTCTGACGAGTTTACTCATAGAAATCACTTCTTCTTTGCTAAAAATACTGCTTTTTCGCTGCCCGGGCGGACGGGGTCGAGGGTCATGTCGTCAAACACGCCCATCACTTCAAAGCCCGCCTGCTCGAGCCAGCGGGATATATCCTCAAGCGGATAGGAGCGCTCGGTTATAAATTCACTGCTGCGGTAGTATGCGCCGTCCTCTTCCTCAAAAAAGTCGAGCGTGATATCAACGCTGCCGTCGGATTCGTTATATGAATTCTGCCACACGCAATAGAGACTGTCAAGGTCATAGACAAAGGCGTTGTCGGCAAGGACGTTTTTATGCTTATACGGCGTATTGACGTCAAAGGCAAACGCGCCGCCGGGAACCATAAAAAGGGAGACCCGCTCGAAGGTGCGCTTCACCATTTCGGCATCGTCAAGATGATTGACGCCGTCGAGCACGCAGAGAGCGAAATCGACCGTGCCGTAAAGGTCAAGCTCGTCCATGGACTGATTGAGCAGCAGCAGCGAAACGCCGCTCTCGGCAGCCTTGCGCCGCGCCTCATTGAGCATACCGACGCTTATATCCACGCCGATCACGTCATATCCCTTTTTCGCCGCCTCTATAGAGATGCCGCCCGTGCCGCAGCCGAGGTCGAGCAATATCCCCTTCTCCTTGCGGCACATCGAAAGAAGCCCGCAAAAATATTCCGCGCGCTTCTCATACTCAACATTATCCGTCAGGCTGTCGTAAAAGCGGGAGAAAACATCGTAGGACATTACTCTTCCATCCTTTTGAATATTTCATCGTAACCGTTACAGCCGTATTGAAGCGAGCGGTTGACGCGGCTGATGGTGGCGGTGCTGGCGCCCGTGGCGGCGACGATATCGCTGTAGACCATCTTTTGCCTGAGCATTTTTGCCACCGCGATGCGCTGAGAGAGCGCCTTTATCTCGGTAACGGTGCAGAGATCCTCAAAGAAATCGTAGCATTCGTCGACCGTATTGAGCTTGAGAATTGCCTTAAACAGGTAGTCAACGTTTTCGTCTCTTAATTTATCGCTCAAAATATATCTTCCTTTCGCTGCGCTTTTGCGCTTTACTATTTTAACATACAAGCGCAAAAAAGTAAACCGTATTTTAAAGAAAAAAGCCTCGGGAATCTCGAGGCAGGAACGCAAAAGAATTATTTAATCTTTTTGCCGTCGACAAACGCTTGACCGACAACGTCGCCGAGGCAGATATAAGTGCTGTGGACGCCGTCATAGGTTATCGCTTCGAGCTTTGAGGGGTCTATCTTGCCGCTCTCGTCAAGGATGCTCTCATCGGCGCAGACATTGACTATCTCGCCGATAACATTGCCGTCCTCGTTGAATTTGAGCAGCTTGCACTCGAGGGTCATGGGCAGCTCGCTGATAACGGGGGCATCGACAAATTCGCTCTTGACGGTATGGAAACCCGCTCTCTCGAGCTTGTCGGGCGTATCATTGGCGGAGACTATGCCGAGATAATCGCATTCGACGACGGTCTTTGCCGTTGCGAAGCTGACGGTGAACGCCTCTTTGAGCTTGATATTTTTGACTGTCTTGTGGCTGTGTGAAAGGCAGAGCATAATCTGACCGCCGTCATATACTCCACCCCAAGCGGCGTTCATCACGTCGGGCACGCCGTTCTCGTCATAAGTGCCTATCATAAGCACGGGCATGGGATAGACCCAGGTCTGTTTACCGAAATTTTTTCTCATATTTATCCTCCTTTTCGCCGTCGGCGTTTTATATCTATATTATACCCGCATTGCGGCAAATCGTCAAGCAAAAAGGAGGTGCGCCGCAGCCAGAGGAGTGAGGGCTGCGGCGCCGGAGGCAGTTCATCAGTCGTCGCTCTTTGCGCCGCTGACGATGTTGTAGTAAGCGTTTGAAGTTATACGGTATATCAGCGTATAGAGCAGTGCAAAGGCCGCGAAGCTGATAAGAGTGGTGAGCACAAAGAGCATGACATTGTGCAGGGCAAAGAGGGTGAGCAGGCGGCGGATTATCGGGAACGCAAAGGCAAGATGCATCCCCGCAAAGGCAAGGGGCAGGAAGAATACGGTGAGCAGCTGTGAATTGATGCTGCGGCGTATCTCATGCTTTGTCATGCCGACCTTTTGCATTATCTCGAATCTCGACTGATCCTCATAGCCCTCGGATATCTGCTTGTAGTAGATGATGAGGACCGCCGCAAAGGTGAACACAAGGCTGAGCAGGATACCGATGTAGAAAAGTCCGCCGTATGAGCCGTAAAAATCATCGGCATCCTCGGCTCTGGACTCAATTGAAACGGATTTATATTTTGCATTCCCGTCGATGTTGTCCGCAAAGCGGTCGATAAGCTCCTTCGTGAGCTTTATCTGACTTTCGTTATCAATGCCGGTGTCGAATTCATATATCCACTTGTAGCCGATGAGCTTTTTTTCGGTCTCGGGGAAGCTCGACTCGATGTCGGAGAGCTTCGGCAGGATTACGGTGATACTCGGCACCATATTTGCTTCCTGCTCGCCGATGACATGGAGCCTACCTTCCTTTGATTCTCTGACGGAGAAGTTTTTGCCGTCGTTAAAGGATATGACATTCTCGTCATAGCTGCATCTGTAGGTCAGGAGCATCACTTCACCGGGAGCGAGCTGCAAATTATCGCCGGTATTCTCATTATAGAAATCGACATCAAAGAAGCATATGTCGCGGATGCCGTCGTAGGAATAATTGCCGATTTTGGAGCTCTCGTGATCGCAGACCATATCCGTACCCACAGGCAGAGCGGATACATAGGCGTAGGGAGCCTGATTTATATTCGAGGGCTCAGCTCCGAATTCAACAGTGTTCTTGTTGAGGTAATCCCTGAGGAGTGAAATGTTGCTCTCGTCAAGCTGTTCGGGTTCATCGACCGTCATTGTGACGCATATCTCCCTCGGGTAGCGGCTGGCGAGCGAATCCTCGGCGCCGAAATAAAGGCATGAGGAGGACGATATCATAACAAGCACCATGGTTGCAAGCACGCAGATTGAGGCGAGGCCCGCACCGTTGCGCTTCATACGGTAGACCATTGAGGACACCGAAACAAAGTGGTTTGATTTGTAGTAATAATCTTTGTTCTTCTGGAGCAGGCGGCAAAAGAGCACGGAGCCCGATATCATAAGAAGATAGGTTGCGACTATGACCATGACGACCGCCACAAAGAACCATACAAGAGCCTCTATTGGGTTATCAATGCTGACCGCGAGGTAATATGCGGCGCCGAGGAAGATAACTCCGAGCACGCCGAGCAGCCAATTCGCCTTAGGTGCTTTTTCACCCGAGTTTTCGCTCTTTATGAGGTCGACCGCACTTGAATGCTTAACTCTGATCAGAGCATTGAAATAAAGCAGCACAAATATCAGGGCAAATATGCCGACAGTCATCAGCACACCCGAAAAATCTATCGAAAACGAGTAGTCGGCGCTGCCGTTCATTATGAAGAACAGACCTATTTCGGCGAGCTTTGAGAGGGCGATGCCGAAGAAAAGGCCGCAGACAAGCGAAATGCCGAGGATTATAAGGCATTCCCACAGGAGAATGACGGCAATGTTATTCTTGCCCATTCCGAGGATATTGAAGAGGCCGAATTCCTTCTTCCTGCGGCGAAGCAGAAATGAATTCGTATAGAAAAGAAAGATGACCGCGAATATTGCTATTACAAGTGAGCCGAGGCGCATCATAACTCTTATCGTCTCGCCGCCCGGGAGCTGCAAGAACGCTTTGCTCAGGCCGAGGAAGGTGATGATGTATTCCATTGCCACCATGCCGATGCAGGTGAGGATGAACGGCAGATACAGCCGCTTATTCTTTCTTATACCGTCGGCGGCGAGCTTCGGATAGAATCCTTTTTTCATTTTGCTTCACCGCCCGTCGCAAGCATAGTCAGTGAATCGGAGATCTTCTGATACATCTGCTCATCGGTGGAGTTTCCTCTGTATATCTGATGGAAAACCTCGCCGTCCTTGATGAACAGCACTCTGCCGGCAACGCTTGCGGCCTTGACCGAGTGGGTGACCATGATTATGGTCTGACCGCTACAATTAAGCTCCGCAAACAGGCGCAGCAGCTCGTCGGTGGCTCTTGAGTCAAGCGCGCCCGTCGGTTCGTCGGCGAGTATCAACCTGGGATTCGTGATTATCGCTCTTGCGACGGCAGCCCTCTGCTTCTGACCGCCCGAAATCTCATAAGGATATTTCTTAAGCAGGTCGGTTATCATCAGCCTTGAGGTGACCGCTCTGAGACGTTCGTTCATCTCTTTATATGACTTGCCCGCAAGCACAAGGGGCAGATAGATGTTATCCTCGAGTGTGAAGGTGTCGAGCAGATTAAAATCCTGGAAAACAAATCCGAGATTATCTCTGCGGAATGCGGCGACATCGCCCTCCTTTATCTCGCCGAGCTCCCTGCCGTCAAGCTGAACGCTGCCGGCGGTCGGCGTATCGAGAGCGGCAAGGATATTCAGCAATGTGGTCTTGCCCGAGCCGGACTCGCCCATGATAGCGACGAATTCGCCCTGCTCAACGCTGAAGTTGACGTTTCTCAGCGCCTCGACCTGATTGCTGCCGAGTCTAGATGAATAAACCTTTTTAAGACCTTGAACTTTAAGAATGCTCATTGGTGTTTCCTCCCTTTTGTTTCTGACATTATTCTATCAGAAACGGGAAACGTAACGCCATAGAATCGCCTTACATTTCCCGAGGTAAATCTTACGCTTTTGTAAGAATTATTCTTTTTTCATCTCATATTGCTCAAGGTCAAGGCGTATCACCGTGCCCTTGTCAAGCTCGGATTCGGCGCTGATGCCTACCCCGAGGTTATCGCATACGCGGCGGCAGAGATAGAGACCGATGCCGCTCGCTTTTTTATCACTCCTGCCGTTATAGCCTGTGTAACCGTTCTCAAATATCCTCGGCAGATCCTCGGGCGCAATGCCTATGCCCGTGTCCTCAATGCAGAGGATCTTCGGCCGCTCAAGATATATCTTCACGCTGCCGCTTTTGGTGTATTTGAGCGCATTCGAGAGTATCTGCTCAATGACGAACGACAGCCATTTCTCGTCCGTCACGATTTGAAGCTCCGTCGGCTCGTATTCGAGCCTTATGCGTTTGTCTATAAATTCCGATGAAAAACGTCTGACGCAGCCATTGATGATATCGTCGGCCGAGCATTTTCTGAACACATAGTCGTGCGACGGCGAATCAAGGCGTATAAATGCCAGCACCATATCGACATATTGATCTATCCTGAAAAGGTCGGAGGACAAACGGCGTGAAAACGGGGAATCCTCCCCCTGCAGAGTCAGCCGCATTGCGGCTATAGGCGTTTTGATCTGATGTGCCCACACGGTGTAATACTCGACCGTATCCCTGTAGCGGATGTCATTCAGATTCTCAAGGTCGGCAAGCTCCTTTTTGAGATTGCCGATTATCTCCTGATAATCATGCTCTATGATATCGCCGCCGTCCGGCAGCTCGGTTATCATGGCGGCGGTCAGCTCCTTGACGGTGCAGAGCTGTTTATGCCTGCGCCAAACGGAAGCAAAGTCAAAAGCCACAAACACCGCGCCGAGTATGGCGCAGAGCACCGCGGGATAGATAACCGCCCCGAGCGGCAGACGGTATAATCCGAAAATTATTGCAAATATGACGCAAAACAGCGCGAATGCAACAAGCACCTTGACCCGCTGTTTAAGGTAAGCGGCAAAAAGCCTCATACTCTCTCCTCACTCGGTAATATAACCGACTCCGAATTTGGTGGCGATAAAGCCGTCAAGCCCCGCGGCGGCGAGCTTCTTCCTGAGCCTGTTGACGTTGACGGTCAGCGTATTCTCATCGACAAAAGAATCCGTCTCCCACAGCCGCTCCATCAGCCTCTCACGGCTGACGACCTTGCCCTTATTCTCGATAAGGCAGTGCAGGATCCTGTATTCATTCTTTGTCAGCGGTATCTTCTCGCCCTGATAGGTTAGGGAATTATCGCCCGTGTCGAGGAAAGCGCCTCGGTGCTCCAGCACGGGAGCGCTCTCGGCAAAGTCATATGTACGCCGCAGCAGCGCCTGGATCTTGGCGATGAGCACGTTCATATCAAAGGGCTTGGCGATAAAATCGTCAGCACCCATATTCATGGCCATGACAATATTCATATTATCCGCCGCGGAGGAAATGAAGATTATCGGCACGCTGGAAAGCCGCCGTATCTCGGAGCACCAATGAAAGCCGTTAAAGAACGGCAGGGTGATATCGAGCAGGACTATGTGCGGGCGAAACTCCGCAAATTCGCTTGTAACGGCTCTGAAATTCTCGACCGTGCGGGTCTCATAGCCCCATGCGGCCGCCTGACGGGCTATAGCCTCGGCAATGCCGGGGTCATCCTCCGCTATAAAAATTTTATACATTATATATAATTCTCCGTTCGGTCATTTGCAGCCGAAAATACTGCATTTATAAGCGCAGCCCGTCGGTGTAGCGGCGCAGCCGCCCAAAGCGGTCTCACGCAGCTCGGGCGCAAGCCTCTTGCCGACTTTATACATAGCCTCCGCCATTTCGGAGAAGGGCACGACTGCCTTTATGCCGCTGAGCACGCTCTCGGCGCTCGTGAGAGCGTTCGCCGCACCCGCCGCATTTCTCGACTGGCAGGGCGCCTCAACAAGCCCGGCTATCGGGTCGCAGACAAGACCGAGCATATTTGACAGCGCTATCGACGCAGCGTCAAGGCTCTGCTGCGGAGTGCCTCCGAACATTGCAACGGCAGCGGCGGCAGCCATAGCCGAGGCCGAGCCGACCTCCGCCTGGCAGCCAGCCTCCGCGCCTGCGACGGAAGCGTTACGCATAAGCAGGCAGCCTATAGCCCCTGCGGTAAAAAGTCCGTCGAGGACAGTCGCTTCATCAAGCCCGAATTCCTCCTCGAGCGCAAAAAGCACGGCGGGAAGCACTCCGGAGGAGCCGGCTGTCGGCGCGGCGACGATAACGCCCATCGAGGCGTTGACCTCGGGCACGGCCTGCGAATATATCAACGCCTTGGTGAGCACCGAGCCGCAGATCGACCTACCCGCCGCCGCGTGAGCGCTCAGCTTCGCGGCCTCGCCGCCTATCATACCGCCCCTCGACGGCAATATCTCGCTCATCGGCTTATGAGCCGAGTCACGCATAATGTCGAGAGCTTTTTTCATTTTATCCTCAACCGTCTGCGGGTCAAGCTCGCCCTCCGTGGATTCACGGCGGCGCATTACATCCGCAATGGTCATATTTTCGCTGCCGCAAAGCGCAAGCAGCTCTTCGGCGGTCGTAAATTCCATACCGTTACCTCCTGATAAGCATTATATCGTCCACGAGCGAGGTCGCCCGTATCTTTTCGACCGCTTCGGCGGTTATCTCTTCGTCGGATTCGACTATAGTATAAGCCCTGCCGCCCTTTTTCTCACGGTAAACGCGCAGGAAAGCTATATTCACATTATTATCGTTGAGCGCCGCCGTTATCGCAGCCACAACGCCTGGGTGATCCTCATAAACGGCTATCAAAGCGTGATATTCGCCTGTGAACTGCACCTTCACTCCGTTGATTCGGGTCAGCATGACCTTGCCGCCGCCGAGGGATTCGCCCCTGACGGTGAGCCGTCTGCCGCCCTCGCCCGTCATAACAATATCAACGGTGTTCGGGTGGATATCAGTTTCGTTTGTGTTCTCTTCAAACGAATACTCTATCCCCGCCTTATCGGCATATTCAAATGAGTCACGGATACGCACGTCATCCGTCGCAAAGCCCATTATGCCGCCGAGCAGCGCCCTGTCGGTGCCGTGGCCGTTATAGGTCGCGGCAAAAGAACCGTAGAGGATGAATTTAACGCTCTTTATCCGCTCGCCGAGCATTTTGCCCGCAAGCAGGGCGATAGAGGCTGCGCCCGCGGTATGCGAGCTTGAGGGGCCGACCATATTCGGACCGATAACGTCAAAAACGCTGATAAAAGCCATTTCACAATTCTCCCGATATTAATATGATTTCATTATAATTTATGTTCCCCCGAATGTCAACAAAATTAAAGCCGCATATAATGGCCGTGAAGGAGGTGCTACCCATGCCGAGTATTTATTTAAGCCCGTCCACACAGGAATATAACACGACCGTTTTGGGCAACAGCGAGGAATACTATATGAACCTCATCGCCGACGCCATGGAGCCTTATCTCGCCGCAAGCGGCATACGCTTCGGCAGGAACGACCCTACAATGACGGCTCTCGACTCCGCAAGGCAGGCAAACGAGGGCGGCTATGACTTCTATCTCGCTCTGCATTCAAACGCGGCGCCCGACCCGTACGCCGGCACCGTCAGGGGTGCGGAGATATATTACTACCCAGGCAGCCTCGAGGGTCAGCGGGCGGCGACGATATTCGCAAACAACTACAAGGAGATCTATCCCCTGCCCGACAGGATAAAGATACTGCCCCTCGGCACTTTTATCGAGCTTAACAAGACAATTATGCCCGCCATCCTCTTTGAGCTTGCGTATCACGACAACCTGCTTGACGCTTCGTGGCTCTCGCGCAATATAAATGAGATTGCACGCAATCTCGCCGTCTCGGTCGCCGACTATTTCGGGGTCGAATTCGTCGATGTGCGCTACTTCGGCCAGGCGGTCATATCCACCGACGGCGGAGCGGTAAACGTGCGCGAAAAGCCGGACATCAACTCCCCCATCGTCGCAGCCCTGCCCGACGGCACGGTCGTCAAGGTCTTTGAACGGGTCAACGACTGGTTCCTTATTGAGGACGGCTCGACCGCCGGATTCGTCAACGCCGAGTTCATCCGTCAATTGTAGGATTGATAAAAATTACTCCGAAAACCACAATATCTTTGGGTATTATGCAGAATTAGCCCAAAATATAAAAAATGTCTTGATTTTTAACCGAATGTTAATTATAATTGAATTGTATTTTTCAAGCGTCATTTTTTGTATTTTTCGGTGAGGATGTGATTGCGATGGAGCTTCTGGAGCAGAGAATTGCCGAGCAGGGCAAGGTCATTGGCTCGGACATTATAAAAGTCGATATGTTCCTCAACCATCAGATAGACGTGGGATTGCTGTGCGAGATCGGCAAGGAATTCCGCAGGCTTTTTGCAGCCTCAAACATAAATAAAATAGTTACGATAGAAGCCTCAGGCATAGGAATAGCGTGTATAACTGCACAATATTTTTCTGTGCCTGTTGTTTTTGCCAAAAAAGGCGCTCACAGGAATGTGGGCAACAATCTCTACACCGCCGAGGTCCACTCCTTTACCAAGGGCGTGACCACCACCATCGGCATATCAAAGGATTACCTCAATGAGGGCGACCGTGTGCTCATCATCGACGACTTCATGGCAAACGGCCAGGCCGTCAACGGGCTGATAGACATTATCACTCAGGCGGGCGCTTCGGTCGAGGGAATAGGCATCGTGGTCGAGAAGGGCTTCCAGCCCGGCGGCGACGAGCTTCGCAAAAAGGGATATCATCTCGAATCTCTGGCAGTTATTAAGTCCATTGATGACGGTAAGATCATCTTTGGATAAAATATAAAATTTTTGGAGGTAAACAAAAATGAAGAAGTTCGCAAAGATCCTCGCAATTCTTATGGCTCTCGCCCTTGTTTTCAGCTTCGCAGCTTGCGGCGGCAAGGACGACGGCAATAAGGACAGCTCCACCAACGCCCCCGCAGCAGACGTAACCAAGTCGGCAAGCGAGCTCACGGTCGGTTTCATCTTCCTTCACGATGAGAACTCGACCTATGACCTCAACTTCATCAACGCAGCTGAAGCAGCTTGCAAGGCTACCGGCGCAAAGATCATCAAGAAGACCAACGTCCCCGAGAACAGCGCTTGCTACGAAGCAGCGGCAGACCTCGTTGACAGCGGCTGCGACATCGTCTTCGCCGACAGCTTCGGCCATGAGGACTTCATCATCCAGGCAGCTAAGGAATTCCCCAACGTCCAGTTCTGCCACGCAACCGGCACCAAGGCTCACACCGAGAATCTTGCTAACTACCACAACGCTTTTGCTTCCATTTATCAGGGCCGTTACCTTGCAGGTATCGCAGCAGGCATGAAGCTCAACGAAATGATCGCTGCCGGTCAGTTCAAGGCTGAAAAAGCCAAGATCGGCTATGTCGGCGCCTTCACCTATGCAGAGGTTATCTCCGGCTATACTTCATTCTATCTCGGCGCAAAGTCAGTTTGCCCCACTGCTACCATGGAAGTTATCTTCACCGGCAGCTGGTATGACGAGGCTGCTGAAAAGGAAGCTGCCAACAAGCTCATCGCCAACGACTGCAAGCTCATCAGCCAGCACGCTGACTCCATGGGCGCTCCCACCGCTTGCGAGACCAAGGGTATCCCCAACGTTTCCTACAACGGCAGCACTCTTGCAGCTTGCCCCAAGACATTCATCGTTTCCTCCAGAATCGACTGGACTCCCTACATGACCTACATGATCGAGTGCGTTGCTAACGGCAAGGCTATCGACGTCGACTGGTGCGGCGGCATCACCGAAGGCTCCGTCGTTCTCACCGACATCAACGAAGCAGTCGCGGCTAAGGGCACCGCAGAAGCCATCAAGGCAGCTGAAGAAGAGATGAAGGCCGGCACTCTCCATGTATTCGACACCGCTAAGGACAACTACATCACCGTTAAGGGCGAGAAGCTCAGCTCCTATATGGCAGATGTCGACACCGACGCTGACTACACCGCTGACACCGAGGCTGTTTCCGACGGTTACTTCCACGAGTCCGAGTACCGTTCGGCTCCGTACTTCAACGTACAGATCGACGGCATCACTCTCCTCAACAGCAAGTTCTAATTCCATATAACATTACGGGCGGAGCATGATCTGCTCCGCCCGAATAAATTTTATATTTACCGTTTTAATTTTGAAAAGCCGATTATCACGCCTAAAGCTAATCGGCTTTTGAGATTTAAAAGTAGGAGGAACCAAAGTGGGCACAAACGCTGCAATTGAACTCAAAAACATAACCAAGACCTTTGGGCACGTCGTTGCCAATAAAGACGTCTGCCTGACCGTTAACCGTGGCGAAATCCTCTCAATCCTCGGCGAAAACGGCAGCGGTAAGACCACGCTGATGAATATGATATCCGGCATTTATTTCCCCGACCACGGCCAAATATTCATCAACGGCGAGGAGGTAGTCATCCGCTCCCCCAAGGACGCCTTTGACTACAAGATAGGCATGATACATCAGCATTTCAAGCTCGTCGACGTATTCTCGGCGGCTGAGAATATCGTGCTCGGTCTCGACGAAAAAGAGGGCTATAACCTCAAGCGCTCCTGCGCCAAGATAAAGGCCATCAGCGAGCAGTACGGCTTTGAGATTGACCCCAACAAAAAGATATATGAAATGTCCGTCTCCGAGAAGCAGACCGTTGAGATAATCAAGGTGCTTTACAGAGGCGCGGATATACTTATTCTGGACGAGCCTACCGCCGTGCTCACCCCGCAGGAGACCCGCAAGCTCTTCGCCATCCTGCGCCGTATGCGCGACGACGGCAAGGCGATAATCATCATCACTCACAAGCTCCACGAAGTGCTTGCCCTCTCCGACAGGGTATCCGTCCTGCGTAAGGGCGAATACATCGGCACGGTCAAGACCTCCGAAACCAACGAATCCCAACTCACCGAGATGATGGTCGGCAAAAAGATAAGCCTCAATATCGAGCGCAGCGAGCCGCAGAACCCTGAAGCACGCCTTGAGGTCAAGGATCTAAGCTGCGTCAACCGTGAGGGCACAAAGCTGCTGAGCGACGTCACCTTCACCGCTTATTCCGGTGAAATCCTCGGCATCGCGGGCATTGCGGGCAGCGGTCAGCGTGAGCTGCTCGAATCCATAGCGGGTCTCCAGCCCGTCAAGGAGGGCAACATCCTCTACAACAACCCCAAGAACGGCAAGATAGACAATCTGCGTGACAAGACCCCGCTCCAGATAAGAGAGCTGGGCGTCCGCCTTTCGTTTGTACCCGAGGACAGGCTCGGTATGGGTCTTGTGGGCAACATGGATATCGTCGACAACATGATGCTCCGCAGCTACCGCAAGGGCAAGACCTTCCTGCTTGAGCGCAAGCAGCCCAAGGATCTGGCTCAAAAGATAATCAACGACCTCGAGGTCGTCACTCCCGGCGCAAGCACCCCCGTCAGACGTCTCTCAGGCGGCAACGTGCAAAAGGTACTCGTCGGCAGAGAGATAGCTGCTTCCCCTACCGTATTCATGGCGGCTTACCCCGTCAGAGGCCTTGACATCAACTCCTCCTACCTTATATATAATCTTCTCAATAAGCAGAAAGAAAGCGGCGTCGCCGTTATATTCGTCGGCGAGGATCTGGACGTGCTGCTTGAGCTGTGCGACAGGATCCTTGTCATCAACTCAGGCAAAGTGACAGGCATTGTCGACGCCCGCACCGCCACCAAAGAAGAAGTCGGACTTCTTATGACCAAAAATGACGGAGGTGAGAACCATGAGCAAGCCGAATAAGCAGCATCACGAGCCGCTCTTCCACATTGCGAAGCGCGCGGCCATCCCCTTCTGGCAGTCATGGATAATCAGAATTCTCTCTATTTTAGCCGCGCTGATAGTCTGCGCCGTCGTCACCGTGCTGCTCACGGGCGAGAATCCCTTCGCCGTCTACGCCACCATGTTTGAGGGCGCATTCGGCACAAAGAGAAGAATTTGGGCGCTCATGCAGAATCTCGCAATGCTCCTTTGCGTTTCGCTTGCCGTTACTCCGGCTTTTAAGATGAAATTCTGGAATATCGGCGCCGAGGGTCAGGCGCTCGTCGGCGGCCTTGCCACCGCAGCGTGCATGATACTCTTCGGCGACCAGCTCCCCTCATATTTTCTCATCCCGCTGATGATAATCACCAGCATTGCGGCGGGCGCTGTTTGGGCGTTTATCCCCGCTTTCTTCAAGGCGAAGTGGAACACCAACGAGACTCTCTTCACCCTGATGATGAACTACATTGCAATGCAGATAGTTTCGTTCTTCTGCTACAAGTGGTCAAACCCCAAGGGCTCGGGTCACATCGGCGTCATCAACGCCTCCACCAATGCGGGCTGGTTCCCCAAGATCGGCGGTCAGGCTTATCTGCTTAACATAATCATCGTCGCAGTGCTGACGGTCGTTATGTATATCTACCTCAAATACAGCAAGCACGGATACGAGATATCCGTTGTCGGCGAGAGTGAAAACACCGCAAGATACATCGGCATCAACGTCAAAAAGGTCATAATGAGGACGATGCTTCTCTCCGGCGCAATATGCGGCCTGAGCGGCCTGCTCCTCGTTGCGGGCACCGACCACACCGTCACCAGAGACACCATAGCGGGCAGAGGCTTCACCGCGATAATGGTTTCATGGCTTGCAAAATTCAACCCGATATATATGGTGCTGACCTCCTTCCTGCTCGTGTTCCTTGAGAAGGGCGCCGACGAGATCTCGACCAGATTCGGCCTCAACGGCTCCTTCTCCGAGATCCTGACCGGTATCATCATATTCTTCATCATCGGCAGCGAATTCTTTATCAATTACACCATCAAGTTCCGTGAGTCCAAAAAGGAGGCGAGCAAATAATGATAGTTGCATTCATTCAGCGTGCAGTCATGCAGGGCATCCCCCTTTTGTTCGGCTCAACGGGCGAGATCATCACCGAGAAGGGCGGCAACCTTAACCTCGGTATCCCCGGCATCATGTATGTCGGCGGCATCTCGGGCGTTATCGGAGCCTTTGTCTACGAGAGCTCGGCGGCGGAGATTAATCCGTTTCTCTCAGTGCTGATCCCCCTGCTTTCGTCAATGTTCGGCTCTCTTGTGATGGGTCTTATCTATTGCGTGCTCACCGTCACACTAAGGGCAAATCAGAATGTCACCGGCCTTGCGCTGACCACCTTCGGCGTCGGCTTCGGCAACTTCTTCGGCGGCTCGCTCATCAAGATCACGGGCAGCGAGCTTCCCTCGATAGCCCTCACCGCAACGAGCAACAACTTCAAGACCGAGCTTCCCTTTGCGACCAAGCTCGGCTGGTTCGGCGATGTATTCCTCTCCTACAGCTTCCTTGCATACGCCGCGATCATAATCGCCCTTGTCGCTGCCTATTTCTTCTCCCGCACCAAGGCGGGTCTCCAGCTCCGCGCCGTCGGCGAGAACCCCGCAACAGCTGACGCAGCAGGCATCAACGTGAGCAAATACAAGTATCTCTCCACCTGCATCGGCAGCGTGATAGCGGGTCTCGGCGGACTATATTACGTTATGGATTATGCCTGCGGCGTTTGGTCAAACGACGGCTTCGGCGACAGAGGCTGGCTCGCCATCGCCCTTGTCATATTCGCCGTGTGGCGCCCGAATATCGGCATACTCGGCTCGATACTTTTCGGCGGACTTTTCATCATCCACAACTATATCCCGAACCTCGCATTCGAGACCCAGGAGCTGCTGAAGATGACACCGTATGTTGTCACCATCGTCGTGCTCGTGGTGATCAGCATGAGGCAGAAGAGGGAGAATCAGCCCCCCGCAAGCCTCGGTCTCTCGTATTTCAGAGAGGACAGATAACCTTCTTCGGCGCAGTCAGGCATCGGCCCGGCTGCGCCTTTTCATTTGTAATATTCCCCCGCCGTTTGTCATAGTATCTAATGATATAGCGAACGGGAGGGCTGATATTGAAAGGTTTAGTTGAGCAGCGGGCCGTGGAATTGGCCGAATATATCGTCGCAAACCGCACCACCGTCAGAGCCGCCGCAAAGAAATTCGGCGTGAGCAAATCAACGGTACATATGGATATAACCGAGCGGCTTCGGAAGCTGAATCCGCCGCTGTACTCCGAGGTACGCACGGTACTCGATATCAACAAGGCGGAGCGTCACATCAGGGGCGGCATGGCGACAAAAGAAAAATATTCTAAATAATTGCCGCAGATTCTGTTGAATTCATATAAAATGTGTGTTAAAATTAACAGGAATGGGGCAACCCTTATCTTATTGAAAGGAACGATAAAATGAAGCAACTCAAAATTGGCATCATCGGCGCAGGCCGCATCGGCTCGCTTCACGCAAAGTCGATCACCTACAACGTGCCGACCGCTACGGTCGTCGGTATCACCGATGTTTTCAGAGCGAACGCCGAAAAAGTCGCTGCCGAGCTAAATATCCCCGTCATTTATGACGACTATAAGCAGATGCTCGCCGACCCCAACGTCGAAGCAGTGCTCATCTGCTCCTCGACCGACACACACGCCGATATCGCTATCGAGGCTGCCGAGGCAGGCAAACACATCTTCTGCGAGAAGCCCGTTGACCTGACCCCCGAGAAGGTCAACGCAGTTATCGCTGCCGTCAAGAAGGCGGGCGTCAAGCTGCAAGTGGGCTTCAATCGCCGCTTTGATCACAACTTTGCAAACGTCAGAGCTATGGTCGCCGACGGCAAGATCGGCGACGTCCACATCGTCAAAATCACCTCGAGGGATCCCGCTCCCCCGCCGGCAGAGTATTCGGCAGTCAGCGGCGGTATGTTCCTCGATATGACCATCCATGATTTCGATATGGCTCGTTTCCTTGCGGGCAGCGAAGTCACCGAGGTCTATGCGAACGCGACCTGCCTTGTTGACCCGGCTATCGGCGCAGCGGGCGACGTTGACACCGCGGTTATCAGCCTTAAATTCGCAAACGGCGCAGTCGGCGTTATTGATAACAGCAGACGTGCCGCTTACGGCTACGACCAGAGAGTAGAGGTATTCGGCAGCAAGGGCGCGGCTGTCGCCTCCAACGACACGCCGACCAACGTCGTCTTTATGGGCGACGAGGGCGTAGTAGCCGACAAGCCCCTGTATTTCTTCCTTGAGAGATATATGCAGTCTTTCAGAGATGAGATGCTTCAGTTCGTCGAGGCAGTGCTTGAGGATAAAGCCACCCCCACCACCGGTGAGGACGGCCTTAACTCCATCCTTGTTGCGCTTGCGGCGAAGAAATCCGTCGCAGAGGGCAGACCCGTTCAGCTCTCCGAGATGAAATAATTTTAAAAAACGGCAGGCTGTTGTGTAACTCAACAGCCTGCTTTTTGTATGCTTATTTGAATGATGTGATAAGTTGGTGCTTGCGGATTTTCCTCAAACGATCACATACTCAGCAACAATCGCTAGTATTTCACACAGATAATTTGCCGGCAGCTCATAAAACGGGACACGCGCCCCGATATGGTGCGCCTCAAAGCCTTTGCCTGCCGCATAGCGGCTCGCTCTGTAGATTTGGAAGCGTGACGTGACAAAGACTATCTTGTCACCGCCAGGCAACATATCGGTTATATCCTTGGAAAAAACAAAATGCGCACTTGTTGAGGTCGCACGTGATTCCTCGATTATCTTTTCGTCCGGCACTCCCTTTGAGACAAGATAGCGCTTCATTGCGGTTGACTCGGGGATATCATCATGCACGCCCTGACCGCCTGAGACTATCATGGGCTTGTCCGGATGCTCGTTGAAGTACTCGACCGCTTTATCAAGCCGCCGCGCGAGCTTTGGGCTGACCTGTTCGCCGTCGATGCCGCAGCCGAGGACTATGACAGCCTTTTCACTGCCGTCGGCATTATCCTTTGCGCCGCAGGCAAAGAGCACGCAACCGAAAATGAGCGGAGCAATGACCGCCGCTGTCGCTATGATACGCAACACCTTGCCGCCCTCACCTAAAATCACTCCGCCCAGGAAAACAAGGACAGCATAGGCAAAATTCAATCTAACTTCGATGTTATAATTGGTGCAAAGCAGCGTGATAACCGCCTGAATAACCAGAACTGCCGCGAATACGAAGCAAAGCACCCTTGCCGCTTCCGGCGCAGTGACCCGCGCTTTATCATTACTTGGTTTCATGGAACACCTCTTTCACCAGTTCATTGTTTTTTTGCGGTTCGCCGAGATACACGATATCGCCGATGTTTTCCAAAGCGTCCGTCGTATTATCGCAATCCTCCTCCGTTAATAATTAATTCCGCTCAGGTTGCTCACGCCGTAGGCGTAAGATTTTTAATGTTATCCCCCTGCCTCGTTTTTGGGGAAAATTTTCTCCCAGTTAAAAAATTTAACGACCGCAAGCATTTCACGCAGATAATTTGACGGCAGCTCATAAAACGGGACACGCGCCCCGATATGGTGCGCCTCAAAGCCTGCGCCCGCCGCATAGCGGCTCGCTCTGTAGATGTGGAAGCGTGACGTGACAAAGACTATCTTGTCGCCGCCCGGCAGCGTATCTGCAATATCCTTGGAATATTCAAAATTCTCAAATGTTGAGGTCGAATTTGATTCCTCGATTATCTTTTCATCCGGCACTCCCTTTGAGACAAGGTAACGCTTCATTGCGGTTGACTCGGGGATATCCTCCTGCGCGCCCTGACCGCCTGAGACTATCACGGGCTTGTCCGGATGCTCGTTGAAGTATTCGATCGCTTTATCAAGCCGCCGCGCGAGCTTTGGGCTGACCCGTTCGCCGTCGATGCCGCAGCCGAGGACTATGATAGCATTTTCGCTGCCGTCGGCATTATCCTTTGCGCCGCAGGCAAGGAGCGCGCAGCCGAAAATGAGCGGAGCAACAATCGCCGCTGTCGCTATGATACGCAGCACTCTGCCGACCTTGCCTAAAAGCACTCCGCAAAGGCAGACAAAGGCGGCATAGACAAAATTCAATATAACGCCGACGCTGAAATTGGCGCAAAACAGCGTGATAATCGCCTGAATAACCAGCACTGCCGCAAATACGAAGCAAAGCACCCTTGCCGCTTCCGGCGCAGTGATCCGCGCTTTATCATTGCTTGGTTTCATGGAACACCTCTTTCACGATCGTCCGATCAGCCTTGAAGTTTGTCATAATTTTCTCGGCTTAAATCATTGCGAAGCCGCTCGCGGGCTTCTTCATAGGATATTTCACCATTATCAAATGATTCCTTGAGTTTAAGCGCCCCGGCGTATCGCCATCTGATAAAGTCAACCAAATCGCGATCCTCTGTCGGGCCTTCTATCTCGAGCCAGTAATACATATCCTCAACCATACTGTCAAATGCCTTGTGCTCGCTGCTCTCTACCTCTTCGCGGGACAGCGGATAATCATTCTCCATGATATCCCAGAGCTTTTTCTGCAAATCGGTATAAATCTGCTTATTATATGCTTTCTGAGCGTCAGACAGCGACCGTGACTTGTCGGTTCTGATATATCCGTAGTAGGCTTCGTCGAGGCTTCTCAGTTCACTCTCGACATCGCTCCTTGAAGAATACGAGCCCTTTATTTCATATGAAAACCGACCGTCAAAAACGGTTTGATCGTTCGATAACGTCGGCGCTTCGGTAACAGTATTATAATTATAACGCAAAGCGGAAATGTCAAGCAGTGTTGTTGTGCTCCGCTCATCATTCTTTGAGCCGTTAAATGAGCAAGAGCTTAAAAGAAAGCAAATCAACAGCAAACCTAAAACTAAATATTTCATGGTTTTTCTCTCCGTTATTAATTAATTCCGCTCAGGTTGCTCACGCTGACGGTTTCCTCGGGCATTTTAGTTGTCACTTCTTCGGTCAGCTTGGCTTCTTCCGACATTTCTCTGTTATTCTTCTCAACTGCATCGCGATACCAAGCGTCATACTTTTTGTGCTCGTAATCTTCACCGAAAATCTCAACAAAAAGCTCCTCAATCTGCCTGTCAAAGTGATATTTCCTATTAAGCTCTTTGTGAAGCTGCTCTATTTTTTTATCTTGAAGCTCATTAAATTGCTCAAGCAGCTCCTGCCCCGTAGCGCCACCACCGTTAATTGAATCCCTGTCTACATTCTCCCACTTTTGCATAACACAAATCTGTAGAAGAAATCCAAATTTTGATTGCCCGCGACTTTTAATCACCTCGCCATAATCAAGCCCCTTGCTTTCAACTAGATTTTTCATATACAAACTTTCTCGGTAATATTTATTAATTTCTTCATCATATTCTTTCATTTTTTTTGCCGATATGTCATATTCGGTTCCCTCAACTTCAAGTTTGCATACAAGTATTTTCAGCACATCGTAAATCAATTTATCTTTATCGGTAAGCCCTTCCGTAAAATAATATATTACCTGTCTGCGAGCTATTGTGTAATAATCGAAATCAGAGGTTACCTCCGGTATTGTTTGATATAGATGTTTTACATAGGAGCGAGTAGTGCGCGAGTCATCAAACACTTCACCCTTGTTGTGTTTTGTAACCACAAAAGCCAAACCGATCAAAGCCAAAAGAAGCAAAGAAGAAACTATTACGATAATTATCCTTTTTGTTTTCATATGGAACAGTAGAAAGCGGTCAGGAAAGACCGCCTTAATTCTCCTTTCATCACAATTGCTTTTGTTAGATTTGCATTATATCCCGTTTAATTGTGTTAGAGAACTTCGTTAACAGTATACACTCCGCTGACGGGATACTCTTTTGCCAACCCAAGCATATGAAGATCATGTAAAAAGCTTGAAGTTAAAGAAATCAATGTACCTGCATAGTTACTTTGCCAATCATAATAGTCCCTGACATGGATTTCTTTAATCAATTGATCATTTCCATTTACCCGTTTGATACGCCCCTTTGCCCACAGCTCGCATCGATTCACTGCTAATTTCCAATCCGTGTTGTCGCTGCCGATATTTCCATCCATGCAGAGCCTACGGCCAAAAGCAACTTCATGCCCTGCCGAATAGAAATACCGATAGACCGTATCAATTTCATTTTGCAGACTTAAAACCTGATTATGTATTTCTGTAGCTTCATTTATGTAATTCGGCGGTATAATAAACTCATCTCCCGTATTATCTAAAAAATGGACAAGCATTTGTGACGCCAATGGATATTGATTTGCCGCCGCTAAAGCGGCGTTACGCGCCGAAGAATATATAGAATAATACTGATTTTGCATTTCTGGAGAAAGATTGAAAAAACTTAAACTCTCATATGATGAATTTGAATCAGCAACAGCCTGTTCATATGTATTTGATAACGGCATGGACGTTATCGTATCGGTATATGAATTTTTACCGTCCAGCTTTCTTTCAAACACCCACTTCTGCTGATCAACATTTAGGTATTCCCAAATCTGTATATTGGCCGTTGCCGCTGTGCTCGGGCCGCAAACATCAAGAACCTTTTGATTGCCGCTCCATTTGGAAATAATCCTATACGAGCCATCATTGTTTGAAACGAGCTTAAACAGCAGATAATCACCGTCGCCGTCATTATAAACATCTACATTTGAGCCGTTCTGAGTAGGATTGCTTGTAACGTCAAGGCACTTTGTTTCATTATACCACGGAGAATACAGCTTATAATATCCGTCACTTTGATACCTCACAACCCACACCTGATTATTATCGCCGTGGAAGCTATACTGTATAACATTTCCGTTGGCACTCGCATTCTTCTCTGTGTCCAAGTACAGATTACTATACTTTGACTTAATATAGTATGCTCCGTCGGCTATTGACGTATCTTCAGAATACTGAACAACTATCGTGGGCAAATAGTTGGCGCTGTTTGCGGAGCAGAAATGTCTGCTTGAAACACCGGTCGTGCTTGCCGACAGCGCAAAACCGTAGTTATGCGAAAAGCCGCCCTCGCCAAGCGTTCCCTGCAACCAATTCTTAAATAACGAGGTAATACTGAAAAGATACCAGCCCGAGGAGCTTATGGTCTGTGAGCTTGCGGCGTTCCCCGCAAAACTCGGTTTATTATTATAGGTTATGGTCGTGTCATTCCAAGTAGAAACCGTATCATACAGATTGATCGTAGCCGTACTTGTTTTTCCCGAGCCTTCATACACCCTATAATAGGCGAGATTTATTTTTTTCGGGTTGATATACTTATAGCTCGACAAAGTATTCAGCTTAACGTAACTGATCGCTTCTTTATATGACGAGCCGTGATAGCCAACCATATTATACTCATTTGTATAATAATTGCGCGTGGGGTATCCGCTGAAAACAGGAGCATCGGACATATTGGTGGCCGCCATGCTTACGGTGGGGTCAATAGTAACGGGATAAACCGTAGTCTCGCTCTCAAGGAACTCCTTGTCAACTACGATTGTCAGCTTATACACATCCGCCTTGTTGCCGATCTGCTCAAGCTCAAGTGAATTGTAAAGTGTAAAATGCGTATCGTCGTTTTCGTTATCACCCGTGTAGGAATCTTTTGCATTGATCTGACCGATATACAATTTCATTTCACCGGTTTCGGGGTCAAGAAGAGGAATCGAATCGCCGCTCATTTTCTCGGGAACTAAGCCGTCGGTATCAATGATAAACGAAAACGTATTCTTGCCGCTGTACTCTGCAAGAATGATATTCTCTTTAACTCCGTTTAAGGTTGAAAAGTACTCAAGCGAAACATTCTCGCCGAAAACATCGGTATACGACACGCTATTTCCGACCCTTGCGACTGTGGAGGTTGCTTTAACCTCAGAATTCGACAGATTAATATCAGGCATAGGCGTAAGGGTTACGGAATAATCATCATATTCAACCTTAACGCCGTCGCTGATATGCTCGGGAAAATAGCCTTTAATCTCATTATCTCCGCTCTCATAAGCATAGGTGTCAAACATTGAAATCCGCTTAGTCGAACTATTTATAGCTGTGTCCTTAAGTTTTACCGAATTGCCATCAACATATTTTATCGGTGTTTGGAAAATATGCAGGGTATTTGTGCCATCACTGTTTTTTACGGTAATACTGTAAATATCGTCGGTGTCTTGATTTATTATTTCTACGGGGGTAGTATCGGTAGTAAGTATAGAGTTTGCAATAACTTCCGGCAAATCTGCAAGTCGGTAATTCTCGTAGCTGATATCCTCTTTGGTCGAGTAATTTCTCTGCGAAAGCTCCTCGGCAGAAACGCTGACAACACTTCCGAAAGCCAAAACGAACACTAAAAATAATGATAATCTTCTTTTAAAATGTTTATTGGATTTACTCACTGCTGTTTCCTCCCATCTTATATAACTTTTAAAATTTTACTGATTACCTCAAGATCAAAAGAATCAACAAACCATCGGAATCACCCCCTTATAACTATAGCATATATAATCAGGGCAATAAAGTCAACAAATATTCTTGAAATTTACATATATTTCATTCTTTATTAACATTTTTCAGCAAAAATATTCGGTATGATTTAAAGCGATAAAGCCTCCGACGCTATTGCGCCGAAGGCTTTTTTATTAGTCATACATGAGGATCTTCTGCGGTTCGCCGAGATAACCCCCGCTTATCACACGCTCAGTTTATTAAGATCGAAGATATGCATTTCGGTCTCATTAACCAAGCCCTCGGCGGTACCCGAACCGACATTTTTGATAACGCTGATGACCGTGTTGTTCCCGGCAAAAGATGCGTCGGCGACATTTGTATCGCGCAGTCCGTCGATAATGCTGAGCGTTCCGCCGTCTCTCTTATAGAACCAAAGCGCCGATGCGGTGCACGAAACGGCATAATCGCCGAACAATTTCGCCCCGTCAGGGAAAATATCCGCCACGGCGGTTTTGCCGTCGCTAAGGTCGATGATCCATGTTTTTTGCGAGGAATCGCCTCTTGACGGGTCTTTTGTCTCGACATAGAGAGCGTAACCGGCGGCGCAATCCTTTAACGTGTAGCTGCCGTCGCCCAAGGCGAGCTCCGTCACCTTGCCGCTCGCAATATCATATACGCCGAGGGTAGTTTTACCGCCCTTATTGACGGTGAAAACAGCCTTGCCGTCACCCGCGCACACTTTGTCGCCGCCCTCGGATATCGTCTTTGTCTCCTTTGTCGTGCAGTCATATGCTTTAATGCGCGAGCGTGTATTCTCTCCGCCGATGTCAAAGCATTCGTCCCAGAACACAACTCCATCGGAAATGCACGGCTCACCGACCGCAGAATCATTGCCGAGCTTGGTTATCTGAGTTATCTCTTTTGTCTTATAATTCATGCAATATATGTTGCGCGCGGAGTTATAGATCTCGCAGTCGTTCCATATAAGCCACTCGCCGTCAAACCGAATGCTCTGAATATCGCCGAGCTCGTGCATGCTCTCAAAGATGTTATCATATTTGCCGCTGCCGATGTCATATGAGATCAGATAACGGCGATCGGTCTCCGTCCTGTCCGCAGTTGCGACCGCCATTACCAGCTTGCCGTCGAGCAGCAAGGGTGATGACACGGACTTGAACGGCACTTTGACGGTCACATAATCAATTTTCAAATCCGTCGAGGCGGAATTTGCCTGCTCCGTCGTGGTCTCCGGCGCGGCATCCGTGCCGCAGGACGCGAGCAATAAAAACATAAGGGCTAAAATCAATGCAGATACTCTCTTCATGTTATCTCCTCCGTTTTTTGATATTGAATTTATCTTTTGTCCGCCGCCCGACGCCACATCGGTAACACCCCCTGTCAAAATAAACGTCTTTGCAATTTCAGTATATATAATTTAATTTGCTCAGTCAAGTAACATTTTTGTAACCTATTGATTATTTACCGTCTGTTAATATTTTTTCATATAAAATATTGATGATGAAATCACTAAAGCCTCCGACGCTATTGCGCCGAAGGCTTTGTTCTATTCAGATAGCCGGAGAGGTCGCCGAGGGTCAGGGCGGGTGTGCTGCGCTCGCCGAGGCGCAGGTCGTCTATCGAGAAATACAGCCCGTTTTCGCTTGAAGCTGAGGAGTATTCATAGCGGCGGGTGTTATAGTATTCGCACCGCTCCCCAACCTTACCGTCCGCAAAAAGCGACGAAATGACCGCTGCGCTATCCTCCTGCGGAGAATAGACCGTTGTCACAGTGCCCGTAAGCGAAATAAATGCGGCCGCCCTGTCAACCGCAGTGCTCGCAAGGCTCACGGACTGCACGCTGCCGTCGGCGCAGGTCTGCATGGAGAGCAGATATTCGGTCCCTCCCCCGTCGCTGACGAAGCAATAGCAGCGGTCGCCGCTGTAATATCTGCCGTCGAAGTCAACGCTCAGCGTTTTATCGGCTTCGGCAAGACGTTCAAGAAATATTTCGGGCGACATCTCCGTTTGCAGCGCGCAGGAAGAGAGTACGAGCGCCGCAGATATCAGTAAAGCGACGGCGGTCACGGCACGGCGGCTCAATACTTCGCCCTCTTTTTGATATTCACCGCCGCAACTCCGCCCAGAGCGCCGCCGAGGGTCATTGCGCCGATAAAGGCTATCAGCCGCACGCCCGCGCCCGAGCTGAGCAGAGCGGCAGCAGCGGCGCAGGGCAGCGAGGCGCAAAACCCCGCAAGCGCACCGCAGGCAAGCCCGTTCTTTTTAATAGGCTTCGCCGCCGCAAAGCCCGCGGCAAGCCCCGAGAGCAGGGCGATTATCAAGCCTGCGGGGAAATACGCCCCCGAGCCTATGCCGCTTTTGAGCGAAGCGAGGGCAAATGCCGCCGTAAAAGCAAAGAAAAGCACCGCACCTATCGCCGCACCGACGGCAATCTTCTTAAGCGGAGAAGCAGACTGCTCCTCACGCCTCGCTTTTTTGGTTTTCGCAGGCATAAAAATACTCCCCTCACGTCATGTTAGTACATGATATGAGGGGGGCGAATAAATTATTCTCAGCTGTCGAAGGTGTCGTCCTTCTTCTTCTTTGATTTCTTTCTGCTTGCCTTGCTGTTCTCAACGGCTTCGTCCATCTTCTTTTTCTTCTCAGCCTCGGCAGCTTCCTTTGCAGCCTGTCTCTCAGCCTCCGCCTTCTCGGTGGCGGTATTGTTGGTCGAAACAGCCCAGCGGGTGATCTTCATCTTGTTTCTGTCCGCGCCGGTCTCGATGATGATGGAATCCTCTTTGACGGTGACGACTCTGCCCATGATGCCGCCGATGGTGGTTATCTCATCGCCGACCTGGATGCTGTCACGCATGGTCTGCTCTTCTTTTTGCTTTTTCTTCTGCGGTCTGATCATAACGAAATACATAACGGCAAAAAGGGCAGCCATCATTACTATCATCATAATGGGGTTACTCTGCTGGGTTGAGGATGCGCCGCCGGCCGATCCGCCGAGCTGAGCAAGAAGGGGGATAAAATTCATTTAATATGACCTCCAAAACATTAATGTAACAATTATACATTACAGCCGCTGAATATGCAAGCATTTTTTTGTTAATAAACTGATAATTCGCCGCATATTTGACCGAAAAGGCTCAATCGGCCGTTGCCTGCGCCGTTTCTTTGATAACTTCAAGCTCGGCGGCGTCCGCGCGCTCGCTCAGAGCCTGCATGACCTCGGCATGCTTCTCGTCGGTATAATCCCAGAAGAAGAGATACGGCAGGCAGCAGAGCAGATGCCCGACAAGGTCAAAGGCAACGCCCACTATCATGCACTTTGTGCGGATGGAGTCAACAAAAAGGACATCCCAATCCGAGGTGAAGCCGTAGCGATAGAAAAGCAGCGGGATTATAAGGCTGATGAGAGCCGAAATAGGGCTTGTGAACCAGCCTATGACCCCTGCGTAGTTCTCAAGGCGTTCGCCCGAGAGATACATCTGATAGTCGTTGATCCTGACGTTCATATCCTCCTCGGCGAGCTTCAGGCCCGAGGCAAGCGCGTCGCCGATGCAGAGCGACACGAGCATTATTGCGCCGCAGAGCTTGTAATTATCCTCAAAGAAATAGCAGGCGGCGATATAGCCCGCGCTCTGAGCGGCAAATACAAGGCGCTTAAAAATCATCAGGGATTTATACTGGAAGCGCTTTCTAATCCATGGGGCGAGGAATGCGCCGGGGTTGCCGACGAAGGAGACGAGCATCTCTGTGAGGCTGAACACAAGACCCAGCTCGCGCCATGTGTAGATAAGTATGATAGTCTTGACCGCAAGGCCGCCGTTGCCGAGGGCGTCGATCATACCGGATATTGCGTTTATCCAGCGGTATTTATTCTTCATAACGCCGCGTATGCCGTCCCAAAACGGGATATATTTTTTCTTCTCGATAGGCGGCTGCGGGATACGCTCCTGAATCGAGCCGAGACCGCCGAACATCAGCACCGTGCAGAGCATCATCATTATGGGTATGACATAGCGGAAGGTGTTGATATTGGTCAGACCGCCCGTGTAAGCCGTCAGCACGGGGATAAGGAACGCTATAACGGAGTTGAAAAGGTGACTGAGCTTCTCGGGGTAGCAGCGCACGAGCATCCTCTCGTGGGGATTCGGCGAAATGGTGTTTGAAATGCTGCTTGCGCCGCCGAGGTATGAATACATACCGTAGAGCTGGAAGAGCAGGAAAAGCTGCCATATGCGCTCGGTGAGCGGATTCCTGTAGAGCGGCAGCCAGCAGATGAGCAGCACGATTATCATACAGGGAATGACATTCGGGTAGGCAAAGAGCTTATATCTTCCGAATTTGGGCAGGAAGCGCTTGCGGATGAAGATATTCCTCGCCCCGCCGTAACCCGTGACGAGCCAATGCGCCGCAAAAATTTTGAGTGCGCTTTTCATATTGATGCCCGGCAGCTTATTGACATAGTCGGTCAGCGCCGCGGGGAACGGGATTATCTTTGAAAAATCAAAAATGAGGAACAATATCCCAAGCCCGGTAAAGAAAAGATACAGCGTATAAAACGCTTTCTCCGTCTTTTTCGGCAGGAAGCCGAGATTGTCGTTGACGACCATGCTCATTATGCTCCAGAAATATCCCTGAATCATAAAGAAAGCGCTGATAACTGTGAAGGTGAGGATGGGTATCTCATAGTAATACATGATGAGATAGCAGCCCGTGCCGAAAGCGAGGTAGCCGAGCACCCTCGAGAGGGCGTAATCGCCGCCGACGGCGAAAAGCACCGAGATATATTCTTTATACGGCACATAGCGCCCCTCGGCCGGGATATTCCAATGCTCACGGAAATCCGAAAAAATACTCTTTATGCCGATCTTCTTAGATTTGCCCGACATCAGCTCTTGCCCCCTTTCTCTTGCTCCTCGGCGAGCTTCTCAAAATACTCCTTATGCAGGCGTTCATTTTCCTCCTGCTTGCGTTTGAGCCGCTCTTTTTTCTTTTTGGTCATTAGGAAATCCTTCCTAAACATCTTGCGGACAACATCAATGAGCACAAAGGTGAAGCTCGGCACAAAAATGAAGATTATCATCAGCACGACGACAAAATAGTTGGTGCCGTCACGCTCAAATTTCGCAATAAAAGCGGCGAGTCCTTTTTTCGGTGTCTCGGGAGATTCGTCCCCCTCCGCCTCTGCAGTCTGCGGAGCCTCCTCTGCGGCTCTCTCGGCGTTATAGGCTTCGCTGTCCTCGCGCACCGCCGAAAACACGGGCGGGACAAAAGAGAAGCTGTTCTCGCCCTTCGGCTGCCAACTGCCGCCGAGCGAAATATCGCTCTCGCTCGCTGCGCCGAGGTAGAATTCCTTTAATCCGCCGCACCTATAGAAGCAGTGGTGACCGACGCTCTTAACGGAGGCGGGAATAAATATCGAATACTTCATATTGTCGCAGTAGCTGAACGCATCGTCACCGATGCTGACAAGGCCGTCCGGCAGCGTGACGAGCGATATGCCGCTGCACTTAAAGAACGACATATCCCCTATCTCTATGACGCTTGACGGGATATCAATACGCTGCAACCGTTCGCACTTATAGAAGCAGTTATTTGCTATACGCTCAACGCCGTCGGGTATCGTATACACCTCGTCGCAGCTCCACGCCTTATCGACGGTCAGAGAATCCTCAGCCCTGTCACGCAGGATGTAATAAGTGCCTATATAAGGGGCGGTAACGCCCTTTTCGAGCAGGTCGTCAAACATTTCGGAGGTGATATCGTCGCTGACCTTGCTCTTGAAATTCAGGAACATGGCTTCTCTGTCCGCGCCGTTCACGCTCAGCGTCTCTTTAAGGTCAAGCCCTATATTTTTGACCTCGCCGAACCGCTCGATATCGCTGTAGACTATCTGAGTGCAGCGGCATATCGGGTAAAGCAGCATCTTCTTCATATCCTTGGTGAAGAGGATGCCGTCAACATCGGTGTAATAGGGGTTATCCTCATCGACATAGACCGCCCTGAGCTGCTTGCAATAGAAGAAAGCCCGCTCGTCTATATGCCTGACGGAGGCGCCGATATAGATGTATTTGACATACTCGTCGCTCACAAGCGTGTAATCACTGACGGCGACTATCGGCTTTGAAGTATCGGGGTCGTTGCCGTTTTTTTCGGTCACATAGTCGATATGTATCTCCTCGGTGGTATGATTGCCGTTGAAGCCGTCAAACACCCAGCCGTCGAAGCCCTGCCCGTCGATATCCTCCCGATAGGCATACTCAAAGGTATCTCTCGACACAGAGTTAAAGGTCATCCACACCGAAGCGCCCACGAATACGGTGAGCACCACGATGAATACGGCTTTTTGCCACTTTTTCATCCGATCACTCCTTTTCCCAAAGCTGTTAGAGCATAGTAAACAAAAATATTATATAGTGTTAACAATTTTTTGTCAATAAAATGAGCCATATTTTAGCATCGGAAATAAAAAAGAGCAGCCGAAGCTGCTCTGAGTTATCAGGGTCAAAAAATCAATAAAATTTGCGTGTCAGGGGTTTATTTAAGGCAATTCTTATCGAAGGACGGGTTGAAAGCATAGAAATTCTTGGAATTCAGCTTATCCGTCGCAAGGCGCATACCCTCGCCGAACCGCTGGAAATGGACTATCTCCCTTGCGCGCAGGAATTTGATCGGGTCGCGGACATCGGGATCATCAACAAGCCGCAGGATATTGTCGTACGTCTTTCTCGCCTTTTGCTCCGCCGCAAGATCCTCGGTAAGGTCGCTTATAGTGTCGCCCGTGCTCTGGATATAAGCAGCGGTGAACGGCACTCCCGCGGCAGAGGCGGGGTAAACACCGGCGGTGTGGTCAACGAAATATGCGTCGAAGCCCGAGCGCTTTATCTCATCCTCGGTGAGATTTCTCGTGAGCTGATAGACTATCGCGCCGATCATTTCGAGATGCCCAAGTTCCTCGGTCCCTATATCCGTCAGCAGTCCTTTCAGCTCGTCAAACGGCATTGTAAAGCGCTGGCTGAGGTAGCGCAGCGAAGCGCCGAGCTCGCCGTCGGGGCCGCCGTACTGACTTATAATGAGCTTTGCATAGAGCGGATTCGGGTTCTTGATCTTAACGGGGTATTGAAGTTTTTTCTCATAACTAAACATCAGCAGCCACACTCCTCATATTCCCACGGCCACGGCCCTTTGAGCCATTCGACGCCATGACCCTCCGAAGTTGTCAGCGGGTAGAATTCATCTTCAAACGCTTTTCTCATCGTGCGGTACCTTGCCTCTATGCGGTTATGCTGCTCGACCATACGGATATCCCATGGGTGGGTATCGAGATAAAGGTGCATCTCCCAGAGGGTGAACTGCACGGCGCTGAGCCGCATGAGCGCTGTCTCACGTTTATTCATTTGCAGCACTTCCCTGCGAACGGTTTGCTGAGCACGGGGAACAGAGTGCCGCACTCGAGCGCCTTCATCTCGTCAAACATGGTGGTATCGGTCTGCATAGGCACATAAAGCATCGCTACGGTATAATCCGACGGCAGCGGCGAAACGGTGCAGGAGCACGGCTCCGAAGGGGTCTGGCGGCGCTGAGGATAGCGGTAGCCTGCGTAATCGGCCATATATATCATTCCTTTCGTTCTTGAGGACGGTGTATCCTCTGATACATAATATGCCGCAGGCTGTTTTTTGACATAGATGCAAAAGAGCGCCCGCGGCTGCGAGCGCTCCCGAATCAGTATTTATATTCTGTATATCAGCGTGGGGTCAACATTGCTGCTCTCGGTATTGCGGATAAGCTCATCCGCCTTTGCGGGGTCGGCAACGCTGAGCACCATTATCGCCTTGCCATGCTCTCTCGAAACGCAAGCATACATATATTTGACCTCTATGCCGTTGTCGGTGAGGATCCTCAGCGACTCGGAAAAGCCGCCGGGTCTGTCGTCTATGGCGACGACGAGCGCGTCGGTGACCTTGCAGATAACGCCCGATTCGCCGAGAGCCTTTTTCGCTTTATCGGGGTCGCTGACTATCATCCTGAGGACTCCGTATTCATCGGTATCCGCAAGCGAAAGCGCCGAGATATCAATTCCGTTCTTTGCGAGCACTTCGGCGGCCTCCGAGAGCCTGCCGGGCTTGTTTTCAAGGAAAACCGAAATCTGTTTAACTAACATTTTATGCCCTCCTGTCAAATCTTTCGCTTATCTATAACTCTCTTTGCCTTGCCCTCGCTGCGGGCTATGGACTTCGGGTTGACAAGGTGAACCCTGACGCCGAGGCCGAGCACGGAGCGGAGCTTCTCGGTGATGCGCTTCTCGACGACGTTGATGCTCTTGATATCGTCGGAGAACATGCTCTCGCTCATCTCAACATCAAGGTCGAAGGTATCGGTATTGTTGACCCTGTCGACGGTGATAATGTAATTCGGGGTTATCTCGCCGCTGTTGAATTCAAGCAGCACGCCCTCTATCTGAGACGGGAAGACGTTGACGCCCCTGATTATCAGCATATCGTCGCTCCTGCCGCTGGGCTTATTCATGCGGGCATGGGTGCGCCCGCATTCGCATTTCTCATAATTAAGCGAGCAGATATCCCTCGTCCTGTAACGGATAACGGGGAAGCCCTCCTTGGTGATCGAGGTGAACACAAGCTCGCCAGTGCTGCCGTCGGGGAGCTGCTCGCCCGTCTCGGGGTCGATTATCTCAACGATGAAATTATCCTCCCAGACGTGCATTCCCTTTTGGCACTCGCATTCGCAGGCAACGCCCGGGCCCATTATCTCTGAAAGACCGTAGATATCATATGCCTTTATATGCAGGGTATTCTCTATCTCGCGGCGCATATTCTCGCTCCACGGCTCTGCACCGAAGATGCCGACCTTCAACGAAAGCTGATCGATAACGCCGAGACGTGCTGCCTCCTCCGCAAGATACATCGCATAGGACGGAGTGCAACAGATAGCGGTGGCTTTAAAGTCGATGAGGGTCTGTATTTGGAGCGCCGTGTTGCCCGAGGACATCGGGATAACGGTGGCGCCTATCCTCTCGGCGCCGGCATGGAGGCCGAAGCCGCCGGTGAAAAGTCCGTAGCCGAACGACACCTGAATGATATCGTCCTTGCCGAGACCTATGCCGTTGAGCATCCTCGCAACGCACTCCGCCCACATATCAATGTCATTATCGGTGTAGCCGACGACTATCCTCTTGCCCGTAGTGCCGCTTGAAGCGTGAACTCGCCTGATATTTGACATCGGCTCGGCAAAAAGGCCGTAGGGGTAGTAATCGCGCAGATCCTTTTTATATGAAAACGAGAGCTTTGAGAGATCCTCGATGCCATGGATATCCTCGGGCTTGAGACCCTTCTCATCCATACGGTTACGGAAGCATTCCACTCGCTCATACATTCTCTTGACCTGCCACACAAGGCGCTCGCTCTGGAGCTTTTTGATATCCTCGCGGGGCATCGTCTCGATTTCAGGTGTTCTGACAGACATATGCTTATTTCTCCTTGGATTTTTTCTTTCTGTTGCCGAGGCTGAGGAATACGCCGAGGGCTACCGACAGGGCGGCTGCCATCATCACCTGATACTCGCTCGGGAGCATGAAAGTGACGGTGTGCGCGGGTATCCAAAACAGCGGCACGGTCTTGAGCAGCGTGAAGCCGACGAAAGCCGACCAGTCGATCGAGCCTATAACGCTTTTCAGCGACGAATCCGCCTTTTTGCTGCGGAGCTCGAGCCATTTATCGCTGCACTTGTGGAATGCCATAAAAGTCGGGCCGAATGATGTATTCATCATCACGCTGGTGTAAAGCGCTCTGAGGAAGCTGCTGTCCCCGCCCGGGAGCAGCCCCGACGCCATCATCTGAGCGGCGGCGACGGAGAAAACCTTCATCATAAAGGTTATCCAAACGCCGATGAAGCCCCAAATGACGAAGCGGGCGGCTATCTTGGCAGGCACGGTCGGTGCGGAATTCGCAATATAGGCCGCTATCAGCTCGCCTGCAGTGGCAAGCAAAGCAAATTTTGCAAAGCCCATTAAATACGGATGAGAGCCGGAGAGGGATTTGAACACCTCTCTCGACTGCGGGATAATAAGCACGACGGCAAAAATAAGGATTGACGCAGCTATGTAACCTATCACAGCAGCTCTTTTGGCTGCGCTTTCTTTCTTACTCATAAATGCCTCCTTCTTCATCAGCCGCAATTGTAGCCGAGCTCAAACGCCTTGAGGTTGAGGTCAAGGAACTTTGCGGGGACGGTGTCCTTTATGGTCTGTATCCAGACTTCCTTTGAAATATCGCTGCTGCGGGCGAGCACGCCGATGAGCACGACATTGACCGCCTTTGCGGAGCCTGCCTCGAGGCTGAGCGAGAGAGCGTCAATGGCTATCACCTTTGCCTTTGAGGCAATATCGGCGACCAGCCCGTCGGGGTATTCGGCCGCGCCTGTGATAACGGGCATCGGGGCTATCTCGCGGTCATTGAGTATGACAGTGCCGCCCTCCTTGAGGTAGGGCAGCGCCCTTGCGGCTTCGAGCTTCTCAAAGGCGAGGATCATATCGGCCTCTCCCCTGTCGATTATCGGAGAAAAGACCTTGTCGCCGTATTTGACATAGGTCACGACGCTGCCGCCCCTCTGGCTCATGCCGTGGACTTCGGAAACTTTAACGTCGTAGCCCTCGCTGATGACGGCGTTGCCGAGAATGCGGCTGGCAAGCAGAGTACCCTGCCCGCCGACGCCGACTATCATTATATTCTTTGTATTCTGCATATCATTCATCCTCCTTGCTTATCGCACCGAACGGACAAACGCCGACGCAAAGGCCGCAGCCGTTGCACTGATTCTCGTCAATCTTAACGCAGCCGTTGTCAACCGAAATCGCGGGGCAGCCGAGCTTCATGCACTTCTTGCATTTGCGGCATTTCTCGGCGTCCACGGCGCAGTGACCGGTGTATTTGACGGTCTTGAGCAGAGCGCAGGGTCTCTGAGCGATTATGACCGACGGCTCGTCCGCAGCAAGCTCCTCCCTGACGGCGGCTTCAAAGCCCTTGAGGTCAAACGGATCCTCCACTCTGACTCTGCGCACACCGACGGAATGACAGAGAGCCTCAAGATCGACCTGAACGGTCGGCTCCTTGCGGATTGTGAAGCCCGTGGTGGGGTTATCCTGGTGGCCTGTCATGCCGGTGATGGAGTTATCGAGGATGATAACGGTATTGTTGCCTTTATTGTAAACGATGTCGATAAGACCTGTTATGCCCGAATGGATAAAGGTCGAATCGCCGATAACGGAGACGAGCTGCTTTGAGAAATCGCGGCCTCTCGCCTTGACCATGCCGTGGGCGGCGCTGACGGAGGCGCCCATGCAGATAGTGGTATCAACGCTCTTGAGCGGTGCGACTGCGCCGAGGGTATAGCAGCCGATATCGCCAGATACGGTGAGCCCGAGCTTTGAGAGCACATAGAACGTGCCTCTGTGGGGGCAGCCCGCGCACATGACGGGAGGTCTCTTTGGCAGCGGCAGAGGCTCTGCGGCGGCGGTCTCCTCGCCGAGAACGACTTTAGCTATCATATTCTGGCTGTATTCGCCGAGCAGGGTGAAGTGATCCTTGCCCCTGACCTCAATGCCGAAGGATCTGACGAATTCCTCGATAAAGCCGTCAAGCTCCTCGATAACATAGAGCGTATCGACCGAGGCAGCGAAATCCTTTATCAGCTTCTCGGGCAGCGGATAAACCATGCCGAGTTTCAGATAATTGACCTTATCGCCGAGAGCGTCCTTGGAGTAAACATAAGAGACGCCCGAGGTGATAACGCCTATCCTGCTGCCGTTATCCTCAACGGTATTCAGTTCACATGTCTCGGCAAGCTCGGCGAGCTTCCTGCTCCTCTCCTCGACCACGACGTGGCGGCCGATGGCGTTTGCGGGCATCATAACATTCTTTGCGATATTCTTAACATAGGGTTTAAGCTCGATATTCTCAGGCTCATGCAGCTCGACAAGGCTCTGCGAATGCGAAACTCTCGTTGAAAGCCTGATGAATACGGGCGTGTCATATTCCTCGCTGAGCGAGAAGGCGAGCTTAGTGAAGTCACGGCATTCACCCGAATCCGAAGGCTCAAGCATCGGTATCTTCGCCGCCTTTGCATAGTGGCGAGAGTCCTGCTCATTCTGAGATGAATGCATTCCGGGGTCGTCTGCAACGCAGAATACAAGACCTGCGTTCGCGCCGATATAGCTGACGGTAAAGACGGGGTCGGCCATGACGTTGAGGCCGACATGCTTCATGCAGCTCATTGCCCTGCCGCCCGCTATGGAAGCGCCTATCGCAGTCTCGGCGGCGACCTTCTCATTGGGCGCCCACTCAACATAGACGTCCTCATATTGAACCATGCTCTCGGTTATCTCGGTGCTCGGGGTGCCGGGGTAAGACGAAACGACTCGCACGCCCGCCTCATAGGCTCCCCTCGCTACGGCAGCGTTGCCGAGCATCAGCTTTTTCATATATATCATCCTTCCTTGATCTCGTTCTCTTTGGCTACAAGTCCGTCGGCGCAATATCTCTTACGCAGCAGCGGCTTCTCTATCTTGCCCGTCGGGTTTCTCGGCACATCGGCAAAGATTATCTTCCTCGGGCGCTTGTATCTCGGCAGGTCGAGGCAGAAGTCGTTGACATCCTCCTCTGTGAGGCTCGCGCCATCCTTGACCTGAATTATCGCCGCGGAAATCTCGCCGAGCCTGCGGTCGGGCAGGCCTATGACCGCCACGTCGCTTATCGCATCGTTGCGGCGCAGGAAATTCTCTATCTGAACGGGGTAAATATTCTCGCCGCCCGAGATGATGACGTCCTTCTTCCTGTCAACAAGATAAATGAAGCCGTCGTCGTCCTCTATAGCCATGTCGCCCGTGAAGAGCCAGCCGTCCTCAAGGACCTCTTTTGTGGCCTCCTCGTCGTTATAGTAGCAAAGCATCACGCCGTCGCCCTTAACGGCAAGCTCGCCGACCTCGTTTTTGCCAACGGGCTGTCTGTGCTCGTCTACTATCATGGTCTGCCAGCCGTAGCCCGCCTTGCCGATGGCGCCGACCTTGTCGATATTCTCAACTCCGAGGTGGACGCAGCCGGGGCCTATGGATTCGCTCAGACCGTAGTTGGTGTCATACAAATGGTTCGGGAATATGCTCTTCCAGCGCTTGATAAGGCTCGGCGGCACGGGCTGAGCGCCGATATGCATCAGCCTCCACTGGTCGAGCTTATAATCTTTAAGGTCTATCTCGCCCGAGTCGATGGCGTCAAGGATATCCTGCGCCCACGGCACGAGCAGCCAGACTATCGTGCACTGCTCCTCGGAAACGGTGTTGATTATCCATTTGGGAGCCGTGCCCTTGAGCAGCACGGCTTTGCCGCCGACAAGGAAGCTGCCGAACCAATGCATTTTGGCGCCCGTGTGATAGAGCGGCGGTATGCAAAGAAAAACATCGTCCTTGGTCTGCCCGTGGTGCGCCTGCTCGGTCTTGGCGGCGTGCATGAGCGCACGATGCGAATGAAGTATCGCCTTCGGGAAGCCTGTAGTGCCTGACGAGAAATAAATTGCGGCGTAATCGTCGTCGGTCAGCTCGACCTTCGGCGCCTTTGAGCTGCAATATGTTACGAGCTTGTCATAGCTCTCGGCGTAGGCGGGGCAATCCTCGCCCGCATATATCCACATCTTGATTCGCTTGACCTTGTGGCATATCTCCTCAACTCTGCCGACGAATTCGGGGCCGAAAACGATATATTCGGAGTCGGATTTATTGAGGCAATAGGCTATTTCCTCGGCGGTGTAGCGGAAATTCAGCGGCACAGCTACCGCCCCCGCGCGCAGGATGCCGAAATAGATGGGCAGCCACTCAAGGCAATTCATCAGCAGTATTGCTACCTTATCGCCTTTCTTTATCCCCCTCGAGAGGAGAAGGTTTGCAAAGCGGTTTGATTTCTTTTGAAACTCGCCCCAGGTGATCTCTTTCCTGTAAGTCTCCGCTGCGGTGGACTGGGTGAGGGCGAATTCACGCCAGGTCATGTTTCTGTTATCCTCGAGCTTCGGGTTTATCTCCACGAGACTCACGTCGTTTGGATAAAAGTCCGCATTTTTAGTCAGAATGTCGGTGATAGGCATTTCTTCTGCTTCCTTTCTTTGCCGGAGAGGCAATAAAAAAGCGCCCTCCGAGCTTAATGCTTCCAGAGGGCGGATATACCGCGGTACCACCTCAATTTACCTCTGCCTCACGGCAGAAGCCTTGACAAGTGAGGATCTCACTTTAAGACTGTAACGGGTCTTGCCCGGCGACTCTTAATGACCCGAGAGCGTTCGGAGCGCAACTGGCGGGGAGTAATTCACTCATGCAACGACTGCCGCCTTGCACCGACCGACGGCTCTCTGAGAATCCCTTTGCACGGCTACTTGATCCCGCTCATAGCGTTTTTGACTTATTATCGCATATATTAACATAAATCGAGCGGCTTTTCAAGGGCTTTTGCGAAAAAAGTTCAGCGCTTTTTGGCGCTAAAGCGACAGTTGAATTTTGCCGAACGGTTTGATATAATACATTAGATAGTTCAAAACCGAACGGAGGCAGACAATGAAGACCGTTAACGCTGATATTTATCTTATCCGCCACGCCCAATCCCGCGAGAATTCGGGCGAGGAATATATGCCGGAATTCACTATAGACGACGCCCCTCTGAGCGAGTTTGGCAAGAGGCAGGCGCAAGCTCTGGCCGAGAGATTTGAACCGGGCATCATAGACATGATATTTTCGAGCACCCTCATACGCACGGCGCAGACCATGCAGCCGACCGCAAGGAAGCTCGGCAAGCCGATAATAATGCTGCCCGAGCTTATGGAGGCGGAGACCCTCGTGCGGGGCACGCCCCGTGAGAAAGTAAAGCTGCTCGTGCCCGAGGCCGTCACGCCCGACGAGGATGTATTCCTGCCCGACCCCGAATCCCCCGAGCAGATGACCGCAAGAGCCGAATCGGCGATAAAAAAGATACTTGATATGGGCGGCGACGGCTGCCGAGTGATAGCCGCAAGCCACCACGATTTCTTCGGATACCTCATCAGAGCCGCGCTTGGGCTAGGGCTGCCCGCAACGATACGCTGGAGCGCGCTGAACTGCTCCGTAACGCATATCAGGCTTCGGGAGAACAGACTGCCCGAGGTCATGTATTCAAACGATATTTCACACCTGAAAAACATAACAGTATAATATTCCGCGAAATTTTCAGATCAATGTAGTTTTCACCGCCGAAATCGTAGTATATAGGTGAAACCGAAAAGGAGGCGGTGAAATGACAGCAGACGAAAAAATCATAGAGATGTTTTTTGAGCGTTCTGAGCAAGGCATACGGGAGTTAGACATTAAATACGGTAAAATTTTCCACGCGCTCTCGTACAATATCGTCGGTGATCGGCAGGATGCGGAGGAATGCGTCAATGACGCTTATTTGGGCGTATGGAACGCAATTCCGCCCGCCAAGCCCGACCCTTTGCTGACCTATGTCTGCAAGATCGTTAGGAACATTTCGCTAAAAGCCTATCGACGAAAAGAGGCAGCAAAGCGCGGCAGTCGTTACACGGTTGCAATGGAGGAGATCGAAGCCTTCATAGCAGCCCCAAACACGGTTGAAGCCGAAATTGAAGTCAGAGAGGCGGCCCGTATCATAGAGAGCTTTTTGGACACTCTGACCACCGAAAACCGCGTTATCTTCATGCGCCGCTATTGGTTTTCCGATAGCTGCAAGGACATAGCCGAGTTTGTCGGACTTTCGGAGAAAAACGTCTCCGTTCGGCTGACCCGCATACGCAAAAAAATGAAACAGTATTTAACGGAAAGAGGGGTGCTTTTATGAACACTGAGAAATTCTCTGAGGCAATGAATGAAATCGGCAGCAGGTACATCGAGGAATCAATAGAATACAAAAGGAAAAAAAGCAAAGCTCCCGTTTGGGCTAAATGGGGCGCTGTCGCCGCCTGCCTTGCGGTTGTCGCTATTTTAGGTATATGGGCATTCGCAAACAAACCGGACACAGTTACATTGGATAACGGAAGTCAACTTGTTTTTTCCAAATCCGAAGCCGTAAGCTCCTCAAGCCTCGACATTGACGGAACAGTAACCACAAGGCAGCTCACGGAAAGCGAAACCGCTTCTCTGTTCCCGGGTCTGTCGGTCACAGCCAATGCAATTTTTCGCAGCGATGACGCTTCCGCCGACAATAACAAAGAATTGATCGGTATCAACGGAAAAATCGGAAATATAAAAATGATAATCTCCACAACCGATATACAGCTGCTTGACACCAAAATTGTCGGAAATGAAAAAAGCTCCGAAGTAAACGGCACAAGTATAACGGCAGGATATTTTTTAACAAGGCGTAACAGCGTCGGCAAGCAAAATGCAATTTACTACGCAACCTTCAATCTGGGAGGCAGCACGGTATACGTTGAAAACGCCGGCGCAAAATCCGAAAGTCAAAATGTAAAAAGCGAATTGGCTGACGTCATTCAAAAGCTGACGGAAAACGGCGTGTTCGACCTTGATTCTATCAACGGATAGCACGCAAGCTCAATACTTTTTCACATCGGGGGCAGTCGAGAAATCGGCTCCCCTCTTTGTGCTGTTATGGAAGCGGTGTCACCGAGGTCTGCCCGATAATCAGGCACCGACATCCCGCCGCAGAATGTTGCCCTGCGAAACGACATGACAAAAGCGGTGGAACGGTCGCTGTTGCCGTGTTGCACAGATATTCGCCACGTTTTTTATAAATACGGTCAATTGAAAAATTCGCCCGATTATTGTATAATCATTCTATATCTTTTCGGCGTAAAGCCGTAGAATTCGGAGGTAAGAGCTTGAGTAAGACATTAAAAAATGCAAATCCCGAATGGGTAACTTCAAAGCAGGAGAGGATGAATTATTACCTCTATTTCTGCGGTCAGAACGTCATCTATGCCCTTGTAAGCACTTATCTTGTTACATTCCTGCTCTTTCAGGGCGTTGACCCCGCCAAATCCGCGGCGGTCATGCTGGCGGTCAAGATCTGGGACGCCGTGAACGACGCGATATTCGGCTGCATATTTGACAAGGTTCATTTCAAAAACGGTCAAAAATTCATACCCTGGCTGCGTATCTCCCTGCTCGCGATACCCATCACCACCGTTTTGCTCTTCTTTATCCCGAAGAATAACGGCTCCAACGAAATGCTCCAGCTCGCATGGTTCGCGATAGCCTATGTCCTTTGGGATACGGCATACACCCTTTGCGACGTGCCCATTTTCGGCTATGTCACCGCAATGAGCAACAGGCTCGACGAGAGGACCTCGCTGATGTCCTACAAGAGCATTTGGGCGGGCGTCGGCACCGCGCTTGCGACCGTCGTGGGCACTATCTTCGTCAACCAGCAGTTCGGTCTCTCCTATAAAGTGGTTGCAATAGTCTGCTCCGTTATCGCCCTCGCAACGATGGCTCCCATCTGCTTCAAGGGCAAGGAGCGCTACAGCGGCGAAAGCGACGAGAGCTTCACCGTCAGGAGTATGTTCAAGTACCTGTTCTCAAACAAGTACCTGCTCATCTACTATATCGGCTTTTTCTTCTTCAGTGCGCTGAATGTTTCGGCAAGCCTCAATCTCTTCGTATCCTACTACCTCTTCCACGATGAGAATTTCAGCCTTTTTGTCGGCGCTCTTTCGGTTGTGCCCATGCTGATATTCTCAGTGCTTGTTCCGAAATTCATCAAGCGCTTCGACAAGATGAAGATATACCTCGCCTGCACCGCCGCGTCGGCTCTGCTCGGCCTTATCACCTGGCTTGTCGGCTACAATAACATAATCATCTTCGCGATCCTCACCGTGCTCAAGAATATCCCCGGCGGCATCTCGGGCGTTATGCTCTTTATGTTCACCCCCGACTGCGCCGAATACGGCAAATTTAAGACCGGCATTGACGCAAAGGGCATTACCTTTGCAATCCAGACTTTTATGGTTAAGCTCACCGCCGCCGTCTCCTCAGCCCTGCCGCTGACGCTCCTGAGCTTCTTTAAGTGGAGCACCGTCAAAGCGGAGAGCTTCCAGGAGCTTCAGGCGAACCCCGTTATTCAGTCCGAATACACCCTAAACGGCCTTTGGTTCATCTACACGATGCTGCCCGTTATCGGCCTTGTCATCGCCGGCGCGATCTGGTGCTTCTATAGGATGAAGGATAAAGACGTGCAGCTCATGACCGACTGCAATATCGGCAAGATCTCAAGAGAAGAAGCCCTCGCAGGCCTCAGCATCAAAAACGAATTCACCGAAAATTAAGCATAATTCAAGCCTCCCATATCGCTCGGGAGGCTTATTTTTGTGTAAAGAACGGGAGCCGAGCCAATGCCCGACCCCCTGCCGCAAAGCTGTAGCTTTACTTATTTTATACCGTTTTCATAAGCCTCGATCATCTTCTTAGGCATTTGACCAGTAGGAACAAGTGAATTTGCCCTGTCTTTAAGGCGATTCAGGTATTTTTCGCTGTTCTCACCCGTAAAAATCCTGACATCCAGTCTCATTTTATTCTTCTCGATCGGCGTGACCAGAATTTTGTCAACAAAGGCGTCGATATACTCTTTTGTCACCACGCCGTCGGCGATATTACGCTCGGCGGCTCTCATCGCGGCTCGTATTTCATCCATATGTCGCTTGAATTCATCGCTCGAATCTCTGCGGCTTCTAAGCTCCGAAAGCTCCTGCTCGGCGGCCTCGATATCCTTGTTGCATTGAGCGGCCATATCTCTGAAATCCGTATCCGAAATATTGCCCTCCGTAACAAGCTCGAGCAGCTTCTGTTTTTTCTTTTGTGAGGATGCAATTTTGGCTTCCTGCGATTCGATCCGCCTTTGCAGGCCGCCGTCATCTCTCAGCGAATTATACATCCGCTCATATTCGCCGATCATTTTTTCGGAATCGCTGCAATTGTCACGAAACACTTCAAAAAGAACCGACGCGATCTCGCTCTCATAAATAACAAACGACTCGCATGAATCGCTGCCGTTATTTTTCTTGCTCGAGCAAACCCAGCTGCTGTCCTTCCGCCCCTGTCTGTCAGCGGACGCGCGGCGATAATACGGAGCTCCGCAGCAGGTGCAAAACAGCTTGCCGGTCAGCAGATTAGCGTGATTGCAGATGTTCTTGCGATTTTTCACATCATCGCTGCGGCGTTTTAAGATGAAGTTTGCCTGATCCCAAAGCTCCTCAGAAACGATTGCGGGCACTATCTCCCCCGTTTCATCCTTAAACATGACCCATTCCTCCGGGGGCAAGAACTTTTGCTTCTTTGTAAACATATCGACCACTTTGACCTTGTTCCCGACATAGTATCCCTTATATTTCGGGTTTGAGATCATGTTTGACATTGTGGTGTGCGATATCTTTTTGCCGTTATTGTTGCGGTAGCCTTTCTCCCAAAAGACATTCTCGATCTGCTTCATTGAGTATTTGCCTGTGGCATATAATTCAAACAGCTCGCGCACCATAACGGCTTGCTCTTCGTCAATAACGAGCTTTTTATCCTTCTTCCGATAACCGAAAATCCGGCTGTTGCCTATAACAACGCCGTTTTTGATGGCTTGCTGCTGACCGAACTTCACACGGCTTGACAGCTTTCTCAATTCATCCTGAGCTATAGACGACATTATGGAGAGCCTCAGCTCGGAATCCTCATCAAATGTGTTGATATTGTCATTTTGAAAGAACACGCCCACTCCGCACGATAAAAGCTGCCTCGTGTATTGTATCGAGTCAAGAGTATTTCTGGCGAAACGTGAAATCTCTTTTGTGATCACAAGGTCAAAATTGTCGTCCGCCGCATCCTCTATCATTCGATTGAAATTCTCACGGTGCTTTGTGGAAATACCGGAGATGCCTTCGTCAACATACCCGGCCACAAAGGACCATTTTGCGTTTCTTTTGATAAACTCCTCATAATAGCTCACCTGGTTATCAAGAGAATTGAGCTGTTCATCCGTCTCCGAAGATACGCGGGCATAATATGTTACCCTCAGCGGGATATCGTAAATCGACCTTGTCCGCAGCATTTGGCGAACCTCATGTATATCCAAACCACTTCCTCCTTTCACGGTAGATTGACGATCCGAATAATTAAAATTAAGTTAACTATATTATACGTCAACTCAGGATTTAATCAACCCGCAGCGCATGATTACCAGTTTTTACATCTGCGTTTTGCCGTTACGGAAATGAGCCGCCGCAATGACGGCGGCAGCTCTTTTACGCCAAAAACCAATTCCTCTCCATCGACTAAGCAGAAAACCATACGACGAAAGTAATGTTTAATGCGGTATTAATGATCAATCGCCTTCTCCTTTTCGATTTCTATGTGGCCTTCTTTGAAGTGTATTCCTTTATTTTAAGGCGCATTTTATTCCTCTCATCCTCGGTTATGAATCCCTTCTCATACAGCGTGTCATTATAATACGAAAGCCACAGCTGCTCAAAAGTATTCTGTTTTGTTTTTTGAATCATTTGTCGCCTCCGTTATTTTTCTACGCTTAAAGCAGGTAATTCTTCTGTCCTATCGAGAGCGGCGGACGCCACTAAATTTTACCTTCTGATTTTATTATTGTTGAGTATGCCGCAAATATTCAATGATGCAGAAGTGGCCGATTCGCGGTTTTTACCGCAGATTACTTATTGACTTTCCGTTCAATGTGCTGAAAAACGGTATGGCTGATAACGGTTTCACGATAGCATTCCGTTACCGCCTTGCGTTCAGGCTTGGCACGGCCGACACCCATCATTGCAGCAAGATCGTCACCGTAAATACACCATTCACGGCCGTTTTTGAATGCGTTGATCGTGCCGTCCTTACAGTGCCTTATGACCGTCGCATAACAGAGACCGGTTAATTCGGCAGCTTTCTTAGCGCTGAGAATGAACGGCGGGGGCATAAGTTCATCCGCATCATTTATTCTAATCGAATTATACATACCACGGCTCCTCCTTTCTTCCAGAATTTGGCTTACTTACAGGAACAAAGCGTTTCACTTTGTTGATTGTCCTGTATCTTTAATGTTGTTTAGTTGTTACAGATTGTCTATGTATGCTGCCCTGCGGCAAACCCCGAATGTTGATCGGGATTCACCGCATAAGCAATAAAGAAGGAA
>OIZA01000132.1_pt1 | contig 44321 bp, 38 predicted proteins | sample 1588381 | NCBI WGS metagenome assembly OIZA01 (sample SAMN03283277) | human gut metagenome | biome: human-associated habitat; material: feces | host: Homo sapiens | place: Peru | collected 2012 | reverse complement strand
CCGGCAGGCGTACTTCTGCGGCAAGCCCAACCCGCTCATGATGCGCACGGGTCTGCGCATGCTGCACTGTCACTCCGCCGAGGCGGTGATGGTGGGCGACCGCATGGACACCGATGTCATCTCCGGTCTGGAGAGCGGCATGTCCACGGTGCTGGTCCTCTCCGGCGTTTCCACCATGGACACCCTCCGGACGTATGCCTATCGCCCCGGCGCCGTCCTGAACGGCGTGGGCGACATTGCCGCGCTGGCCACGGCAGCGAAAGCAAAGTAAAAACCTCGGAATAAACGCACAGGACGATGCCCGCATCGTCCCACCCAACACACACCGTGCCGTGCTATGCATCCGTAGGGGTCGGCGTCCCCGACGACCCGCACGCACCACACAAAAAGACATCCGGCGAGAGCCGGATGTCTTTTTGTATATATATTTACCAATCTCAAACCTTCAGCTTATTCTGCCGCCCCTCCTTCAGCATGGCCACCACCATGCCCGTCAGGGCAAACAGCGCCAGCGCGTTGGGCAGAACGATGAGGTTGTTGAACATATCCGTCAGCTCCCACACGAAGTCGTTGCCGGTGAGGGTGCCCAGGAAGATGAATACCAGAGCAATAATGGTGTAGATGGTGTTGCAGAGCTTGGTGTTCTTCCGGCCGAAGAGGTAGTTGGCGTTGATGCGGCCGAAGAGGTTCCAGCCCAGCACCGTGGAGAAAGCGAAGAAGAACAGGCACACGGCCACGAAGATGTTGCCGAAGGACTCGCCGAACACGGTGCCGAAGGCGGTCTGCGCCAGGTTTGCCTTGCCCAGCGTGGTGCTGGCCGCGGCAGCGCCGCACTCGTGGAGGGGGCCGTCGGAGGTATACAGGGTGGAGATGATGACCAGAGCATTCAGCGTCAGCACCACGAAGGTGTCGATGAACACGCCCGCCATAGCCACAACGCCCTGATCGTGGGGATGCGCCACGTTGGCCTGTGCGTGTGCGTGGGGGGTGGAGCCCATACCGGCCTCGTTGGAGAACAGGCCGCGCTTGGCGCCCTGGCTGATGGCGGTCTTCAGAGCATAGCCCAGTCCACCGCCGATGATGGCACTGGGGTTAAAGGCGTACTTGAAGATCATGCCGAAGGTCTCGGGGATGTACTTGATGCGAGCCACCAGAATCACCAGTGCGCCCAGCAGGAAGATGCCGGCCATGATGGGCACGATCTTCTCGGTGACGGCGGCCAGACGCTGCACGCCGCCCAGGAAGATGATGGCGCAGATGATCACCAGCACCACGCCCATGATCCAGGCGGGAATGCCGAATGCTGTGTTGAAGGTGGAGCCGATGGAGTTGGACTGCACCATGCTGCCCATAAGACCCAGCGCCAGAATGATGGCCACGGCGAAGAAACCGGCCAGGAACTTGCCGAACCCGCCCTTAAACGCGGTGGTGATGTAGTACACGGGGCCGCCGTGGACGTTGCCGTCCTTGTCGATGATGCGGGTCTTCTGCGCCAGGGTAGCTTCGGCGTAGATGGTGGCCATGCCGAAGAAAGCAATGACCCACATCCAGAAGATGGCGCCGGGGCCGCCGGTCAGAATAGCGCCGGAAGCGCCCACGATGTTGCCGGTGCCCACCTGGGCGGCGATGGCGGTGGCCAGCGCCTGGAAGGAGGTCATGCCGCTCTTCTGCGCGCCGCCCTTGAGCTTCAGGTTGCCGAAGGCCTTCTTCATGGCCTCGCCGAAGCAGCGCACCTGCACGAAGCGGGTGCGGATGCTGTACCACAGACCCACGCCGATGAGCAGGAACACCAGAATGTAGTTGGACAGGTATTCGTTGATCTTGCAAACAATAGGATACAATACTTCTTCAATCATGTTTTCTCTCTCCTTTTGAGTAAAATAAAAGAGCCGCTGCGCAGCGACTCCGAAGAATGCAGAGGAAACAGTTCAAAAACTACTTCCGTCTCTGTCCTTTTGCCTGAGAGATTCGGCCATAAAAGCCTTACACCTTCGGCACCCAACTCAATGGGATTCTCCAGAGTCCCCTCCCCGTTCAGTTTCCGGCGGGATCCTTAACGGTTCACAGGGTCATATTCAAATGATGCGGCTATTATAGCACAGCAAAAGCGGGAATGCAAGCCCCAAATTTACAATTTGTTCAAAATCCAATATGAGAGGGGGCAGCACCCGCCAAAGACGCCGCCCCTCTCATTATAATAAACAGTATCGCTCCGTCACTCTATCCGCACCGCAACGGCTCCGTAGGGCAGCAGGGTGTCCCCGTCCGTCCCCGCCGCCAGCAGGCGCTCTCCGGCAAATTGCGCCGGAATGGCCGCCTCGCTGCCGCTGAAGTTGCAGCAGACCAGGATCGTTTCGTCCCCCAGCGTGCGCTTGTAGGCAAATAGCTGGGGGTCGTCGGGCAGAAGCAGCGAAAAGTCGCCGTATTGCAGCGTTTCGCTGCCGCTGCGCAGGGCGATGAGCCTCCGGTAAAAGTGCAGCACGGAGTCCTCCTCCGCCAGCGCCTTTTCCACGTTGATCTCTTTGTAATTGGGATTCACACCGATCCACGGCGTGCCGGTGGTGAAGCCGGCGTTAGGCGCGTCCGTCCACTGCATGGGGGTGCGGGAGTTGTCCCGCCCCTTGGCGCGGATGCCCCGCCAAGCCCAGTCCTCCCTGTTGCGGTTCTGCTCCAGCAGATTAAAGCTCTCAATGTCCCGCAGCTCCGCCTCGCAGGTGAAGGGGTAGTTGGTCATGCCGATCTCCTCCCCCTGATAGAGGAACGGCGTCCCCCGCAGCAGGTACATGGCCGTGGCCAGCATTTTTGCGCTGCGCACGCGCAGCTCCTCGCTGGCGGTGCAGCCAAAGCGCGACACGATGCGGGGCTGGTCGTGGTTGCCCCAGAAGAGGGTGTTCCAGTCAATGGCGTGCTGCCAGTCGTTTATGATCTTTTTGAAGCGGGACAGGTCGAAGGGAATGACATTCCATTTGCCGCCCTCGCCGTCCATTTCCACAATGTCAAACTGGAACAGCAGATCCATCTCCTGCCCGCCCTCCACAAGGGTCTTGGCGATGTCCGTGGTCACGAAGCTGGTCTCGCCCACGCTCATGCAGTCCCGTCCGTCAAAGCACTCCCGCCGCATTTCCCGCAGGTAGTCGTGGAGCCTCGGCTGAAACGTGTAATGCTCCGGCGAAAAGACGTAGCGCCCCTCTCCGCTGCCCGACGGCAGCCCCGGCTCCTTGGCCAAAAAGGAAATGGCGTCCATGCGGAATCCGTCCACGCCCTTGTCGAACCACCGGTTTATCATGTCGTAGATCTCCCGCCGCATGCGGGGATTCTCCCAGTTCAGATCCGGCTGCTTATCCGCGAAGAGATGCAGGTACCACTGGCTGCTCCCCTCGTCGTAGTGCCAGGCGGAGGGGGCGAAGAAGGAGACCCAGTTGTTCGGCTCCCGCCCGTTTTGACCGTCCCGCCAGATGTAGTAGTCGCGGTAGGGATTGTCCCTGCTCTTGCGCGACTCCTTGAACCACCTGTGCTCGTCGGAGGTGTGATTCACCACCAGATCCATGATGAGCTTGATGTCCCGCTTGTGCATCTCCCGCAGCAGCTCGTCAAAGTCCTCCATGGTGCCGAACTCCGTCATGATTTTCTCATAGTCCCGAATGTCGTAGCCCATGTCGGCGTTGGGGGAGTCGTATATGGGGCTGAGCCACACGGCGCCCACGCCCAGCTCCTTCAGATAGTCCAGCCGGCTGATGATGCCCCGCAGGTCGCCGATGCCGTCGCCGTTGGAGTCCTGAAAGCTGCGGGGATAGATCTGGTAAAACACCCGCTCCTTCCACCAAGTGCCCATAGTCATCCTCCTTACTGTATCTTTTTTAGTGTGCCATTGTTTTCCGGCATTTTTTTACCTGCATTATAGCAACTTATTCGGAAAAATCAATGGGCAATTTCCGCATTTTTCTGTTCGATTTTCCCGCTAAAACCGCAGCTGTGCATCGGGTGTGCATTTTTTCAAAATCTCCCTTGCGTTTCGCCGGCGCATTGGGTAAAATAAAGAGCGAAAAAGCTCCATTTCCCGCCGCCTGAGCGGCAGCGTATATTGAACAGATCTGGAGAGGTGACCATGAAGCATTACATCGGCATCGACTTAGGCGGCACCAACATAAAAGGCGCCGTGGTCAGCGAGACCGGAGAGATCCTCCGGCAGAGTTCCTGCCCCACCCGCGCCGAGGCGGGCGCGGCGGCGGTAACGGAGTCCATAGCGAACATGATAAACGACCTGGCGGCGGGTCGGGAGATAAGCGGCGTGGGCATGGGCTGCCCCGGCACGGTGGACGATGCCGGCGGCACGGTGGTCTATGCCTGCAATCTGGGCTGGATGCACTATGACGTCCGCGCCGCCCTGCGGGAGAAGACGGGCTTTTCCGTCCGTCTGGTGAATGACGCCAATGCCGCGGCGCTGGCGGAGGTAAAGGCGGGCTGCGCCAAGGGCGCCCAGAGCGCCGTGGTGGTCACGCTGGGCACTGGCGTGGGCGGCGGCGTGGTGCTGGACGGCAAATTGCTCACGGGCTATTCCGGTGCCGCCAGCGAGCTGGGGCACATGGTCATCGTGGCAGACGGGGAGCCGTGCGCCTGCGGCCGCAGAGGCTGCTTCGAGGCGTATGCCTCCGCCACAGCCCTCATCCGCATGACGAAGGCCGCCATGGAAAAGCACCCCCAAAGCGCCATGCACTCCATAGCCGCTGAAAACGGCGGCGTGGACGGCCGCACGGCCTTTTTGGCGCAGCAGCAGGGGGACGCCGCCGGCAGCGCCGTGGTGGCGGAGTACGTCCACTACCTGTCCATCGGCGTCGCCAACATCGTGAACGTCTTCTTTCCGGAGGTGGTGGCCGTCTCCGGCGGCGTGTCCAATCAGGGGGAGAACCTGCTGGCGCCTCTGCGTCAGGCGGTGTCGCAGCAGGAGTACGGCGCGGCCTATACCACCAGACACCCCCGCATTCTCCGCTGCATCCTCGGCAACGATGCCGGCGTCATCGGCGCCGCCCTGTTCGCCGAAGAATGACAGGCTGATACGGCTTTATAGACGTCTTCTGCGGCATTTCCGCTGCGGAAGGCGTCTTTTTTGTTGCGTTTTGCGGCAAAACGTATATATACCCGAAAAAGAAACCTCCAAAAATGTTAATAAAATGTGAAAATTCAAATTGAAAAGCCCATGGACTTATGATATACTAAATTTGTAATGTTGTGTTCAGCGCCCTGCATCTGTCGATGGCGGGAAGCGGAACGGATGAGAGGAGCAAAAAGCCTGTGGAAATGTACCTGTTGGCCGGAGGCGTCGGCTTTGTGTTCGGGGCGCTGGTGTCCTTCGCAAACGCGCAGATCACGCGCCATAGCGTCCGGAAAAACAGCGCCAATGCCATCATGGCGGCCAGTATTTTGCGGATGCTTGTGAACATCGCGGCGCTGGCGGTGGTGTATTTCACCAGAAACCTGCTCCCCCTCCCGTTTTATGGCACCATCGTCGGCACGGCGGTGGGTCTGTCCCTGGTGGGCATACTGCTGAACCTCAAGCTCAGCAAAGAGCAGCTGAAAGACCCCCAGAATAATCCCGAGTCAACAGACGGTAGGAATTGAGGTGAGAGAATCAAACTATGGAAGCGACCAGTAACGTATTGTTTTCCATCGGCCCGCTGGAGGTGACGAAGACCGTTGTCACCATGTGGGTCATCATAGCTGTGCTGGGTCTGGTGTCGTGGCTGGCCACCCGTCGGCTCAAGGCCGTGCCCGGCCCCATCCAGAGCGCAGCGGAAATGGCAGTGGCCAAGCTGCAGGACTACTTCGCCGGCACCATGGGGCGCGACAATGCCCGCCGGTATTTCCCCATCATGGCGACGTTCTTTATTTTCATCGTGGTGAGCAACTATTCCGGCCTTCTGCCGGGCGCCGGCCACGGCTTCGCCGTGCCCACGGCCAACCTGTCCACCACGGCGGGTCTGGCGGTCATCGCCTTCTTCACCACCCACATCGTGGGCGTGAAGCGCAGAGGTGTGCTGGGCTACTTAAAGACCTTCATTTCCCCCTTTATCCTGATGCTGCCCCTAAACCTCATCGAGCAGGTGGTGCGCCCCTTCTCCCTGGCGCTGCGACTGTACGGCAACCTCTACGGCGAGGAGATGGTCACCGAGCAGCTTTCCGGTATCTTCCCTCTGGTGCTGCCCCTTGTCATGCAGGTGCTGAGCCTGCTGTTCTGCCTGATCCAGGCAGTGGTGTTCACCATGCTGCTGTCCATCTATATCGAGGAAGCCGTAGGCGAGGAACACTAATACAATAATTAAAAAAATACATTCAATAATTTTTGGAGGAAACAACTATGACTTCATCCGCAATCATCGCCCTGGCAGCCGCTCTGGCTGTGGCTCTGAGCACCATCGGCCCCGCTATCGGACAGGGTCTCACTGCGTCCAAGGCCATGGAGGCCATGGCTCGCCAGCCCGAGGCTGCCGGCAGCATCCGTTCCAGCATGATCATCGCTCTGGCTCTGATGGAGGCTCTCACCATTTACGGCCTGCTCATCGCCTTTATGCTGATCGGCAAGATCTGATCCGACCCCCTATAGAAAAAGTAAGGAGGCACACGCTTTGAGCATTAACGTGTCAGAAGTGATTTGGACCATCGTTTGCTTTTTTGCGTTGCTGTTTGTGCTGAAAAAGTTCCTGTTTGATCCGCTGGTGCGATTCATGGAGGCCCGTCAGGCGTCCATTGACGAGGGGCACGAAAAGGCCCGTCAGGCGCAGCAGCAGAAGGACGAGAGCGACGCTGCGCTGCGCGAAAGCTGGAAAGAGCGCAGCCAGGAGGCCAAGCAGCTTCTCGCAGAGGGAAAAGCAGCCGATGATAAAGAGCGCACCTGGGTGCTGGCAAACACGCAGACCGAGGTGGATCAGGCGCTGCAGGAGGCGCAGGAGCGCATAGCGCGTGAGCGGGAGCAGGCGCAGGCAGAAGCCGGAGAGCAGATGCCGCAGCTCGTTTCCGCCCTGGCGCAGCAGCTTCTGAGCGGCGACGCAGGCAGAGAGGAGCGGTGAGGCTGAAATGCATTTGAAAGATTTCTTATTTGCCGTTATCAACTTCGTCATCCTCTTCGGCGCCCTGTTTTTCATCACCCGCAAGATGATCGCGCGGATGTTTAAGGAGCGCAGGGATAAGATCGCCGCAGCGCTGGACGAGGCGAAGGCTGCGGAGGAGAACGCCGCTGCCCTTGAAGACCGGATAGGCAAGGACAAGGCGCAGGCGCAGCAGCAGGAAGACAAGCTGCTGGCCGGCACCCGCCGCCAGGTGGAGGAAAACAGCGTTTCCGCTGCCGAGAGCAGCCAGGAGGCGGCCAACGTGCTGCGCCAGAGCGCCGCTGTGCGTGAGCAGCAGCTTCGCTCCATCATGCAGGAGGAGGTCAGCGCACAGGTGCTCCGTCAGGTGGCGGAGGCGACCGGCAAGGCGCTGCAAAAAGACGAGTACGCCCTCCGGCGCAAGGCGCTGGTGGACGATTTCATTCAAAATATTGACCATTCGGTTTCCGCCCAGCCCAGCGACCTTCTCACCCTGTCCGAGGGGAAAAAGCTGGCGGTGACCGTTGCCGCCGCCCAGCCGCTGCCGGAGGAAGAGCTTGCATCGCTGCGGCAGAAGCTGACGGCGATCTTCGCCGCCGCCTGCAAGGAAGCGGGGGAGGACGTTCCTGCCGGTGAGCTGATCGACCTGCGCAGCGAGGTGGACGAAAGTCTGGTGGCCGGCGTGCGCCTGCGCGTGGGCGACACCGTGTATGACGGCTCTGCCCTTCACCGTCTGGAGCGTCTGGTTCGTGATGCGGATCACGGCTGCAAGGACGGTCAGCCCGTTCTGGAGAACGTGCGGCAGATCATCGCTTCCGCCGACAGCTTCATAGACAACTATCAGGTGGGCGAGGTCATCAGCGTGTCCGACGGTATCTGCCGTGTGGCGGGTCTGGCGGACGTGATGGCCGGCGAGATGCTGGAGTTCGAGGGCGACCTGCGCGGCATGGTCATGGATCTGGAACAGGATAACGTGGGCGTTGTCCTGTTGGGCAATTATGCCGGCATTCAGGAGGGCGACGTCGTGCGCCGCACGGGGCACATCATCGAAGTCCCCGTGGGCTATGGTATGTGTGGCCGCGTGGTGGACGCACTGGGTCGTCCCATAGACGGCAAGGGCCCCATCACTCCCGACGGCTATCGAGCGGTGGAAAGCCCAGCCCCCAGCGTGCTGCACCGGCAGGGCGTCACTGTCCCGCTGCAAACGGGCATCAAGGCCATCGACGCCCTGGTCCCCATCGGCCGCGGCCAGCGTGAGCTTATCATCGGCGACCGCCAGACCGGTAAAACGGCCATTGCCCTGGACACCATCGTCAACCAGAAGGGCAAGGACGTTCTGTGCATCTATGTGGCCATCGGCCAGAAGGAGTCCACGGTGGCCAACGTCGTGCGCAAGCTGACGGAGCTGGGCGCCATGGACTATACCACCGTGGTGTGCGCCTCCGCTTCGGAGCCTGCCCCCATGCTGTATATCGCCCCCTATGCCGGCGCGGCCATCGGCGAGTTCTTCATGTATCAGGGTCGCGACGTCCTCATCGTGTATGACGATCTGAGCAAGCAGGCGGCTGCCTACCGCGAAATTTCCCTGCTGCTCCAGCGTCCCCCCGGACGCGAGGCCTACCCCGGCGACGTGTTCTATCTGCACTCCCGTCTGCTGGAGCGCGCTGCTCGGCTGGACGAGGCCACCGGCGGCGGCAGCATGACCGCCCTGCCCATCATCGAGACCCAGGCGGGCGACATTTCCGCCTATATCCCCACCAATGTTATCTCCATTACCGACGGTCAGATCTTCCTGGAGACCGGTCTGTTCCATTCCGGCAACCGGCCGGCCATCAACGTGGGTCTGTCCGTGTCCCGTGTGGGCGGCGCCGCCCAGATGCCTGCCATGAAGCAGGTGGCGGGTCGTCTGCGCACCGATCTGGCGCAGTACCGCGAGCTGGCGTCCTTCGCCCAGTTCGGCTCCGAGCTGGATGCGGCCACCCAGTCTACCCTGTGCCGCGGCCAGCACATGACGGAGCTGCTCAAGCAGAACCAGTTCGATGCCAAGTCCGTGGAGGATCAGGTCATCGCCATTTTTGCCGCCAACGAGGGCTACGCCGACGATGTGGCGCTTGCCGATATGTCCCGCTTTGAGCGGGAGGTGGTGGCGCATGTGAAGCTGACCATGCCGGAGCTGGTGGACGTGATCTGCGAGGGAAAGAAGATCCCCGCCGATATGCTGGCCTCTCTGCGCAAAACACTGGAGAGCTTTAAGGAGTCCTTTTGAAAAAGAATGATTTGAGAAAGGGGGGGAAGACAGAATGGCCAGTATGCGTGAGATACGCGCCCGTATCCGGAGCGTGAAAAGTACGCAGCAGATCACCAAGACCATGAAAATGGTGGCTTCCGCCAAGCTGCACCGCACCCAGAGCGGTCTGAGCGGCATCCGCAGCTTTGCCCGGCGGAGCCAGCACGTTCTCGCCGAGCTTATGGCCGGAGAAAACGCCGGCTATGATAACGAGTTTCTGCTTCCCCGCAAGGAGGTTCGCACGGTCTGCTATGTCCTCTTCGTGGGCAATCGCGGCCTTTGCGGCGTGTATAACCACGCGGTGCTGCGCCATGCCCAGGAGCTGGTGCAGGCGGATGGAAGACCTTGCACCGTGGTGGTCTGCGGCAGCTGGGGACGGGACATCATCGCCCAGTCCGGCCTGCCGGTGCGCCACACCTTCGACGCCCTGAGCGACACCCCCGACATGGCGGAGGCTCTGCCGGTGGCGGACTATCTCAAGCGCCTGTACCTTAGCGGCGAGGCGGACGAGATCCATTTGGTCTACCAGCGCTTCCGTTCTGCTCTGCAGCAGGTGCCTGATCAGGTGCAGCTTCTTCCTGCACAGCTTCAGCCGCAGGAGCGGGAGGAGGCCGGCAACGACTACATTTTTGAGCCGGATGCCCGCAGCGTGCTGGAAAACATGGTGCAGCTCTATCTGAACAACATGGTCTATTCCGTTTTGCTGGAGGCCAAGGTCAGCGAGCAGGCTTCCCGCATGGCCGCCATGAGCGCAGCCACCGACGCCACCACCGAGCTGATAAACGACCTGAGTCTGCAGCTCAACCGTGTGCGTCAGGCCGCCATCACCACCGAGATCGCCGAGATCGTCGGCGGCGCCAACGCCTTGAAAAAGGCAAAAAAGTGATAGGAGTCAACTATGAAACATGGTATTGTCAAAAGGGTCACAGGCCCCGTGGTGGATGTGCAGTTTCCCGCCGGACATCTGCCTGACATTTACAATGCAATCGAGATCCAACTGAAGGATCGCAAGGTCGTCATGGAGGCCATGCAGCAGCTTGGCTCGGACACAGTGCGCTGTGTGTCCCTGTTCTCCACCGACGGCATCTCCCGTGGCTGCGCCGCCGTGGACACCGGCTCCCCCGTGACCATGCCCGTGGGCGAGGCCACGCTGGGTCGTATGTTCAACGTGGTGGGCGACCCCATCGACGGTAAAGGTCCCGTGGTAGCCCAGCGCATGCCCATCCACCGCAGCGCCCCGTCCTTCACCGACGTCATGCCCTCCACCGAGATCCTGGAAACCGGCATCAAGGTGGTGGATCTGCTGGCGCCCTACTCCAAGGGCGGCAAGATCGGCCTGTTCGGCGGTGCCGGCGTGGGAAAAACCGTGCTCATTCAGGAGCTTATCCGCAACGTGGCCTATGAGCACGGCGGCTACTCCGTGTTTGCCGGCGTGGGCGAGCGTTCCCGCGAGGGCAACGACCTCTGGAACGAAATGACCGAGTCCGGTGTCATCAGCAAAACGGCGCTGGTGTTCGGCCAGATGAACGAGCCGCCCGGAGCCAGACTGCGCGTGCCCCTGTCCGGCCTGACCATTGCGGAGAACTTCCGCGACAGGAGCGGGCAGGACGTGCTGCTGTTTATCGACAACATTTTCCGATTCACCCAGGCGGGCAGCGAGGTTTCGGCTCTGCTGGGGCGTATGCCTTCCGCCGTGGGCTACCAGCCGACGCTGGCCACGGAGATGGGCGTTCTGCAGGAGCGCATCACCTCCACCCGCAACGGCTCCGTCACCTCCGTGCAGGCCATCTATGTGCCTGCCGACGACCTGACGGACCCCGCGCCGGCCACCGCCTTTGCCCATCTGGACGCCACCACCGTTTTGGATCGCGGCATTTCCGAGTTGGGCATCTATCCGGCCGTGGATCCGCTGGCGTCCACTTCCCGCATTCTGGAGCCGGACGTGCTGGGACATCGGCATTATAGCACCGCCCGCGCCGTGCAGAGCGTGCTGCAGAAGTACAAGGAGCTGCAGGACATCATCGCCGTGCTGGGCATGGACGAGCTGAGCTTGGAGGATAAGGCCACCGTGAACCGTGCCCGCCGCATCCAGCGCTTTTTGTCCCAGCCCTTCCATGTGGCGGAGAACTTCACCGGCCTGTCCGGCAAATATGTGCCGCTGGAGGAGACCATCCGCGGCTTTGAGATCATTCTCGGCGGCGAGTGCGACGACATTCCGGAGCAGGCTTTCCTCATGTGCGGCTCCATCGACGATGTGCTTGCCAAGCGCAAGCAGATGTAAGAGGTGCCTATGAAAGACGGGATCCATCTGGAGATCGCTACCGCCGGCGGCAGCGTCTATGACGACATGGTCAGCTATGTGGAGCTGCCGCTTTCCGGCGGCAGCGTAGGCGTGCTGCAGGATCATGCGCCCATGCTGGGCGCCGTTGAAAGCGGCGTGGTCACCGCCCGAAAAAGCGACGGAACGGAGGCGTTCATCGCTGTGGATCTGGGCGTGGCCAACGTGGTGCACAACGAGGCGACCCTGCTGGTGCGCACGGCGGAGCGGGCGGAGAACATCGACCTGCCCCGCGCCGAGGCGGCGGAGCACCGCGCCAGAGAGCGGCTTGACGATAAGACCGGCGGGTGGGACATGAAGCGTGCCCAGATCGCCCTGCATCGTGCCATAGCCCGACAGGCGGCGGTGCGCATGATGAAAAAATAATTTGTTTTCAGCAAAAAAAGAGGAGCATAAGGGCGACTCCTCATAAGGACATCTTGAAAACACCAGATTAAACCGATTGAGAGAATCTCTTGGTGTCGACCAAACGGGAATAGCCATCAACCATTTCATCGTGGTTGGTGGCTATTCCTGTTTAAAGGTATATTCATGTTGAAATCCGAACCGGAATCTTTGTAAAATTCCCTACCGCTCTTTAACCAGAAACAATGGGTAACCGCATGCCTAACCGGGAGAGCAGTTCGTTGGTAATCGTCCCACAGCATGCAGCCAGTTCCTCTGCCCGAATCACCTGACCGCCATCCCGGCCGATAATAGTCACTGTATCGCCAGGAGCGACCTCCGAAAGATCGCTGACGTCCACCAGCAACTGGTCCATGCACATCCACCCCACCATAGGACAACGCCGGCCCTGAATCAGCACCTGGCCGCCCCGCTGAGGCAGATCCCGGGGCAGACCGTCCGCGTAGCCGATGGTGACCACCGCCAGTTTGGTTTCTTGCTCTGCCTGAAAGACCCGCCCGTACCCGGCGCTCTCTCCGGCTTGCACAGTGCGGATACTGGCCACTCTGGCCCGGAGAGACAGAACCGGCCGCAGGTCAAGGCTTCGCTGAACAGGCGCATCATCGCTTCGAACTCCATAGAGTGCGATTCCAGCCCGGACATAGTCACAGGGCTGAGCTGGGAGGTTCCAAAGTCCATAGCTGGACTGGATATGAACTTTGCCGGGATCATATCCGGCAGTTCGGAGCCAGGCCACCGTATCATAGAACAAGGTCAGCTGCTCTTGGGTGTAGGCAACATCTTCGGCTTCCAGGCTGTCCGAGACGTATAGATGAGAAAAGACACCGTCCACTACCAGGTTTGGAAGCCGGAATGCCTCCAGGATCTCCTTCCGGTTTTCCGCCAGGATGCCCAGCCGGTGCATCCCCGTGTCCAGGGCCAGATGGACATGGACACGCCGCCCTCTGGCTGCCAAGGCCCGCCCGTGGTCAATATCCGCCACCGTCTGGGTCAGATGCCATCGTGTCAAGAGCGGAGCTTCCTCCGGGGAGGTATAACCTAAGATCAAGATCGTCCCCCGGATGCCCGCCTTTCGCAGAGCAATCCCCTCGGCCAGGCAGGCCACGGCAAAGGCCCGGACGCCCGCTCGCTGTAAGGTGCGGGCGGTCACTGCCCCGCCGTGACCGTAGGCCTCCGCCTTTACCACCGCCATCAGCTCTGTCCCCGGGGCCAATGTGTTCCGCAGCACCTGGGCGTTGTGCCCAAGGGCCGCCAGATCCACCTCCCGCCAGGCCCGAGCGGTGGGGCTGGGCTTCTTTTGAAGCCTCAGCAGGCAAGGGGCGGAGAGCAGCGCACTGAGCGCCAGCACCACAATAAAATGGAGAACACTGTTTTCAATGAGCATTTCTCCCAGTCCCAGTAGCTTTGCCGCTCCCCGGACCAGTACGATGCAGAGGGGATGGAGCACATACATGGCTGTGGAAAATTCCCGGACTTTCCTGGACTCGCCCTTGTTTCCGCCCAACAGCAGAGAAAAAAGGCATACTATGCACAGGGGGAGGGCGAGGTACATGCTGTCGTGGCGCTGGACATCCATGCGATGGAGCCACAGCCCCTCGGCGCTCATGGCTGCCAGAGAGAGGAAGAAGCCCGCCAGAGACAGCTTTTGGTTCCACCGCCTTCCGGCGGCCCCAAGCAGAAGGAACAGTGGCGCGAAGAACAGGCCATTGCGGGTATAGCCGCACAGTGTAAAAATGCCGTCGTAAAGGGTCCGAAGCAGCGGGATCTGGGAAACCAGTCCATAGTAACTGTCCCCGCACAGACCGATGAGATAGAGTAGCGCCGCCACAGGCAGAGCCACCCGCAGGCCCAGCCGGCTGAGCCACCGGGCGATGACGATGCCCAGAATGGTCGCCGGGAAATACCACAGGTGGTAGAAGGTGCCGTCCACCAGCAGTTTCCGCAAAACATCCGCCGGACCGGTGAAGCTGCCGGCATAGAGATTCACTGGCAGATACAAAAGGATGCAGACGCCGTAGAGCAGGCAGAGCTTTTTCAGCTGCCGCCCCACACCAGCCCAGTGATTCCGGCTCAGAAAGTACCCAGTGGTCATCAGAAAGAATGGGACTGCCACCCGGGCCAGTACCCGGGTAAGCCAGAAATCAGCCATGGCAGACACATCCGCCAGGGGCGAGGTGTGGTTCATCACCACCAGCAGGACTGCCGCCAGACGAAAGAGGTCCAAAGTCGGGACGGTTTTCTTAGCCGTTCTCATGGGTATCCCCCCACCATGTCAGGATAAATCCCTCCACATTGTCGCCGGATATCTGGCAGCAGCCCTCCGGCACTTCCACCTCTGTGACGGCTCCGGCGGCGGGCACATAGAACACCTGGGCCATGCGGCCGTTTTCCAGAGCGACGCTCCGGGGACCCTGCCGCAAAAAGTCCCGGTACTCCTCCAGACACAGCCCGTTGGTTTCCATCAGCTGGGCGTGGGGCGCCCCCACATAGCGGAAGTGCCACGGCTCAGCCGAGATCCCGGTGACTTCCTCCTTGCCCCGCTGGTAGCGTTCGATAAAGCCGTACCGGGCCGCCAGACGCCTAAATCTTCCGCAGACGCCGTCATAGGGAAAGGCAGGCCGGATGAAGTCGATGTATCCGGCAGCCTTTCCCAGGTCGATGGCGAGGCCGGTCTGATGCTCACTGCATCCTGGAAGGGCCACATACTGGCGGGTAAATGTCTCCCCATGCTCCGCCCTGGAGTCGTCCCAGATCCGCTGCTGTTCCTGCTGGCTCCGCCAGCCGGACACCGGCACGATCTCCCGCTGTCCCCCCGCCTTTTGGATACAGGCAGACAGTAGCTGCCGTGCCCGGCTTTCAAGAAGAATGTCGGGGTGGTGCGGGTCCACCGAGGTCAGCGCAGATCGCTCTTTTTCATGCAGGGGATGCGCCCGGTTGACCAGGACCAGCGGCCCCTGAAAAATCTGCTCCCGGGGAATCGACACGGTTCTCATCCCGCCACCCCCAACTCGATCAGGCGGGTCACCAGCTCCCCAAAGGAAATGCCGATGCCCTGCATCATGCTGGGGTAGCGGCTGTGGGCGGTGAAGCCGGGGATGGTGTTGACCTCATTGAAGACGATCTCCCCATCCGGGGTGAGGAACAGATCCACCCGGGCGAATACCCGGCAGTCCAGGGCACGGTAAATGGTTTTTGCCGCTGCCTGGATCTCTGCCGCCTTCTCCGGCGGGATGCGGGCGGGACAGTGGATGGCGGAGGTCTTTAAGGTGTACTTCTCCTCATAGTTGAAAAAGCCCTCCGACAGCGCAATCTCGTCCACCAGACCCACGGTCAGTTCCTCGTTGCCCATGACCGCGCAGCCCACCTCAAAGCCGGGGATCGTCTCCTCCAGGATCACGGCGCTGTCGTGGCGGAATGCCTCCTCCATGGCGGCGGGCAGCTCTTCCGGCCCGGAGACTTTGGTGATACCGAAGGAGGAACCGGCCCGGACCGGCTTGACAAACACCGGGTATCCCAGTTCCTCCGCTGCCTGGGCGATCCGGCTGAAATCATCGCTGGAATGAAAGACGTGGCTCCGGGGGACCCGGATGCCGGCCAGGGCCGCCAGTTGGTGGGCCCGGTCCTTGTCCATGCACAAGGCGCTGGACAATGTCCCGCAGCCGATGACCGGGACCCCGGCCAGTTCAAAGAGTCCCTGTACCGTACCGTCCTCGCCGTTCTTGCCGTGGAGGACTGGGAATACCGCGTCAAAGAGGAGACGGCGGCCGGAGCCGTCCAGCAGTAGTAAAGCGTGGGCCTCCCGTTCCACCAGCGGGGTGCAGGGGATACAGTCTGCCGCCTGCTGCCAAGTACTGTCCTCCAGCCGGGAGAGGTCGCCGGTATAGCAGAGCCACTGCCCCTCCCGTGTGATGCCCACAGCCAAAGGAGTATAGCGGGCGGGGTCCATGTGGGACAGCACCGCATAGGCGGAATGGAGAGAAACTTCGTACTCCGTGGAGCATCCGCCGAAGAGAACGAGAATGGTTTTCATGGGATAAGACCTCCTAATCAAAATAAAGCGCCTGGTTCTGATACTGAAATGGTACCAGAACCAGGCGTTTCATACTTGTCTATCTACCAACGGATGCCTTGCAAGTTTTCTGCGAAATTCTTGTGATTTTCTTACGGCGCTTCTGAATGGTCTGACGGAAGACAGATGGTGAAGGTGATCCGATCCTCGGTGCTGTCCGCCCGAATGGTCCCGCCGTGGAGCTCCACGATCTCCTTGGCGATGGCTAAGCCAAGGCCCGCACCACCTGTCCGGGTGGCGCGGGAGCTGTCCAGACGGAAGAACTGTTCAAAGATCCGGTCCAATTTCTCCTGGGGGATGTTCTTTCCCGCATTGGAGAAGGTGAGTACGATTTTCCCGGCCTCTATCCGTCCGGCAATTTCCACCGTGCTGTCCGGCAGGCTATAATAAGACGCGTTGCGCAGGAGATTATCAAAGACCCTTGCCAGCTTATCCGGGTCACAGGAATAGTGCAGCTTGGGCGGCAGATCCAGGCTGCATGACAGCCCCGATTCTGCGAAAATGGGGCGGAATTCGCTGGCGACCTGCTCCAGCATCCGCGTCAGGTCCACGCTCTGCCGCTCCAGCTCCAGGCGAGAGAGGTTGAAGCGGGTGATGTCGAAGAACTCGTTGATGAGGTCCTCCAGCCGCTCCGCCTTCTCCAGGGCGATGCCGGTGTACCTGGCCCGGATCTCCGGGGAGATCTGAGGCTCATCCCGCAGGAGGGTCAGGTAGCCGATGACGCTGGTCAGGGGTGTTTTCAGGTCGTGGGCCAGATAGACGATTAGGTCGTTTTTCCGCTGTTCTGCCTCCCGGGCTGCCCGGGCGTCCCGGAGAGCCTGCTCCCGGGCCAGATTCAGCTGGATGGAGATGTCCTCCAGGGAATCCGGCAGCTGGATGGGCTCCTCACTGGGGCGGGATAATTGCTCTGCCGCATTGGCCACCACGTCCAGCTGCTTGATGGGCTTGGAGATAAAATAGAAGCTGATGACCACCCAGCCCGCCAGCACTGTGACGATGCAGACCAGAACGATGTAGTCTCGAACCCAATTCAGGAAGTCGTAGAGCGGCGAGGGCTGCCAGGTGATGCTGGCGCAGATGATGAAGCCCAGGAATGCCAAGGCCATCACTGCGACCACCCAAGCCATGAGGACCAGCAGGTAGCCGCCCCAGATGCGCAAAGATCTCCGGCGGCTGCGGGTATTTCCTTTCTTACTCAATGGTGTACCCCACCCCCCAAACGGTCTTGATGAATTTGGGCTTTCGGCTGGGCTCGTGCATCTTTTCCCGTAGCCGGGCGATGTGACTCATGACGGTGTTGTTGCTGTCCATAAACGCCTCGCCCCAAACATGTTCAAACAGTTCCTCGCTGGACACCACATTCCCCCGGTGCTCACATAGATACCAGAGAATGGAGAATTCCAAGGGCGTCAGGGCCAGTTCCTCGCCGAACAGGACGCACTTGTGAGTGGCCTTGGAGATCTGAAGGCCTCGAAAGTCGTATTCGGTGACCTCCTGGACTGTCCCCTCCCTGGGGTTGTACCGGGTGTAGCGGCGCAGCTGAGTCTTGACCCGGGCCACCAGTTCCAGAGGATTGAAGGGCTTGGTGATGTAGTCGTCCGCTCCCAAGGTCAGCCCCATGATCTTGTCCATATCCTCCACCTTTGCGGTGAGCATGATGATGGGGAACAGGTGGTCCTCCCGGATGCGCTGGCAGAGGGTAAAGCCGTCCATGTCCGGCAGCATCACATCCAGCACCGCCAGATTCAAGCGTGTCGTCCGCACACAAGCCAGGGCGTCGGAGGCATTATAGAATTTGTGGATGGTGAAGCCTTCGTTTTTCAGATAGACCTCCACCAGATCTGCGATCGCAGTCTCGTCATCGACGACTAAAATATGTGTAGCCATAGTTGCCGGCCTTTCGTGTTTTTCTGCATTATAGCACGGAACGTATAAAAAAGCGAGTATGACTCTTGATTTTTCCTAAACATGTCCTAAAGGGGACTGTTGCGGTCTCCTGTCTGCGCAAAATTCTCACCAGATTGTATCGAAACTACGATCTTCCAGACTCCTGATTTCGTAGGGTCGAAGTCGTGAAGCTGCGCCGCAGTGCTCTGTCATCCTTCGCTGGCAGGATCGGTCTGCGTATCATACGATGAACATTCCTCCAGATCTGCAGCCTGCTACCCGGATAGGCTTTTTTCAGCTTTGTGACAGCACGCTCCTTTGCCTTTTCCACGGCGGACTCCTTCATCATGTGGTACATGCCGATTTCCTTCAGCGAAGTTTTTTCAAATCCGAATACGCCGTAGAATTTTCCGAGGATGTCCCTGTCCTTCTTCGGGAGAGCATCAAATAGTTCCTGCAGCAGCTCAATGCAGACTTTTCGATACACGACCTGCTCCGCAGAAACAGAGAGATTCCCAGGCATCAGCCGCTCAAAGGGATCACCGTCATAGCTCCCAGGGATAAGATCATTGACACCAACAAAATGGGTGTTGTAACGGATGTGCTTGACAGCCTGTTCCAGAAGGACATCCATTTTCTCCGCGATCTCTTCGATGCTGAACTGACCTGAATGATATAGCCTTTGTGCCTGCCGGACAGCATCCATCTCGTGCTTGCTCAGAGAAAGATTTCCGATATGTTGCTCCAGCCAACGGGTCATCCGGCCTTTCAGATGTGGGTACAGGTAGGTGGCAAGCACAGCACGGCTCTCATCGTATTCTCTGCTCTGGACCCGTGTCAGAAATTCCAACGCACCCTCGCCGCAAAGATCCTCCAGAATCGTTTTCGTATAGCCGGACAACTCTCCCGGTCTTTCCCTGTCCATATGCAGACAGTTGAACTCTCTGGCAGTCTCCCGGGCGATGCGCTGGATCAGCCCGAGATTCCTGCGGTACAACTCCTCCAGCGCGCGCTCATCACCGCCGTAATATCGGCGGACCAATTCCTCATTGGTCATGGGTCCCACCCGCCTTTGCTTTCGGTGGACGCCCTCGGGGCTTGCTCACTCTGGTGATGCGGCAATATTCATACACTTGCGCAGTAGATATTTGTTCAGAAAACTCCTCAACAGAGATATCCGGGCTGCGCAGCGCATCGTAGAGCCGGTCTCGCACATGATCCTTGGCTCTTCTGGCATCCTCCTGAGAGATAGCTCCCCGCTGCATATCCTTCGTGATCCTGGAAAAGGCAGTCAGCTTGGTCTTCACCTTGGGGTTGTTCTTTGCCAGTTCCTTTTGAACTTCCACCGTGCCAAATTGCCGACAGGTGTAGCCAGGAGCGTGGGGACAGGCCCCTTCGCAGTACAAAGCGTGGACGCCGCTCTTCAGCATGAAGTATTTCCCGCAGATGATGCAGCGGCGGATGTTGTGTCCGCTATTCAGGGCCAGCATATAGTCTGCCTTCATCAGCGCCTGTAAGCTGTCCGTCACATGCTCCTGACAGATGGCCATGGAGCCGTCCGGCAGCTCCCGCGGGACATAGGAGAGCATATATTCATCGTGTCTCCTGTAGCAGTCCCCGTGGTAAGTGATGGGGTTGACGATCAGCTTCTCTGCGGTGCGATCATCGTTATAGAAACCATAGAGCGCTGCCGCATAACTTTCCGGCCCATTGGTCGTGAGTGTGGAGAGGATAAACTTGATGAAATTCCGGATGGTAGGAACAAAGGCACGGATGTCGTGAAGATACATCATGTAGCGGTCGATGTATTTCTTGTAGGCACTCCAGGTATCTTCGCACGCTCCCAGGAGGCGAAACATCTCGTAATAAAACAACTCGCCCTTTTCCTCGCTGCCCTCTCTGCGACGAAACAGATCCAGCAGTCCCAAGGAGATTTCAGGATCGCTGTCCCCATCATCGCTCTGGAAGAATTCTTCCGCTGAGGCGCTGAGAAGTTTTGTCTGATCATCCTCTGAAAGGCTGTGCTCCTCGGGAGGAAACAAGCTGAACTGTCCTGTGATCTCCCGTATCACCGAAAAGAAAGCGTCATAGCAATCGTCCGGTAGCAAGCGGAACACAGTATATCGGCGAAGTTCCTGACAGAGCTGCTCCATCTCATCATTCAGTTTCCACCAAAGTTCACTCTTGCGGACATACTCGTAGATGTCCATAAGGGTACGGATGCGCACCATCCGTTCGTGCAGAGGGTGGTAGTCATCCGGTGATAGATTCAGCAGATCTTCGGTCAGCCTGCCTGCCTCAAACTGCTGCCCGTTCAGCTCCAAGGTGCTGCCGTAGGTATAGAATATGATGCTCCCCTCCATTTCCGCTGGCCCCCTCCTCTGCAATAATTTGTCCTACTTGATTTTTAATCTGTCCATGCTTTTTATCAGAATACCATCTTTTCCACCACAATACAAGCAGAGGGGCAAGGGGATGCTCAAAAGTCCTGTGGGCACTGCTCCTCTAAAAGAATACTACTCCCACTTCTTTCGAGGTGGGAGATTTTTGTATTCAGATATTTTGAATTGGAGGTACTGACTATGAGCAACAAAATGGACCGTCCTCTGGTCACGGTGGACGGTAGGACGCTGATGGACCGTCCGCTGGAGCCGCCCAATTTTGTGGTGGACACGCTGATCTCTCAGGGTCTGCATATCCTGGCGGGTTCACCCAAGGTGGGCAAGTCCTGGCTGGCCCTGTGGCTGGCGGTGACGGTGGCCAAGGGAGAACCGGTCTGGGGAATGAGCGTGAAGCAGGGCACCACCCTCTATCTCTGCCTGGAGGACTCCGTCCTTCGCATCCAGAACCGCCTCTTCGAGATCACAGAGGACGCGCCGGACAGCGTCCATTTCTGTACGGAGTGCGCTCCCATCGGCCAGGGGCTGGAGGAGCAGGTGGAGGGCTTCCTCGTAGCTCACCCGGATACTGTTCTGGTCCTCGTCGATACGCTGCAGATGGTCCGCCCCGTCCACGATGCCACCTACGCCAATGACTACCGGGACCTGTCCGTGCTGAAGCGGCTGGCGGACAAGCACGGCATCGCCATCCTGCTGATCCATCATCTGCGAAAGGAAACTGCCGATGATGTGTTCAACCGTATCTCCGGTACGACAGCCATCAGCGGGGCGGTGGATTCCAGTTTTACTCTGGTGGAAGATCGGCGCGGCAGCGGTAAGGCGAAGCTCTCCTGCATCGGTCGTGACATTGAATACCGGGAGTTGTCTCTGGAACGCAACGTTGAAAATGTGTGGGAGATGGTAGCAGACAGCAGAACGCAGCCGGAGCTACTGGGCGACCGGATCACCTATCTGGTCTCTGAACTGATGCGCGACCGTACGAAATTTATCGGCACTCCCACAGAGCTGTCTGAAAAAATCGACCCTGTCGGTATGGAGCGTATCTCGCCTAAGAAAGTGTCCCGCCTGATCCTGCAAAACCTTGACGCGCTAAGCAAAATCGGAATTTCCGGTATGGTGCGCCGCAGCAACGGGAAGCGGCTCATCGAGCTGCGCCGTGCCGAAAGTGACGATGCCCAGGGTGTACCTGTGGTCGCCCCTGTTGACCCTGTTGGGGCGCTGTGCGGCGATTTGCGGGAGATTGCCGGGCATGGCGAGTAAACACCCGCAGGGAAAAAGAAACGCCGTTTGTGGCCATTTGTGGCCGAAAGCGGAGCGCGGGTGTTCGGTGCAGGGAAATCACCTCCTTGGAGGTGGCCAGCATCGCGTTTGTCTGGTCTGCGGCAACGCCGCTGCCCGACTTCCGCATGAATTCCGGGCAGAAGCCCGGACCCACTTTATCTACGATTTGGAGGAAACGACATGAAAAAAGATGTTAAATTCAGCACCCGCATGGCGTCCACAGACCGGGAGGCCATCAAGGAGTTGGCGAAGCAGTCCGGGATGTCCATGAGCGACTACGTCACTGCCTGCTGCCTGGGAAAGCAGGTGGTGGTCATCGACGGCCTGAAAGAAGTGCTGAAGGAGCTGAAGTCCATCGGCAGAAATCTGAACCAGCTCGTCACCCTGGCGCACATGGGACGAGTGACCGTGATCGATCTGGAAAGCGTATGTCGGGCGTTCTCTGAACTCTGTGGTGCCGTTCGGATGATCCTTGAACGAAAGCGCTGGTAAGCTATGGCTATCATCAGCTTCACAAACTACAAGCGGGGCCAGACCACCGGATGCATGAGCGCCGTGATGCGGTATACCATGCAGGATAAAAAGACCGAGTTCGAGGGGCAGCAGTTGGTCACAGGTATCAACTGTCAGCCGGAATCTGTCTACGCGGATTTCATGACCACCAAGCGGCTCTACCACAAGACGGACGGTGTACTGTTCTATCACATGGTACAGAGCTTCCCGAAAGGCGAAGCAGTCGACCCGGTCACCGCTCACGCGGCCGCGCTGAAGCTGGCCGAGTACTATGAGGGATACGAAGTTCTGGTCTGCACCCACACAGACCGTGAGCACATCCATTCCCACTTCCTCATCAACTCGGTCAATTTCGATACCGGACGGAAACTGCATATCGCAAAGGAGCAGCTCCAGGAACTGCGGCAACGCAACGACATGGTCTGCAAGGAGTTTTCACTTCCTGTATTTCAACCCAGGGAACAAAAGCAGAAAACAAAGACTATGACCATCGGAGAGTATCACACGGCGGCCCGTGGTCAGAGCAAGAAGCTGCAGCTCATGAATATCATCAATGACTGTATGCGCCACGCTTCCAACCGCGAGGAGTTCATTGCGCTGATGGAGAGCGAGGGCTACAAGGTTCGCTGGGAAAAGTCCCGAAAGAATATCACCTATACCACGCCGAGTGGCTGGCAGTGTCGGGACCGTTTGCTGTTCGGTGACAAATATCTAAAGGAAAACATGGAATATGAATTCAGGATCAGAGAAGAAATTATCTATGGACGAGCTCATGGCCCTGAACCGGCCCGAGCCTTCACCGCAGCCGACAGCGCGGGAGTCGAGTTCACCGATCACGCCCATTGTCATCCAGTGTCCGCTGCCGGAGGCTCTGACGATGCTGACACAGAAGACAGAATCCATCGGGTGGGAAGTGCGTGGAATGCGGGAGTATCTTCCGAACCTGAGATCACACACAGACCTGACAGCGGTGCAGAACAGCATGGCGGAGATCCAGAAATCGTTGACGGAGATGACCACTCTGCTGGAACAGGCTGGGAAGAAGAAAGAAAAGCATTCCTGCAAATGGCTGGACTGGCTTCCGGACTTCGACCTGATCGTAGTGGCCAAATGGATCGTACTGGTACTGCTCATCGTGGCGGCACTGCTGGGGATGGGGTATGGCACAGCGACAGTGGTCAGCAACATCCGCAACCTGTTTCTATGAAGCCGCTCCACGCTGGACTGTATGGTCTGGCGGTAACTGGAGCGTTACTGGATGATGGTAACGAAGATGTCGAGGAACGTTACCGCCGTATCCAGGCAGAACAGGAAGCCAAAAATATCGGCGCTGTCATCGGACTGGTGGCCGGCGTAGCCATGGTGCTCACACAGGATGAGCAATCATCTACAGAACAGCATTGGACCGAAGATCAGCAGGCAGAACAAACACAGCAGCAGACCATGTAACGGTCTGCTATTTTTGTTGCCTGACTGTAGCGTCAGGAGAAAGGAACGATATGGCGTATAAATTCAAATACAATGAGCGTCCCCGCTCCTACAGTGAAGAAAAGCATGGAGATGAGGATATTCCCTCTGCCAAGGCAGTGCGGGATACCGCAGTGGAAGAAAGGGACGGCAAGATTATAAAAAGCCGCCGACAGCATGTATGCGGCAGAGAGTACATTGTGTTCGCGGAATTCAGTTTCGGAGGAACGCAATCTACGGTCGATCTTATGAAACAGGTCATCGACCTGGAGCAGGACGCAAAAAATATTTCCGCCTGAAAAACAGGTTCGCATAGACAAACAAACCGATTGAGGGTATTGTATGGTTGCAATCTCTCAATCGGTTTGGCATTTTATGAAGGAGGTCAATATGTTACAGCCAAACCAAAAGATCACGGCGCTCTATTGCCGTCTGTCCCGAGATGATAATCTGGAGGGCGACTCCAACAGTATCCAGAACCAAAAACTTATCCTGCAAAAGTACGCCGATGAGAATGGGTTCCAGAACACCAGATTTTATGTGGACGATGGCTATTCCGGCGCGAATTTCAATCGCCCAGCCTTTGAACAGATGATGGATGACATGAGCAACGGCGACATCGCCGTCATCATCACAAAGGATCTTTCCCGCCTTGGAAGAAACCAACTGCACACCGGTCTTTATATCGAGGAGATATTCCCTTCCAATGATGTGCGCTACATCGCTGTCAACGACAATGTTGACACCAAGTATGAAAACAGCAACGAGCTGATGCCTTTCAAGAATTTGTTCAATGAGTGGCACGTGCGGGACTGCAGCCGCAAGGTGCGGAATGTAGTGAACGCCAAGGCACAGCGGGGAATCCGGGTGGGGACACGAGCTCCTTACGGCTACCGCAAGGGTGCAACCAAGGACTCTCCTCTGTTGGTGGATGAGGAGGCGGCGGCTGTCGTCAAACGCATCTTCGCCATGTGCGCCGGCGGAATGGGACCAGCCCAGATTGCAAAGCAGCTCAAGAAAGAATGCATCTACAGTCCATCCATGTACGCCTATACGAAATTCGGCACATCCCATTCCGGGCTGAATGCAGAGCGGCCCTACAACTGGACTGGCGACATGGTGGCGGATATGCTTCAGAACATGGTCTACCTTGGGCACACGGTCAACCTTCGCTACAGCACCAAGTCCTACAAGGACAAAAAACGATGTGAACGCCCCAAATCAGAGTGGCTTATCTTTGAGAATACTCATGAAGAGCTGGTGGATCAGGAAACCTGGGATATCGTACAGGAGGTGCGATCTCATAAGCGCCGCCGCACGAATATGGATGAGCAGAATATGTTCTCTGGATTGGTGTATTGTGCGGACTGCGGTAAGCCCATGGTATTGCACCGGGCGCACACCATGAAGCCGGAACAGAATCATTTCACCTGCCGCACCTACAAGAAGGACGGGGCAGAAGTGTGTAGCGCTCACTATATCCGGGAAGTGGCACTGAAGGAAATCGTGCTGGAAACAATCCGCAGAGCTACAGAGTTTGCCAGGAGCGACCCGGAGCGGTTCGCCGCATATATTCAGCAAAAGCAATCTACTGAGGTGGCAAAGGAGATCCGGGGGTTGGAACGGGAATTGTCCACGATGCGGAAACGGGATGGCGAACTGGATGTAGTGTTCAAGCGGATGTATGAGGACAGCGCCTTGGGACGGGTGAGCAATGAGCAGTTCCGTTTGCTGTCTGAGGCATACTCCAAGGAGAAAGCGCAGCTGGCCGAAGCCATCCCTGCCACGGAGGAGCGCCTGGAGAAACTACGCAGTAGCATGGCCAACGCCAAGAACTTCATCGCCAAGGCCAGAAAGTTCACCGACATGACGGAACTGACCCCGGAACTGCTCCGCACCTTTGTGGCGAAAATCATCGTGTATGAGAAAGAGGTCAAATACTCCAAGCACGCACCGCAGAAGATCCACATCTGTTTTCGGGACTTCAACCTCAACGAGACAGACGATATGCTTCTATGCGGAGAGACAACAGAAAAGGCAGACAGTACAATTGCACTGCCTGCCTAATCCGAGGACACGCTTCAAGGTACCCCTATCAGGAGTAGCGGAAGCTCCTCTTTTTTTATAGGCTAAAAGCGGAAAAACCGCCCGCTTTTAGCCGTAATCTATATAGGAAGATGTTAAAAATTTTTCCTATTTTTTCAGCGCTTCCGTCCGCTCATGGGCGGCTATCACCGCCTCCATGGCAGCAGAGCGGAAGGCCATGGACTCCAGCTTTCGGACGCCGGCGATGGTCGTGCCGGCGGGGGAACAGATGGCGTCCTTCATTTGCCCCGTGTGCTCGCCGCCCTCCAGCGCCAGCTTGGCCACGCCCAGCAGCATCTGCGCCGCCATGCGCTGCGCCTTGTCCCGCGGCAGACCGCACAGCACACCGCCGTCCGCCAGCCCCTCCAGAAACAGGCAGGCGAAAGCACCGCCGCAGCCGGCCACTGCGCTGCCGGCATCTATAAGAGATTCGCTCATTTCCTCCACAAGTCCGGAGGCGGACAGAGCTGACAGCACCGCCTGCCGCTGCGCCTGCGTTACCTCATCGGAACAGGTCAGAAGGGTCATGCCTTCGCCTACGGCGCAGGCGGTGTTGGGCATGATGCGCATGACCGGATAAGACCCGCCGGCCATGCGCTGCAGGGCGGCGACAGTCAGACCCGCCGCCATGGATACCAGCACGAAGGGGGTCGTCCGCCCGTCCAGCACCGGCCGGAGCCTGCGCAGCATGTCCTCCATCCCCTGGGGCTTTACGCCCAGAAAGAGCACATCGCAGCGTGCGGCAATGGTTTCGTTGTCCACCGCCTGCGCGCCCAGTTCTTTGGCCAGCGCCTGCGCCTTTTCCGGCGTGCGGTTGGACAGAAAAAGGTTTTCCGGCTTCACAGCCTTGGCGCAGCTCCGCGCCAGCGCCCCGCCCATGTTGCCTGTGCCGATGAATCCGTACAGCATATTGTTACCCTTCCCTCGTTTTTTTATTATTTTACATTATACAATGACAAATGCGGAATTGCAACAGAATGCGCACTCTGCTATAATGGAGCAAAAGGAGCAGCGGAGGCGTTTCGCTGCGGAAACGGAGGAGCGGGATGCTGAAGACATTTGCCCAAGCGGCGGAGGACTACTGCGCGGCGGCGGAAAAAAGAGTGACCCAGAGCCTGCCCCGACTGCTGCTGTTGGGGGCGCTGGCGGGGGCGTTCATCGCCTTTGCGGGGGTGGCGGCCTCGATAGGCGGCGCGCTGGGGGGGAAACTGGCCTCGGCGACCATATTTCCCATAGGGCTTACCATGGTGCTTTTGGCGGGGAGCGAGCTTTTTACCGGCAACTGCCTGTTTCTCATGCCGCTGCTGCGGAGGAATATCACGGCGGGGCACATGCTGCGAAATTGGGTAGCCGTCTATTTGGGAAACCTGTTGGGCAGCGTGGCGGTGGCCTTTCTTGTGGTGCAATGCGGCGCACTGGACGGCATTGCGGAGGCCGCTGTGGCCGCCGCCGTCACAAAGGCGGCGCTGCCCTTCGGCGTGGCGCTGCTGCGGGGCGTGCTGTGCAATTTCCTCGTGTGCCTGGCGGTGTGGATGGCGTTTTGCGCCCAGTCGGCGGGGGGGAAGGTGGTGTCCCTGTTCGGGCCTATTTTCCTGTTCGTCCTGTGCGGCTTTGAGCACAGCGTGGCCAACATGTATTACATTCCTGCCGGCATTTTTCTGGCCGAAAACGGTGAGGTGACATGGCTGAGCCTATGGCAGAACCTGCTGCCGGTGACGCTGGGGAACATGGTGGGCGGCTGCGGGCTGGGGGGCATTCTCTACCTGCTGTATGGCCGAAAAAATACTTAAAAATAGAAATGGGCAGGGCATTCCGGCGGAGGGGTGCCCTGCGGTTTTTATTATACAGAATAAAAAATGTGCGAAATTAGGGGCGGGACGATGTGGGCATCGTCCCCTACGGAAATGGTAAAACGATTGTGGGGAGGGATCCGTGTATCCCGCTGCCGGGGGTGCGGTGGATGATCGGCGGGGCGTCGAGGACGCCGCCCCCCTACGACATGAATTAAAAGTGCGGAGCGCGTCGGCGGCGGGGTGAGGGCACCCCGCCCTACGGAGCATTTGCAAGGTATGCGTGGGGGCGGCGGGTGACCGCAAGGGTCGCCCCTACGGGTGCAGGGCAGGAGGGCGGAGAGAAGGGAGCACGGATCGTCACGCCAGTGTACGGACTGGCTCGCAATGACAGGTTATGGGGAAGTGCGGTGAGCGGGTCGTCGGGGACGCCGACCCCTACGGGGCGGAGAGGGGGGAGTACGGATTGCCACGCCAGTGTGCGCACTGGCTCGCAATGACATATTTTATAAAACGAGGGGTGGACATGCCTAAAAAAACAGGACGCCGAGGCGTCCTGCCGTATTTTATAGGAATTTGCAAAGAAGCAGGGGGAAGAACATGGCGGGGACGAGGTTCAGCAGACGGATCTTGGTGACGCCCAGCATATTCAGGCTGATGGCCAGAATGAGCAGGGAGCCGACAGAGCTGATCTCCGCCAGGACATCCGCACCCAGCAGCGGCGCCAGCAGCGAGGCCAGAAGGGTAATGAGCGCTTCCAGCAAAAACACGGGCACGGAGGAGAAGAGCACACCCACGCCCAAGGTGGAGGCGAAGATCACGGAGGAAACGCCGTCGATGACCGACTTGGACAAAAGCACGGTGTGGTCGCCCTGCAGGCCGCTGTTGAGCGCGCCCATGATGGACATGGCGCCCACGGCGAAAACCATGGTGCCATTGACAAAGCCGTCCGTAAACTTGCCGCGGCCGCCGGTTTTCCGCTGGAGCCAATCGCCCAGGCGGATCACGGCGCTGTCCAGATCCAACAGCTCGCCCAGAACGGTGCCCAGCACCATGGACAGGATGGGGACCAGGGGCTTTTGGGAGTCGCTGATCCCCGGCACGGCAATGCCGATGACCACCAGCGCCAAGGCGCTCATGAGGGTCTTCTGCATCCGGTCGGGCAGCAGCTTGCCCACAAACAGGCCGACAAAGCCGCCCGCGGCTATGGCGGCGCCGTTGACGATGGAACCTAACAGGATCATAGGGAGTCCTCCTTTTCACAAAGCGCCTGCACGACGTAGCCGCCCAGCATCAGACCGGCGCAGGACGGCACCCACGCCACACTGGCCGGCACGCTGCGGCGGCCGGGGTCGGGGGTGTCCAGCTGGCGGGTGTGGGCGGCCTCCTCGGGGCTGAACACCACCGGCAGGTGGCGGATGCCCCGCGCCTTCAGCTCTCGGCGCATGACCCGCGCCAAGGGGCAGCCGGAGGTCTTGGAAATGTCCGAAATGCACAGGCGGGTGGGATCCAGCTTGTTGCCCGTGCCCAGAGCGCTGACGATGGGGATGCCCCGCATCTGCGCCTGCTGGATGAGATCCAGCTTGCAGGAGACGAGATCAATGGCGTCGATGATATAGTCGTAATTTGCGGCGAAAAACTCCTCGCGGTGGGCGGCATCGTAGGTGGCGCGGAGAGGATGCACCCGAATGGACGGGTCAATGTCCAGACAGCGGCGGGCGGCCACCTCGGCCTTGAACTGCCCCACGGTGGAGTGGAGCGCGTAGAGCTGGCGGTTTATATTGGAGGAGCTGACGGTGTCGCGGTCGATGAGAGTCAGCTCACCCACGCCGGAGCGAGCCAGCGCCTCGGCGGCATAACTGCCAACGCCGCCCAGGCCGAACACGGCCACATGACTGCGCCGCAGGCGCTCCATAGCCTCATCGCCCAGGATCATGCGGGTGCGCAGAAAAATGTCATTCATGGCGAATTTCCTCTAAAAGCAGAGCCGGCGAGAGGCCTCGCCGGCTCTTTGTTAACTGCGTACAGGGGCGGCTCAGCCGACGTACTTCATGCCGGAGCCTTCGGTGACAGTGTATTCCTGCTGGAGAGAAGCGACCCAAGCGTTGAGGTCGTTGTTGGTCATGGTGTTGGTGACACGGACACGCCAGTAGGGGAGATCCTCGCCGACGAAGTATATGATGTGGTAGCCGAAGTTGGTCTCCACGATGTCGGTGTCGCCGGTTTTGCGGGAGGCATCGAAGCACCAGTCGTTGAAGTTGGTGACCATCTGCCCCTTATAGACCTTTTCATACAAGCCGCCGGCAGGGGAGTCGGCAGAGTACTTGTCGGCCAGCTCACCGAAGGAAGCCTCGGTGGCGGCGCCGTCCTTCCACTCCTGCAGGATCTTCTCGGCCTCGGCCTTCTTCTGAGCCTTCAGATCGGCCAGATCCTGCTCGTAGGTCTCGGACTTGGTATCCAGAGAGGAGGTGTCCACCTTGATGAGGATGTGGCGGACGTCAACGGTGTTGTACTCCTGGCGACCCAGCTTGTGAAACACAGCTACATAGTAGTTGGTGCCGTCGTCCAGCACGGTGCTCTCGCCGGCAGCGGTGGCCTTTTCGAAGACCCAGGTGGCAACGGTGTCGCTGGTGTTGGAGCCGTCGGTCACGGGATAGTAGGTGGCGATGTCATAGTCCTTGGCGATGTCCTCCAGGCTCTCACCGTTGCGGAAGCGCGCGAGAGCGGCGTTGGCGCCGTCCTTGGCAGCGGCGATGGCAGCGTCCATCTCCTCCTGCGTGGCATCCACGGTGTTGCCATCGGCGTCCTTGGTGGCGGAGGTGGTGCCGGAGAAGCGGATGTAGTCATAGTCGGCTACGTCGAAGGTGGACTTATTATCCTGATAGTACTTCTCGATCTCCTCGTCGGTGTAGTTCAGCTTGCTGAGGTAGTCGTTCTGGAAGGCGGTGAGCAGAACGGAATCCTTGGCCATGGACTCAAAGACGCCGGTGGTGACCAGCGTGCCGTACATGGCTTTGACATAATTCTTATAGGAGTAGCCGGCGGACTTGGCGGAGGACTTGACGGAGGCGATGATCTCGTCGTATTCGGACTGCATGGCGTCCGTCCAGGTGAAGCCCTCCTTCTCGGCGGCAGCCAGCATGGACTGGCTGGTCTGAAGGTTGGACTTGGCCTTGTCCATGAGGTACTCACCCCAGGTGAGACTGTCTTCGCTCGTGACGCCGCAGAGCATCTTGGCCGTGTCACTCATGGTCTGGCTGCCGATGGAACGGCTGGTATCCACGCCCATATAGGAAAAATAGCTGGAGGAGCGGACGTCGCTGTAGGCGGCGTAGTAGCTGTACTGCACCTCGGCGGCGGAGTAGGTCTTGTCGCCCACGGTGAGGGCGGTGGCGTTGCGCTGGAAAACATTGGAGTTCCACAGCAGGACCAGGACGGCCACTATTACAAAAATCACGGCAATGGAGCCGTAGAGCAGGCGGCTCTTGCGCTGCTGCGCCTTTTCCTCCGCTGCACGGGCGGCCTTGGGGTCGATAGCGCCGCTGGCTGCAAAGGCCTGACGGTTTTTCTTTTCTCTGGATGCACTCATGGATGGTTCATTCCTCTCGTTTGTTGTTGTGGTATAAGAATCGAAATATGGGGATGTGAGTTACATTCCTGCCTATTATACTTGTTTTATGGACTTTTTGCAAGAGAAAAAAAGACGGTGGGGCGAAAAGGCGCAAATTTCCCGCTTCGTGGGGAAATAAAGGATCCCCGCCGAAAAACGACGGGGATGCGTTTGCTTAAAACATTGCGAATGATAAGGGGGAAACGATCCCGCCCAGCGGGCAGCAGCCAAGTTATAACCTGCACCGAATCAGCAGGTGGGTTGTCTCCAACGTGCTTCGTTGCTTCCAACGTCCGACCGCAGACGGCAGTCGGGAGGCCTGCCGTTCACACATTGATCCGACATCCCCTATAACAAAATGTGAGGATAAACAGACTGCTGCCCGCCGGACGGGATCCGCCGCCCCACTGAGGCTATTATACCAGACGCCGCGGAAAAAGAAAAGGGGTTTTAGGCGGGAAGCTCAGGAATTTTCTTCCTCGTCCTCCAGAAGCTGCTGGGTGAAGAGGTCAAAGACCTCATTCAGCTCCTCGTCGGTGTCGGGAGTGGCCAGGAACTCCTCGCCGTTTTCCATGACGGACTTGAGGATCACAAGGCCGAAGTCCTGCGCGTTCTCGGCCTCCTCCTCGGTGTCAGCCGTGGGGAAAAAGGCCATGTAGGTGGTGCCGTTGTGCTCCAGCGCATCCACATATTCCAGCTCAATATCGTTGCCGTCTTCATCGGTGATGGTGATGAAATTGGGGCCAAACTCGTCGGTCATAGGGAGTACCTCCTTCGTGATGTTCAAAAACACTATATAGTATTTTGCCCGAAAATGCAAGGACAGATTGAGGCAAAAAATGGGAAATCGGAAACATTTTGCATAAAAAAATGCGAAATAATTTGCGGATGCGCTCGTTTTGCAAACAATGCGAAGAAAAAAGTTTCTGTTTTTGGGTTGACAGGTATGGTAAAATAGGAATTAAAATGGATTTTTAGTGGTATTGAGCCGGTTCCGGCAGGGAATACAGACATCCGAAAGAAAGGAAGGTGCCCCGTTATGAGCGAAGGCAAGCACGAGAAGAAACGCTTGAGTAATGAGCTGAAGCAGAGCGCCGAAAAAATAAAAAGGAAAGTGCAGCATAACGCCGGCGAAAGAGCCGCCGCTGCGCGCAGCAGAAGCCCGCGGGAGATCCAGGCGCGCCGGCGCAAGGTGGGCTTCATCGTGGGAACCGTTTTTGCGGTGTTCTTGCTGACCATGGCCTTTTTCGCCATTATTTTTTCCATTTATATCAACAAAACCATGAAAAACAAGGTGGAAGTGGATCTGTCGGCCTACGACATGTCCCTGGCCACAGAGATGTACGCCAAGAACGCGGAAACGGACGAATGGGAGATCTACCAGACCCTCTATGACGGCGAGAACCGCATTCTGCTGACCGGCGACCAGATCCCCCAGGCGCTGCGGGACGCCACCGTGGCCATCGAGGACAAGCGCTTTTACAAGCACAAGGGCGTGGACTGGAGGGGGACGATACGCGCCGTGTTCAGCACCGTGACCGGAAGAGGCGTGCAGGGCGGCTCCACCATCACCCAGCAGCTGATCAAGAATGTTACCGGCAACGACGAGACCACCATCAAGCGCAAGGTCACGGAGATTTATCGGGCTTTGCAGCTGGAAAAGCGCTACGACAAGGACGAGATCCTGACTTGCTACCTCAACACGGTGTATTTCGGCGAGTCGTGCTACGGCGCCCAGACGGCCTCGCGGATGTATTTCGGCAAGGACGCCAAGGATCTGACACTGGCCGAGTGCGCCAGCCTTATCGCCATCACCAACAACCCCTCCCGCTATGACCCCCTTATCAGCGAATGGACGCTGGCCAACAACCGCTCGCGGCAGCTGCAGGTGCTGCAGAATATGTACGACCAAGGGATTATCAAGGAGAAGGAGGTCTACGAGGCGGCCTGCAACGAGCAGGTGACCTTTACCAACGGCTACACCTGTATGGGTGAGCTGAAGGAGGGGTATGTGGCGCCCACCACCGAGGAGGAGACCGGCGAAAAGGTGGTAAAGGCCAACAACTCCTATTTCACCGATCAGGTCATCGAGGACGTGGCGAAGAAATTCGTGGAGATCTACGACCTGAAAGACAGCAAGCCTGACAGCAGCGGCAAGGTCATCAGCGCCTACGAGCGGGCGGTGGGCATGGTTTACAGCGGCGGCTACAAGATCTATACAACCCAGAATCTGAAGTACCAGAAGATCGCTGAAAACGTATTTGAAAACACCAAGTATCTGGACACCAAGGACTCCAACGGACAGTCTTTGCAGGCGGCTATTACCGTGGTGGATCCCTATACGGGCGACGTGGTGGCCATGGTGGGCGGCACGGGCGTCAAGACCGCTGACCGAGGCTGGAACTGGGCCACGGAAGTGCGGCAGTGCGGTTCGGCTGTGAAGCCGGTGTCCACCTATGCGCCGGCGCTGGACAACGGCACCATTACGGCGGCGTCCATCATCGACGACTATCCCATTCTGCTCAACGGAAACGTCTGGCCCAGAAACTCCAGCCGCACCTACGGCGGGCTGACGGATGTGCGCACGGCTCTGGTGCGCTCGCTGAACACCTGCGCCGTGCGGGTGAACATGATGTACGGCGTGTATGAATCCTACCTGTTCATGCGGGACAAGCTGGGCTTTACCACGCTGACGGAAACGGATGCCCAGCAGGTGGGCAACATGGCGCTGGGCGGCTTTACCAACGGCGTGACCACCGAGGAAATGGCGGCGGCCTATGGCGCCTTCGTCAACGACGGCATCTATTCCGCGCCCAGAACCTATATAAGGGTGGAGGACTCGCAGGGCAAGGTCATCATTGATAACGAGATCAAATTCAACACGGCCATGAAGGAGAGCACGGCGTACCTGATGCGCAGCATCCTGCAGGACGTTGTTTCCCGCGGCACCGGTACCGGTGCGCGCTTCTCCGGCATGAGCATCGGCGGCAAGACCGGTACCACCGACGCCGCGAAGGATCGCTACTTTGTGGGCTTCACGCCCTATTACAGCGCGGCTGTGTGGTGCGGCTATAAGTCCAATCAGGTGGTCAATGCCGGCGGCAACCCCTGCTCCGCTCTGTGGAAAGAGGTCATGAGCCAGATCCACGAGGGGCTGGAGGACGTGGGCTTCCACAGCGCCACGGGGCTGAAGGAAGTGACCGTGTGCGCCGACAGCGGACTGCTGGCCACGGAGGCCTGCGCGGCGGACTTCAGAGGCAGCCGCGTGCGCACCGTGCAGGTGGCGGAGGACACGGAGCCGCTCATGAGCTGCGATATGCACAAAATGATAAACTACTGCAAGGACGGCAAGCATGTGGCTACCACCAGCTGTCCGGCCTCCTCGGTGATGCAGGTGGCGGCGCTGGATTACGCGCGGGAGACCGTGAACGACATCACGGTGGCGGATGATGCCTTCCGGCTGCCGGTGCTGTCGGTGGGCAACTGCCCTGTCCATGGCGGGGTCATCACGCTGCCGGATCAGGAGGAGAACGTCGGCACAGAGAGCGAAAAACACAGGGATACGTTTTTCCGATGAATAAAAAAAGAGATGCGATTCGCAGAGAACCGCATCTCTTTTTTTTCAGATCTTGCCGGCTTTTTGCAGCGCCAGAACGATGGGCGGGATCAGAAGCAGGTGCAGGGCGATGCCCGGCAGAGCATTGACAAAGGCACCGGCGGCAAAAGCCTGCCACGAAAAGGCACCGTGCAGCAGCAGGTACATGGTGATGCCCCAAGCTACGCGGCCGATGAGCATGGCGCCCAGAAGGGAGCCGTACACCCCAACGACCTTGCGGGGGAAAAGCCGGTACAGCAGGCCGGCGGCCAGACCGTAGGAGGCCAGCTCGAAGCACATGGCCACGGCGGTGGGAAAAATGGCCGGCGAGCTGAAGAGAACGGAGCGGAGCACCGGCGCGATGGCGCCCACCAGAGCCGCCCACCACGGGCCGCACAGAAAGCCCGCCAGCAGCACGGGGATGTGCATGGGACACAGAGCCTTGCCTATCTGGGGGATCTGGCCGGTGAGGAAGGGCAGCAGCAGGCACAGGGACAGGCTCACGGCGGCATAGAGCAAATGGGTCAGGGATTTTTTCGAGGTGTGATTCATGGCAAAGCCTCCAAGATAAGGGTACAGTTTTTTTCGGGGTGGAGCTGCTGAAAATAGAGCTGCTCCAGGGGGATCCAGCGGGTAAAGAATTGCTGCGCTTTCTCCGGCGGGCAGCGGCTCTCGATGCGGCGGCGCTGCTCTGCGGGGGAAATGCGGAGAAAAACAGAGGCGGTATAGTAGGGCGCCAGCTCCGGATGCATGCAGTAGGTGCCCTCCACGATCTGAAAGGGGGCGTAGGGGACGCGGACGGGGGGCCGGAGCGCCATGGCAGAGCAGTCGAAACGGCGGAAGACCACGTCTTCGCCCCGTGACAGGGGCAAAAGCACCTCCTGCAGCAGACGCTCCCGATCCATGTTGCCGCCGGCCTGGGAAAGCCGCTGGGGCGTACGCTGGTGGGGCTGCAGAAAGTAGTCGTCGGCATGGAAGACCGGACAGCCGTACCTTTGCTGCAGGCGCAGAGCCAGGGTGGTTTTTCCGGCGGCGCAGCAGCCGTCAATGGCCAGCGTCAGGGGACGGCCGGCGGACAGGTGCTCGTCGATGAGGGAAAGCAGGGCGGTTTCCGCGGAAAGGGGCATAGGGCGCAGGTTCCTTTCTGAAAAGATGGTGTTACTATACCACATTTTTTTCGCTGTGTAAATGGGCGGAGATCCTACGGGGGCGGGGCGGAAAACCGTTGACAGAACGGCGGCGATATGGGATAATAAACGGATGACAGTGGCCGAAAAGGGAAGATTTCGGCATGGTAACGGAGGAAGAACATGGGATTTATTGAGCTTGTTCTCATTGCGGTGGGACTGTCCATGGACGCCTTTGCCGTGGCTGTGTGCAAGGGGCTGTCCGTGCAGAAGCTGAAGGGAAAACACTATCTGGCGGTGGGGCTGTGGTTCGGCGGATTTCAGGCGCTGATGCCGACCCTCGGCTATCTGCTGGGCACGACTTTTGAAAAGTATATCACCTCGGTGGATCACTGGGTGGCCTTTGTGCTGCTGTGCCTTATCGGCGGGAACATGCTCAAGGAGGGCTTTTCCCGCGAGGAGGAGAAAGCGGAGAACGCATCCTTCGGCTTCAAGGATATGCTGCTGCTGGCGGTGGCCACCAGCGTGGATGCGCTGGCGGTGGGCATCACCTTTGCCCTGCTGCCGGAGGTGAATATTTTCAGCGCTGTGGGACTTATCGGTCTCACCACCTGCTGCCTGTCGGCGCTGGGGCTGAAGGTGGGGAACATCTTCGGGCTGAAGTACAAGAGCAAGGCGGAGATAGCGGGAGGCATCATTCTGATCCTCATCGGCGTGAAGATCCTGCTGGAGCATCTGGGCGTTATCAATTTTTAACGGAGGAAACGGGTATGGCGGATATTCGGGAGATCACGGATTTTTCGGCACCGGAACTGGATATTTTCGCCAGACTCAAGGAAAGCCGGCTTACCAACTGGGAGTGCGAGGAGCGGGGCATTTTTATTGCCGAAAGCCCTAAGGTCATCGGCAGAGCCATGGCAGCGGGGTATGAGCCTGTTTCGTTTCTGATGGAGCGGCGCCATGTGGAGAGCCAGGGGAAGGCGCTGCTGGCACAGTGCGGCGCGGTGCCGGTATTTACGGCGGAGGAGCCGGTGCTGGCGCAGATGACCGGCTTCCACCTGACCCGAGGGATGCTGTGCGCCATGAAGCGCAGGGAGCTGCCGGCGGTGGAGCAGGTGTGCGCCGGCGCAAGGCGGATCGTGGTGCTGGAGCGGGTGATGAACCCCACCAACGTGGGCGCCATTTTCCGCTCGGCGGCGGCGCTGGGGATGGACGCGGTGCTCCTGACGCCGGAGTGCAGCGATCCGCTGTACCGGCGCTGCACGCGGGTGAGCATGGGGACAGTGTTCCAGATCCCGTGGACGTATCTGCCGGAGGGGAACTGGACGGACAAGCTGCATGAACTGGGCTTCCGCACGGCGGCTATGGCGCTGCGGGAGGACTCTGTGCGCCTCGGCGATCCGAGGCTTTTGGCGGAGGAGCGGCTGGCCATCGCCATGGGCACCGAGGGAGACGGCCTGGCGGACAGCAGCATCGAGGGCTGCGACTACACGGTGTGTATTCCCATGTCCCACGGAGTGGACTCGCTGAATGTGGCGGCGGCCAGTGCCGTGGCTTTTTATCAGCTGGGGCAGGTGCAGAAATAAAAATAAAATTTTTGGAGAAAAAAGTATTGACATAAACCGGTAAATGCAATATAATAAAAAAGTCGACAGCCTTGGAGCTGCCAAGTGAATACAGAGTTGGGGGTATAGCTCAGCTGGGAGCCCGGCACAAGCGTGTACACACCCCTGTTTCCGAAAACTAAATACTGAACAATTTGTTTACAAGCAGCTCTCCACACATGGGGGTATAGCTCAGCTGGGAGAGCGCTTGAATGGCATTCAAGAGGTCAGCGGTTCGATCCCGCTTATCTCCACCATCTCAAGGAGAGCTGCTCTGAAATCTCGTTCCGAAAGGAACGAGATTTTTTTATGCGGCGATAGAAACAATATCCATGCCGCCGCTGAACTGCTCAAAGTCGATATTGAAATCAATGTGTATCTTGTAGTCCCGGTACACTTCAATCCGACGGATCAGGCAGTTGACAATCATTTTCTTGGCCTCCATGCTTGCCGTGTCATACATAGCCGCCCACGAAATAATATCGTCATATTGAGCGTTGAGGTTGGCGAGAATGGCCTCCCCCTCGTCATAGGCGGTCTGAGCATCTTCAAATTGCTTTTGGAGCTGATTGCATTTGGCCTCGCCATCCGCAATCAGCGAACTCAACAGCTCTTTGGAAAACGCGCTTTCGCCCCGGAGCGTCTTTATGACCTCGGCCTTCAGCGTGTCCAGCTCGGCGGCGGCTTTTGCGTAGTCCGCCCGGACAGAGCGAAGCAGGTTTTTCCGTTCCTCCATCTTTTCACGATAGCGGACACTGACCACCTCGCTCTTGGGAATAGCCGTCATACGCTCAAAAATCTGGCGTACCACCTTATCAATGATGCCGTCCAGAATGTGCGCCGTGTACCCGGTCTGGCCGTCACAATCGGTCTGCTTGCGGGTTTTGCCATAGCACACATACCGCACACGCTTAACCACTCGGTTCGGATCGTCCTTGCAAGGATAAGCCTTGCCGTTGGTAGTGAGGTTGAGCCGGGAGCCGCAATGCCCGCAAAACACATTCCCGGAAAGAAGCGTATCCCCTTTGATGTTGCGGGGAACGGTACGGGTTTCTTCTGCGGAATTGGCCCGGTTGGTGCGGATATGCTGGGCGGCCTCAAACAGCTCGGGCGGGATAATTTGCAAATGGGCCAGCGTTTGGGAACGGCTTTCGCCACAGCGGAGAACACCTGTATAAGTGAGGTTACAGATAATTCCCCGAATGGTGGCGTGGTGCCATTTCTTGCCCGACCTCGCCCGGTAGCCAAGCTCATTTAGATAGGTGGCGATCCGCTGGGCACCAAAGCCCTCATGCACATACTTGTCAAAGACGACCCGCACAACGGTGGCCTCGGCTTCGTTGACAGCAAACTCATAAACCTCATGCTTGCGTTTGTTGAAACGCCCGCTTTTGATGAGATCATAGCCATAGGGAGCAACGCCGCCCTTAAAACCGCCGTCCTCAACAAGCTGGCCGAGGGCAGTTTTGGTACGGATAGAAGTCTTTTCGCTTTCGCCGTCCGCTTGCCAAAACCGGATGTAGTTGGTGAGCTTGTCCGTGTGGCTGTCAAAGCGCTGTTCGCCCTCTTGGGTGCTCCAGACTTCGATGCCGTTTTTTACGAACCATTCCACCACAAAAGGCGTTTCGTCAGCGATACGCCCGATGCGGTCAAACATAAAAACTAACAGGACATCGAACTTGCCTTGCTTGGCAAGCCCTTTGATCGTCTGGAGCTTATCCCGGTTTTCCGCCCGTACCTTGTGGCCGGACACGCCGTCCTCCTGTTCCTCATGGACGATCACCCAGCCCATTTGATCTACGAACTGGTGGCATTTCTTACGCTGCATGGGGATGTCAGCCTGGTTTTTATCGTTATAGTCCACCTGCTTGTCGGTGGACACTCTGTATAAGCAACATACTCGTTTTTTCATATTAGCCAGCCTTTCTCGTTTCAAAACTTGAAGCAAAAAAGCGGCTAATACACACAGGGAATATGAACTTTTCAAGGTGCATAGGGTTTCCCCCTATCATTATTATACCTCACCTCGGGGGTGGCATCAACTGTGCCTTTGCACCTGGGCTCGGGGGTATGGCTTGCAAATGCGGACAGCAGGATGTTTTTTACATGGGCCATTGCCTCAGTATTGCTTCTTTCCGCAAAGGTGGCCGATACCTCGTAGCCGTCGATGGCAAAGGTAGTGCGGCGTTTCATAGTCTGCATCGAGATACCTCCTCCAAAACTGATTGACAAATGGGCGGCGCTCTTGGGAGTGCCGCCCATTTCACACCTCGGGACAAAGTGTCTCGAAGTTACCTATGATATTGGGAGCGCCGAGCTCATTTTCTTGCCCCGTCATCAGACAGTGTTACTCGGCTCGGCGCTCCCACACAACGGAAAGCGGCAACCCGGATGGACTGGCTACCAGCCTGTCCTGTTACGGATCGTGGCCGTGGGATGGCCGTCCCATTTTCGGCGTTGGTGTTGTTCGCTCTTTCCCGTGGAGGAAGTCACAGCGCACCCGCCGCATGGCTCCCCGTGCTATGCTCGGGGCCGCCCGCTTTTCCGTTGTGGAGAAGAAATGCTCCTCTCATATACCAAGGACAAAAATCGCTCAAATGGAGATGCTGATTACAAGTTTTTTCTCAAATATTTTTTCATGGACTCAATCCCGCACAGAACGGAGCAGCGGACAGCGCTTTTATCCACGCCCTCCCCACGGGCGATTTCCCGGTAGCTCTTGCCCTCAATCAGATGGGCATCCACCCGGCGGCCCTGAATCTCCGGCAAGGAGTTGAGAGCGTTCCACAGATGATAAAAGCGCTCCATGCGCTCCACCAGTTCCTCAGGGGACGGCTCATGGACACAAGCGGAGTATTCGATCCCATCGTCACAGTCGAGAGAATACTGCGCCTTGTTGCGGGCAACACGCCGCTGATGGGCCAGTTCGTAGAGTTTGTCGGCCCGCAGCTCGGCGGCCACTTCGTCAGAAACCTCAATGTATTCATCATGGGTGTACCAAGAATAAAAGTCCTTCAAATTGATAGTAGTCATTATATGTTCCTCCGTTCAGAATTTTTGTTGGTGGGTGTCGTTCTGAACGGGGGATGGCGGGGATCGGCAGCCGGGGCCGCCCCTACCAACCTCGGGACAAAGTGTCTCGAAGCTGGCAGAGGATAAAAGAAAAGTGCCCGCACAGCATGACGCTATGCGGGCGCAAGCAAATAAACATCTTGTTACATGATGTTTAATTTCATATTCAGAGCCGAACTGCTCCGATGGAGGGGCTATGCTTTTTTTAGCTGGTGCAGATCATGAACGCTATGGAAAAGTAAAATGGACACGGCGATACCTCCTCGGACACCGCCGTATCCTTAAAAAGGGCGACTTTACCACACCCCCCGTTGATCCAATTTTTCAAAAGGAAAACGGCGGCTGAAATGAACTATTTCAACCGCCGCGACATCTCAAGCGCAAGATCGTTGTAGTGCAACGGTTTTGTGTTGGGAACGCTTATTTTGCAGGAGCAAGAGCAAAGAGCCGATAACAGCAGGAAATAAATCTGCGTGTTATCGGCTCTGCGTCTATGCGTCTGGCTCTTTGATAACTGTCATATTGAATTTTGTTACATTTATTAGCGATACTTGTCTACATTTTGGACAGAACAGAGGAAAATTTTTTAATTCCGTGTTATACCTAATCTGCACCCTTGTTTTATTCCCACAAACTGGACAGCGGATAAATTGTACTTCTTGCATGAGCTAATCCACTTCTCAATTTTCTGTGTTAAGAAACGCAGCAAGTGCATTATGAACTTCAACCGGGTCTTTAACACTATATGTGAAAGATGAAGTCGCATTCGTTTCTATCCAAATTTTAGAATAGTCGGCAGTGAAACTGATTATGGAATCCATAGAATTGTCTGAACGATAAAATGTAATCTTGTTAGTATCCTCACTATTATCCCAAGAACCTTTCTGGACTTCTTTCTTGTTTACCTCAATCCCCTCTATAAAAGTCAACAGTTGATCAAGTTCTACTTTGTCTGTAATGTTTTTGCTTCCATCAGCAATCTTTATTTCAGAGTATGTTGCAGACGGAGTTGCTATTGCGGGAATGTTGGTAATGGTTTCTTTTACCGCTGCATACTGAGGGCGGTTGGGGATAAGGCAAACCGCAATAACTGCAATCAAGATTACTGCTCCTAACCCGGCAAAGCCAATTATTTTCTTTGTGTTTGATTTCATAATATTTATTATCCTTTCTTTCGGGCTTCCCTCAGCAAATGCCATCGGTACGCCAAGTGTACTTTTTTCGATTGAAAGATCCAAAAGTGACTGGCTGTATTCTTTACGGATATCTGTCTTTGCCTTTCTGATAACACTTTCATCGCAGGACATTTCCATATCAGTAACAAACAGCTTAAATGCGATCCATACAAGCGGATTAAACCAATGTAAAACAAGAATTACATACCCTATCACTTTTGCGAGATTATCATGGCGGGAGAGATGGGCCTGTTCGTGAGCGATCACATATTCCTGCGTACTGGCTAAATTGTTCGGCAAGTATATTTTAGGATTTCGTAATCCAATAGCAAAAGGTGTGCTGATTGTTTGAGTGATGTAAATATTGTCCCGTAAAAGGACGGCATTCTGTAATTTCTCTTTGAGCTTGAAATACGAGCGTATGCTATGTAGCAAAAATATAAAAACACCAATATACCATATTATCTTCCCACAAAAGGTAAAGGCTTGATATACATTTACAGAAGATCCCAAAATTTCAGTTGCTACAACCGGATTGATTACATTATCTATTGCTTTTATACCCGTTTCCACACATGGCGTTTCAATATAAAGCATATCGGTGGACAAAGGCATAGTATTAAACGGTAATATGCTTAAAACACTTTCAAAAGAAAAGGGTACAAGTAGGCGAAAGAAAGCTACGAACCACAATGTATAAGAGAAAACTTTGGGAGCCTTTCTCAGCAGCAATCGCACCAATATAATTATCAAAATGGCAAAGCTTCCGGTAATGCTCATGTTTACAACATCGAAAAATATTTTATCGCTCATGGTCATTCCTCGGTGTTCTGCTTGATGATTTTTTGTATTTCAGCTATTTCCTGCTTTGAGAGCTTCTTTCGGCGGGTAAATGCAACCAAGAACTGTGGCAGCGATCCGTTGAAATTATCTTCTACAAATCCCTCGCTTTGTTTTGTAATCCATTCCTGTTTTGTGAGAACAGATGTAACGCTACCCGAATTGTTCTGGAAAATCCCCTTGTTGCAAAGGCGTTTTAGCATCGTATATGTTGTAGATTTCTTCCATGAAAATTTCTGTTCACAAAGCTGCACCAACTCCCCAGAAAGAATTGGCTCATGCTCCCAAATCAAGTTAGCAAACTCCAGTTCCATATCTCCAAGTCTATAATTTTTCATTGACAGCCTCCTTGTGGGTCTACATATCTTAGACCTCCGCTTATAGTCTAACACTTGTAGACCTTTTTTGTCAAGGCCGTCCACAGAAAGTTTATGAATTAAGATACAACAGAAGATGGGAGCATATAATTGCAGAGTACAAATATATTTTTCATAATGAAATTAAATATGATGTAATGTGAAATTCTGCACCGTTCAAATACTATCACCCGAAATATAAAATTACATTGGGTGATGTTATGAAGATAGAACGAGATGAAAGACGATTAGATTTCCGGGATATAGGAGTAGCCATCAAGAAAGCTCGGGAAGATGCGGGCATGACACAGGAGCAACTTGCCTATATCATTGACCGTGATCCCCGCACCGTGATGTACCACGAAAACGACGGCCAGCATCCGAGCCTAAATGTTTTCTATCAGTTGATGACCATGTTCAACTTGTCGGTAGATCAATTCTTTTATCCAGAAATGAGCGCAGACGATGCCTGTAAAAAGCGTATCAATATACTGCTCAATTCGATGGATGAAAAGGAACTGCGGCTTGTGGAAAATCTGATCCGGGCTGTCAAAGACAGTCAAGAAACGGAGGGAGCGTAAAAAGCGTGCCCTCCGTTTTTTGCGCTGTTTTTGGGCTTGCACGAAACGGCAAGCAGGGCGAGTGTATAGACACTCACTATTTTTGCGCCCCGAGGGGCCGCAAAAATGCTTGTTGGGGAGCCTCCCCAAACCCGGCAGACTTCGGGACAAAGTGTCCCGAAGTGGCGGCGCATAGCGCCTTTTGTCTGCGGCCGGTCGCTATCGCTCCTGTGCCTTATTTTCCCGCCCGCCCGTTGCGCCGAGCAGGTGGTCGATGTTGGCCTTGATTGCCACGGCCTCCCGCATATCCTCCTGGGCCTTGCGGTATTCCGCGTAAAGGGCCTTTTTCTTTTCGGCCAGCTCACGGCGAGACTTTTTGAGCGCGTCCATCTTGGGGAGCTTGGCCCCGGCCAGAATATTGTTCAGCGTGACCTTGGCCGCCCGGTAGCTGGCAAGCTCGGCCTCGTGCGCGGCAAGATATTTCTTGCTGTACCGAGCTGCCTTGTAGCCGTCGAACACAGGGCGGGTCTTGGCATAGTCCACTGTGGCAGCCATGAGCTGGTCGGTTTTGGCAAGGGCCGCCTCGGTGTCCCGCAGTTCCCCGGCCAGCGCATGAAAGTGATCCACGGCCCCGGAGGTTTTGGCGGCCAGCGCGTCATAGTCGCCCAGCTCATGCTCCCGGAGGTATTGCAGGGCGGCGGCCATCTGTTTGAGGTTGTAGACCTTGGCCCACCGTTCATAGGCCGGGCCCTTGCCCTGGCTCAACCGCTCTTGAATGTCGA